>Ga0214923_10000050_pt1 | contig 152336 bp, 177 predicted proteins | sample LL1510_MetaG_FD_177993 | JGI IMG/M metagenome (GOLD analysis project Ga0214923, IMG submission 177993) | Freshwater microbial communities from Lake Lanier, Atlanta, Georgia, United States - LL-1510 | ecosystem: Environmental > Aquatic > Freshwater > Lake | place: USA: Georgia | collected... | reverse complement strand
CCGTCTCGCCATAAAACCGTCGTTTGTCATCTCCGTATTTTTTACTTCCAAAGCTAAGAGCTCATCCACTTCATCGTACTCAGCTCCAGTCAAAGTTCTAAACGTAGCTCTAAATCTTCCCTTCACTACATCGAGTTCTGTCTCGTAGTAGCCTTTGAACAAAAGCTTTTGAAAATCGTCATTATCAAATTTGCCGCCGAGTCTTTCTAAAATCCGAATCGGATCAGAATCGTCGACTGAGGCATTGGTAATTGCTTCTTTGGGTATTGGTTCTTTAGGTGCCACTTCTTCAGCGGCTGGTGGGATAGGAGCCGAAACAGGTTCTTTCTTTTCCTGTTTTTTATTCATGGCTTCTTGCATTTCAGGCGGTATTCCAAAAGACCCCCGCACAGGGGCGTTCGTTTTAATATTCATGTGTCCTCCAATATGGGTATAAGACCGTTAGACAATATTATCTTAGGAGACATTCTATGGCAAAAGTAAAGAGCGTCGATTTTTGTAGCCAGTGCGGTCAAGAACTTAGCACAAGCTACCCCTGTTCTGCTTGTGGCTACAACCCAGCGAAAGTACTTAAAGACTTGTTTGAGGAGTGCTACTACATCACCCTGCAAGCCAAAGATATCGAAGCTGCGGCACACAAAGAACTTAAGAACGACAGAGCAAAAGAAGAGCTAATAGCTAAGAACAAAATCAACATCAAAAACTGGTTTCGGCTATGTCCTGATGAATTAAAAGTAGCAGCCGTCTCAGATGCGCTGCTTGTAGTTCAAAACTTATTAGTCTCAAACACTAAACCCAATGCAATAAAACAAATCACATCACTAGCTAGGTCCATCGGCGACTTAGCAAAAATAGTAGATGACTACATTAAAAGCGGAGGAGATATCAATGCGTTACCTGCAACCCCCAGACCCAACAGTAGTGAATCAGATCCTCAATAGACTTGAAGAACTAGATATCCACCCAGACCACTCAACTGCAGCAGCTTTTGTTTCTGCAATGCTTGAGTGGCTTACAACAACCAATGCTGGCAAAGAGTACTTTGTAAAACTATTTGGGTTTGATTGGAAGAAAGGCCAGTCAGACCACATGTACGAACTCACTGAAACAAGAGAGATGGTGCAAGGAGATGATATCTACTTCTTAAGAGCAGCGATTGTAAGAGGCATGTTTGTTCCGCCTCACACAATCAAAGTAGAAAAGATGGAAAAGTATGGCTGCGATGACTGCGGCATTCTTGCACACTGCACACGCACTATCGATGGCAAGCACATCTGCAATCGATGCGCGTCATTGTCTGACAATGAAAAAGTTAGACAACTAAGCGGTGGACAAAAAGAGTGCGACAAATGCTCAGTGCAGCTATGCGAGTATAACCCAGCGAAAAACGTACTAAGGCTTTATGCCGCAAAGTAAAGGAAAAAATCATGAACAGACTATCAGAATATATGTGCGAAGAGCACCCAGACCAAGTAAGAACATTCTTAGCCCAAGTGATTGAAAACTGTTCCAGAGAGTTTCTAAAAGAATTCTTTGTCGCAGATAACCTTGGACTTGATTTGGACTTACACGAATATTTATCTGATGACCTAACTGCAGAGCTAGGTCATCGAGATTACTTAGACGCATAGGGAGAACACAATGAACACAGTATCGACTTGGAAGGACTGCCTTGTCCTTAATTGGGATGGGCAGCTTCCTCCAGGCGCAGATCCAAGAAGTGTCATATTTCCAAGCGATGTGGTGCATCACTGGAAACACTTAAAAGGATATGCGCGGCACAGCAAACGAGCCTGTGCTTTTTTACTTAATATCAGTGTTCAAAATCTAAGACGACTACAACAACAATTTCCTAATGTCGCAATACCGCAAACTCCAGAAATTGCTCGACTACTAAAGCGTCAAGAAGAAATCAATGACATGGTTGAGCGATCACTTAAAATAAAACAATTGCCTATAGAAAGGCTTCCAACGTACAACTACAAGTTACCACCACTTGCAGAGTACCAACACAGAGCCGTTGTATTTCTAAAAAATATAAAACGTGCTGCGTTGTTTGCAGACTGCGGAATGGGTAAAACCTATATTGTGCTGACCTCTACGGAACAGCACATCAAAGATGGGATTATCCAAAGAGGAAAAACTCTTATCTGTGCCAAGCTCGCCACTCTGGAATCTGGTTGGATGGAAGACGCTCAAAAGTTTACTGACTTAAAAGTCGTAACCCTTTGGGAACCTAGCGGTAAAAAGCGAACGGAAAAAATCTTGGACAAGCTAAACTCTGATGCCGATGTGTTCTTAATTAACCATGACGGCCTTCGTGTTTTTAAAGACTACTTAAAAGAAAAGAACTTTGAAAAAATAGTAGTTGATGAAAGCACTATCTTAAAAGGATTTCATGGATTAAATCAGCACATCAAAGGAGGGCAGTTTGGAAGAGCGTTATTAGAGGTAGCTCATAATGCAGACTGGCGAGTCATCATGAGCGGAACACCAGCACCAAACGGACCACACAACTTGTGGGGCCAATTCTACTTTTTAGATCCGGACGGTATTTTTTTAGAGCCGACCTACAACGATTTTCAAAGTAGCTATATGCAAGTAGTTGACATGCGGCCTAAAGAACTGAGAAACCGGCCCATGACATACAAGACTCCAAAAAAATGGGTGCCTAAATCAGATGCGATTGAAAAAGTATCTTCGATTATTAACCCAGCTTCTTTTAGAGCAAGGCTTAGAGACCACCTTCAAGACATGCCCGAACTCACAACGATTCGGCGTATGCTTGATATGGACTCAGAGCAGAAGAAACACTACTTGGATATGAAGGAACGCTTACGAGTCGTTATTGACGACCAGCGTATCACGGCTCCTGTTCGTGTGGCCCAAATCATGAAGCTTAGACAAATCACTAGCGGCTTTATTATCGACCACTTAGAAGAAGCGCACCCTCTGCCAAATAATCCAAAACTAACAGAGCTTGACTCTCTTATCGAAGACGAAATAGGAATCGATAAAAAAGTAGTCATCTATGCGCAGTATCAGTGGGAAATAAGATTGATAGAAGATAGGTATAAGCACCACAACGCAGTTTCTGTATATGGAGGTAACACTTCAAAAAGGAATATGGAAAACATCAATTCCTTTATCAAAGATAATTCAGTGAGGATTGCAATACTACATCCTAAATCCGCAGCTCACGGAATTACTTTTACAATGGCGCATTACATGGTGTTCTTTTCAATCGACCATAGTGCTGAAGACAACTATCAGTCGATTAAAAGAATTGAACGAGCAGGGCAAAAAAATCCCATGTTTGTTTACTACCTACTGTGTAAGAACTCTATCGACACCGCCATATACGAAGTACTGCAATTAAAGAATCGGAACCAACAAAAGCTGATTGATCCAGATCAGCTCTTGCTAGATATGTGGGGGAAACAATGAACATTAAAGAAAAAGCGAGGCTATTCATGTCTCGCTTCCATGGCCGACGGGATGTCTATGGTCGGCAATGGGAGCACACAACTGAGGATGGAACCGTTAAACGCGGCTACAACCCTGTTTGCGACAACTATTGGAAACCCAACTGCCATATCCGACTTAAAGATGGCATTCCTTGCTCTGCTTGTGAAATCAGGGTCTACACACCTGTATCAGAAGACACAGTTATAAAACACATCACAGGAGAAGAATCCCAACTCGTTTACTTACTTCATGAAGACGGTACCACCCGTTTTGGGGCTATCGACTTCGACATGAAGCCAGGTAAAGAAGAGATTGGATATACGTTCGATGATGTGAAGAGAGTAGCCAGCATCGCAAGGCGAATGAAAGTACCTTATGGAATTGCAAGAAGCACAGGAGCTGGGTTTCACCTGTACTTCTTCTTTTCCGAAGGTATCCCATCTGAGAAGTTCCATGCCTTTGCAATGGACCTTCTCGATAAAGCCGGAATCATCAACATTGTTCATCAGGGACTAAAAGCAGTTCCAGAAATATTCCCAAAACAGTTACGCATCACAAGCGGTATCGGAAACGGTATCAAGCCGCCTATGATTGAGCCTAACTTTTCTAAGGGAAAGAATTGCTTTGTCGATGATAGCAATCAAGTGATTATCGAGCAGTGGGAATACCTTTCAAAAATTCCTGTCATCACACAAGAAGAATTAAACCGCGTGATGGAGAAAGAAGGAATTAAGGTAGCCGAAGTCAGTGGCCTTGTAGGAAAGAAGAACACTAACAAAAGAACTAAATGGCAACCACCACTGAGCGGCTCTTATGAAAAAGTCCTAGAAGGGTGTCAGGCTTTTAGAAATCTAAAAGACAAATGCCTTACTGGAATCCAGCCTTCCCACTTTGAGGGGATGGCAATGTTCCACATGGCAATGCACACTTCAGACGGGCTTGAGTGGTTTCAAAAGAATGTTCCTGGATGGGCAAAATCGGACGCTGATTTAAAACAGCTCCAACAGTCTATCGACAAAGACTACGCTCCTTGGACTTGTAAGAAGCTCCAAGAAGTCGGCGTCTGCGTCAAAGGAACAAAGTGCTTTAATAAGAAACCACCTATCGAACGTGTGGACGGCGTTGTTACAGTTAGAAACGACTTACCTGAAAGTGAGTGGCCAGAACCAAGCCCCATTCGCTATGCGTTTGGATCAGGCGAGGACTACCTAGCTAAACTCATCAAAGAAGTCGAAGACCTAAAGAACGAGCCGGAAGCAAACATTCCACAACGCCTTGCTGACTTAACTAAGCGGGCAACCGTATTTGATTCTAATCAGCAAGCTTTCTTAAAGAACAAAATCGACTCTTTGAAACTTATTAAGAAGAGCGATTTGGCAAAAATGTTTAAGGAAGCCAAAGCTGAAAAGGAAAAAGAGTTTGCCGATACCGCTAAGAAAAGAGACGACATCATTGCTGTGGGAAGTAATCTTTACCAAAAGATTCATCCACACGGTTATGCCGTCATTAAGCCAGGCAAAGGAAATAGCGAAGAAGTAAGAACCTTTGCTACGTTTGATATCTACATAGAAGAAGAACGCTCAGTGATTGATGACAATAAAAAGAAGTCGCTGACATTTGTAGGAAAGTATCGAAGCCAAGACCGAGAGGTACAGTTTGAAATACCTGAACGAACTTGGTGGGATACTTCCGAAATGCTCGTCTTCTTTAGTCAGATTGGCGGCTCCTCATTTAACATCCTTCCATCCGACTTGCCTTTACTAAGACAAGCCGTCATGGAGCACGATAGTCACACGGCAAGAAGAAAACGAACCGTGTTCTATGGTACACAAGGATGGTATGACGGAAGCTATCTCATGCCTTCAGTCCTAGTCGACAAAGAGGGAGTAAAACCAAACACTTCCAAACCTGTCGATATCAGAGACAAAGACCATGCAAGCAACCTAGACTTTAAGTTGCTGTCTGACAGTGAGTTAACAGAAACCCTTCTTCACTTTAAGAGGGATTTCTTTCAAGCATTTCCCAGAGGACCTGCAATGGTGGGAATGGGCCACTCCATGATGGCGGGGCTTATCTCTTACTTGGGACTGGAGTTCCGTCCCGTCCTATGGCTAGAAGGAACCAGCGGCTACGGTAAAACGGAGCTTGCGAAAATGCTTCAAAGATTCTGGGGTGACTTTAAAGGCCCCGCTAACTGGAGAACGACCGGAAACAGTATGACCGATTACGGATATATGTTCCGAGATGCGCTCCTCATGGCGGACGACTATAAAGCTATCAACCTGTCTCAAACGACAAACGTCATCAATACGGTTCACAACGCTTACGAGTATTCCGTTAGAGGTGCTCTCACCAAAGAAGGAAAACAACGAGGCGCTAAAGTAAACCGAAGCTTGTACATAATGACAGGCGAACTAACACCAGAGAACGAAGCTTCTTTCATTGGTCGACTTATTCTGATTGCCTATCCGAAGGTAGACCAAATGAAAAGCCGAAGTGCTTGGGAACAGTGTCGAGTGCACTCTGATAACTACAGAGGCGTTACTCCACACTACATTCACTGGTTCTTCAACTGGATAAGTCTGAGATCATCAAAAGGCTTGCAGATGTTAGAGAAGAGTTACAGGCAGAAGTAAATAACCAAACTAACGATTCTCGTATCTGTAATAACCTAAGCCTTGCCTACACAGGCTGGCAGCTCTTTATTCAGTTCCTAGAATACAAAGGTATTATTCAGAACAAAGAATCAAAAACGCTTCTTGATGAGTGCTGGGCATATATCCAAGATGTCAAAGGACTCATGGTTGTTAGATGCTCTGACGAGCAAGCCGGAAACGTATTCTTGAGTAATCTCATTGCGCTTCTGGTAGCAGGTAAGGCCCGCATTCAGGGTCTTGCCAACTTCGATGAACCTAATGCCGAAATGGTCGGGTTCGTAGATCCACAAGATGACCCAGACCACGCCTACCTCATGCCTGAACGGGTAATTGAGGTGGTAAAGAAAAACGTCACAGGTCACATTACTGGCTCTATGACCTCGGTTGGCAATCAGCTCATTTCTTCTGGGGTGATTGTAAAACACGACCGACACCGACATACGGTTCAAAGAAGAAAGCAAGGTATTCAAGCCTCTCGGTTCTGGCTAGTTAGCCTTTCCAAGATGGGCCTTGCTACAAAACCACGACTGGTCAGCAAAATCCCTAACTCAACAGAAGTTAGGGAAAACGCAGACGGTCTTATTTGATCGGGGGCCCCGGGTTCTCTCGGGGTCCTATTCTAAAGGAGGACCCAATGGAACCAATTAAACTAAAAGAAGCCGAGCTAGACGGCAAAAAGATTGCGTACTCAAATCAATCGCTATTTGAAGTACAAGTGGGATACAAGAAATCTGCCTACAAAACCAAATACTCTTTTACAGGCGAGCTCGGACGAGCCGTCTTCTTTTTCAACGCTATCAATATCGGTAACGGATATAAAAAAAGACTTGTCTGCTTTAGCATGAATAAACCCGTTCTAGCTAGGGTGATGTCATGAATTTAAAAGAAATAGAAGAGAAGCAAAGTGAGAGAATAAATCAGGTTATGTTAGACGAAAACTGGCGGAACCTTCTGGACCTTGCCTACCTTGCTGGCCTTGCGGTTCCAATAATTGTTAAGCATTTGAAAAAAATAAAGAAATCTAGAAAGTCACCTTATTTGATTCAGACGCGCACAAATTACAAGACAAAACGAGAGACGATAGAATACCGTATGCTTGATAAAAAGAAATACAACGAAGCTTTTGAGTTATGGCTTCAAGGAAAACCTAAACGAAAAACCAAAGGAGTAAAAAATGGATCTTAATATGACGTTAATTAAAAAGCACAGGCTGCATCCGCTGGCTAACCCAGACAAAAAAATAGAAGTAAAAATATATGATGATAAATTTGAAGAACAAAACTCTGTTATTCAGTTGTCCAAAGTTATGGACATTACCGAAGAAGTAGGATCATGGAGAAAATGCAATCAAATCCACAACTGGTTCGTAACGCACGTACAGTGCGGGATCGATGATTGTGGAAAGTACGTAGTAAGCTACGAAACGCTTATGGAATTAAAAGATACCTGCCTCAACGCGCTCGCAGACAAAAACCCAAACTTGTTGCCCCCAGCAGAGGGGTTCTTTTTAGGATCTACTGAAATGGATGACGACTACTGGAAAGGGATAGCTGACACTTTAGCTATGCTGTGTAGACTTACACCGGATGGGCAATACTACTACATGTCTTCATGGTGATAAAATGAGTCAAAAAGATAAAGCCATATTCAACCTAGATGATCTAGTGTCGATGCTAGACCCAGCGCACTTAAGCGCTGAGCAAAATGAACTGATTGAGCGCTTCTCTATAGGGGATAGACTCGAGTCCGTGACTAACGACATTATGATGCTCCTGACCCCAAAGCCTTTTAAAGAGGGCGATGCGGTTATTAGAGACGGGCACATCACTCAGTGGAATAGCGACGACCACGAAATCATCTTTAGGAACGGGGCCTGGATGACAGTTGAGGGCTATCCAGTCAAAAGCTATCAACTAGTCACCAGAGAAGAAATCATTAAGCATATTACCGACCTTAAAAAAGACCCAGGCATGACAGATGAAGAAAAAACTAAATACATAACCAATATACAAGACTGGTGTGAGATGGTCGGGATATCTTTAACGGAGGTACATTGAACAACGTAGATAAATACGTAAAGCCAGTTGCCGAAATAACATCTGGCTTAAATAAAAATCCCAAATACGAAGTCGTCTATACAGGTACAAAAGACGCTCTCTATAAAGTCATTATGGAGAAAGAGACAAATACTACAGATCACCCTCCTCAGGAGGGCAAGGAGGAGGGGACACAATAACAGTCCCCTCCTTTTTTTTAACTTGTACGCTATATCCACAGACAGGGCACTTCTTATAGAACGGTAAAGACTTATCAGGATGATCTAACAAGTAGCCCCAATGACATTCAGGACATATCTTGTGCATATAGGAGTTTAGTATTCCACCAAAGTGGCATCTTCCCCAAGTCTGCTACATCCCCAAGGCATACGCATATATCCTTTTTCGCCCCAACTCTCTCCCCAGCTGTTCCTCATGATGGCGTATTCCTTCTTGGTCTTCTCATCATAGCCCCAACCGACTAAAGCAACGATATGATTAGTTGGCATTGCAGTACAACCAGTGAAGATACCACCCTTATAAGCACTCATAGCGTTGTTTGCAGTGACAGTAACGGGTATCGCCCCATACTGTTTAATAGCAGCCTTTAATTCTTCGGTCGTTGGGTTCTTATTCTTAGACCCCAGGAACTTAAAGCCTACCAATTTGTCCTCATGTTTTAGGTTTGGCTTACATCTGGCATTAGAAGCGACATAAGGGAAGTCAGAACTAAGGGCTGCTCCAGGTTTTACATGATATCCGTGGGCAAAAAATCCTCCCCCACAGCTACCATAGCTAGAACAGCTAACTAATTCTTGCTCTGAGAACTGACGAACCGACTTATTCTTCATCGAATAGGCAAATTCAAAGGCTGCCACCGTACCAAACGCCCAGCAAGAGCCACAGCTTCTTTGATTCTTAATCGGTGGAAGGTTACTTCCTAGGGTTTCTCGCCAATCCCAAGACTTAGGAAGGGCTTCTCTTAGCTTTACCGTCTCAAACACAGCGTTTTTCTTCCAATCCTTAGGTACATTAAGCCCTGTAATGGTCTCAATCTTGTAATTGAGCGTCCAATTAGGCCCTGCTTCCCAGGTACTTCCCTCTCTAGTATTAGTTTTTTCAGCTAAAACCTCTTTCAATGCCTTATCAGCGTCCTGATTAGGCTTCATTAACCCGATATCTGCTCTTACCAACGACGACAAAAAGCACAAAACGACAAAAAATGCCTTCATATACATCCTCCTTATTAAAATTTGATTGTAACTGAGCTTAAAAGAGATGAACGAACAGTTCTGATATACAACAATACAACTGTTATTTACTTTTTATAGGGTCTTTTTCGTAATTTTCCACTCCATTTTACCGCATCTGCCCTTACATGCTTGTTAAAAGAGCGGTAATCCCCCAAGTGACCGTAGAATAAATGGCAGTTAACCCCGTTTTTCTTAGATTCACAGAGGGTAATTAGGTTACTAAACTTCAATTCTAGGGTTTTATTTACATGAATGGGCACTACATGGTGCACTTCTAGGGCTTTGGTAGACCCACAGACGGCACATTCTGAGTAGATATCTAGATATCTGGCCCTGACCCACCGCCATTTCCAGGACCTACGGGTCCCTTGGCGCCTTTTTATATCCTTAAAAAACCTTAAAAACACCCCTAAAACCCCCTAAATAGCCGTAAATACAGGCTTTTTTGGTATAAGTATTGTGTAATCTAGTTATTTGTTGACTAGGCTCCTTTCTAAAAGGGGTCGGGTCAGCAAGTAACTAGCAGGATCTCTTTCAACTTAATTCTACATATCAAAGGAGAACGTATGAAACGACTCATATTACTATCGTTGATTATATCAGCTTGCTCGTCCAACCACTACAAAGTAAGGCAAGTGGATAATGCCATCACCGTTTATGGGAACATAGACGATGAAAAGATTGGGGTCGATAACGACCGCCAAGTCATTATCCAAAAAGAACGTACTGCAGAAGCAGAGCTTAAGATTCAAGATATCGAAAACTCCGATAACGAACGGAGACTAGAGCTTCTTTATCAAGAGCTTTTCCAATGCAGAAAAGACGTTGCTGATACACGGCTCGGGGGCAACGGAAAACCAGTTGAAATACCAGAAGTCGACAACATGAAATCAGCTTCAGAAGTTAAAGAGCAGATTGGGCTTACATCTACAGATGAACTCAAAGTTGTAAAACGAGAGTTCTACCTAGATAGGCTAAAAGCTGCTCGTCAATACGCTGCCACTCTGAAAGAGATGAGTAAAACTCTTTCAAAGTTCAACAGCGTCTGCCAACAAGAGATGGCAACAGCCCGTGTAAAAGCAGGGTTAGCTAGTACACGGTATGAAGCCAAAGGCAGATTCAACAACGGAGTTTGGATTCAAGAACGTAAAAAAGAGGTGACTCTTGATGACGCTTTTGAAATCAAAAACACCATCCCTGTTACGACCACAGAAGAAAAAGAATAGAAGGCACGCTCACGTTTACTGAAATGGTTTCAATAAATGTGATCGCTATAACGTGGAGAATACACCATGCCTAACAATAACGGATTCGCTGATGGAGTTGCAGGACTTATTATCTGCGCCGTTTCTAACGGCGTTTTGGTACTAATTCACGCAATTACTAAAAACGAAAAAGATTCGGATCAAAAGATGATCTGGAGAAAAACTAACTTATCGCAAAAGCGATAATAACAAAGGAGAAAACAATGTCATACAAACCTACACAAAGAGATGGAATCGCTGGAGCAATCGGTGCGATTCTAATGTTCGTCGGAATTAAAACGTACGATTACCTCTTCGGAGGTAAGGAAGAGAAGAAAGATTCTCAACCTGTTAAAGCAGAAGAGAAGAAAGATTCTCAACCTGCTAAAGCAGAAGAGAAGAAAGATTCTCAACCTGCTCAAGCTGCTAGCTAATCACTTATATAAAAGCCCCATAGCAATATGGGGCTTTTTACTTACATAAGAGGTAACTATGTTTAAGCTCGGAAACGAAGGCAAAGAACATCTCAAGACAGCCACAAGCGCAGCCATCACTGCGATTGTGATCTTGACGATCAAAGAGGTTTGGGATTGGGCGTTCCATTCTAAACCCGTTGAAGCACCAAAACCTAAAGCAGAAACTAAAACTGCTTAACTAAGGAGGTACTTATGAAACTAGGACCACAAGGTAAAGAAAATCTACAAACGGCAGTTAGCGCTGCCATAGCATCGGCAATATTCTTCGGAGTGAAAGAACTCTGGGAATATGCCTTTTCTTCAAAGCCTAAAAAGAAATTCTTAGGAATCTTTTAAAGTTATGAAGAGCGGACATTAAAGGGCTCTACATGGTGTGGGGTCCTTTGTTTTTTATGAAAGGAAAAACTATGTCATTCAAACCTACAGGACAAGACGGGTTAGCGGCAGCGATTGGCGCTTGTGTGGGCATTTACACATTCTTATGTGTACTTGCCGCACTAACTAAAAAGTAAAAAGCCAATCGGGGAGTCAGATGGTCTGGCTTCCCCATTCTTTTTATAACAAAGGAGAAAACAATGGGTATCGATAAAAGTACGATAATTGCTAGTTCGATAATGTTCGCAGTGTGGACTGCAATATATGCAGTTACAGGCTACGTATTGCACACTCACTTCCACATGTCCATGTTGAGCTCGATACTGCTCGGCATTGCTATACCGGGCGTTATAGGAACGGTGGGCATTTACACATTCTTATGTGCACTTGCCGCACTACCTAAAAAGTAAAAAGCAAATTGGGGAGTCAGATGGTCTGGCTTCCCTATTCTTTTTAAACAAAAGAAAACAATATGATTAAAAAAATAAAACAGTTCCCCTGGGGGTTGCTGGTATTTGGAATAATGCTCATCGGATTTCCGGTGTTTGAGTTCCTGTACCTTGCGACCAAACTAAACGTGCTTAAATCATCATTGATTGGCGTTCTAGTAACAGGCACGATTCTCGCCCTTGGAATGAAAATGGGCATGTATATATCAAAAAAATAAAAGGAAACGAGAGTACCGGATGTTCTGGCTCCCCTATTCTTTTTATAACAAAGGAGATACACATGGATATTAAAAAAATAAGAGATGGGTTCAATGTTGATTATAGGGATCTGATAGAAAAAGCAAAAAAGAACTCGGGCAAGCACACGATAGGTCCAATTGAGTATGAAATAGTTGGGAATTGCCAAAAGTGTGGCGATCCTATTTTTATGGTTTGGCCTGCACCGCTGACCAAGGCTAAAAAAATAATTCTACTTATCAAATCTATCGTAAACCCAGAGTTAAGAACGTTACTCGCAGATAGAGAAGATCTAAAAAAACGAATAATAGAAATTCATAACTTAATGGAAAAAAACAACGAGTTCCCAAAAGATGCATCGGAAGAAACCAAGTTGATAAAATCCTATTGTAAAATGTTCGCGATTGAAACCATCGGGTGCACTTCATGTGATTTCAACCGAGCTCTTCGTTTGGGTACTTTTAAAATAATCGAATAAAAGGAAACGAGAGTACCGGATGGTCCGGCATTACCGCTTCTTTTTATAACAGAGGAGATACACATGGATATTAAAAAAAGAAGAGATAAGTTCAATGTTGATTATAGGGATCTGATAGAAAAAGCAAAAAAGAACTCGGGCAAGCACACGATGGGTCCAATTGAGTGTGAAATAGTTGGGAATTGTCAAAAGTGTGGCGAACCTATGTTTGTGTTTTGGCCTGCACCGCTGACCAAGGCTAAAAAAATAATTCTACATCACAAATCTATCGTAAACCCAAATTTAAGGGCGTTACTCGCAACTAGAAAAACTCTAAAAAAAGCAATAAGACACATTTATAACTCAATGGAAAAAAACAACAAGTTCCCAAAAGATGCATCGGAAGAAACCAAAATAGAATTGGTAAAACACTATTATAAAAAGTTCCAGCTTGAAACCAACAGGTATTGCATTTCATGTATGTTCAACCGAGATCTTCGTTTGGATACTTTTAAAATAATCGAATAAAAGGAAATAAGGGGCCTTAAGAAATTAAGGCTCCCTACTTCTTTTTCTTTTTCATAAATAGCCAGGTAGCAATCCCTGTCAAAGCGCTCCCCGCAGCCGCCCCCACCCCAAAAATTATCAAAGGTACAATAGCTAAACCCCCCATCATGGTCTTATCTCCTTAATAGGTTAGTAAATAAACTATGCCCTTTTATTTTAGCTGTTACGGGATTAAAGACATGATAAATTATATAGAGAAGTACTAACCCTTTTTTAGATTAAAAAATATATGGACCAATTTCAAACCGAAGGTTGTCAATTACTAACCTATCTCATTGGCGCCCTGGTGGATGAACCAGGATCTGTCGAAGTGAAAAGCCATATGTCTAATGACACGGTTGTCTTTCGAATCGTCGTCAGCAAGAAGGACTTAGGAAAAGTCATCGGCAAACAAGGAAACAACATCCACTCCGTCCGACGTATCCTCTTCGCCTTCTCTTCCAAATACAAACAACGCGCCGTCCTAGAACTCGTCGAGTAAGGTATAAGCAAAACAATAAGCTCTTTCTATACCATTAACGCCATTGGTGCGCCTTGTCGACAACCGCTTTAAGCCACTTGCAGCCACTTTTTTTCGACAAGTGGCTGCACACTTAAGTGCTTGTTTTTAGGTGACAAAAGATATGAAAAATTAAGAACACAACCACTTATACATAAATAATTATAAACAGTAATATATATATTTTATTTACGTATATACTGCGTGTCATCGTGTGTTTTCCTTTTCTTATGTCAGTGATGGCCTTAAAATAGTGGCTGAGTGGCTGCAAACTAAGTAAGAGCTTGTTTTTATTTATTAAACAATGTATCCACTTTTGAAAAAAGGCGGATGCGTACTGGTTGACGACTGGTTGGAGGACACATTATGGCTTTGAAACAGATAGTCATGGAAAATTTTAGGGGGAAAGCCAAAGCTAACTATCGCTTTAGCCCAAGCCTGAATAGGATTACAGGACGCAACGGGTCAGGAAAGTCTACTATTAAAGAAGCTATCGTCTTTGGCTTCTGCGGTACGGACTCCTTAGGAACAAGAAACCCACAACATCTTATCTCAAGCGGCGAAGAGGGTTGCCGCATCACCCTTCAAACAGACAAGGCAGAGATTGTAAGAACTCTTAATCGCAAGGGAGGCTCTACCATTAAACTCACAAGAGAGGGGGTGGGCACTACCCTTACCCAATCTCAGCTTGAGCAAATGATGGGAAGCTCAGACCTATTTCTTTCTATCTTTTTACCTGGTCACTTCTTTGGGTTATCTACCGACAGACAGCAGCGTGTTATCGCTGAAGTCATGCCGAAGGTTGACCGTAAGGAGCTCTTTGAAAAGATAGTGGGGTTTAGGCTAACTAACGAAGAGCTTTCATTATACCCTTTTGACAAGAGAGCAGAACTTCTAGCTTCTTATGCAGCTAAAGACCGGCGCGACTTAGAACGAGGCGTTGCCATACTTCAGGGCCAAATTAAAGAACTAGAATCCTTAAAGCCGCTACCGTTTCCAGAAGCAAAAGATGAAGAGATAGTCCTTTCTAGGCTTGAGATTCTAAAGGGACAATGGAAAGAATATTTAAGTCAAAGAAACGTATCTGAGACCGTCAGACGCCATAGAGACAACATCGTTTTAGAGAACCAAATGAGAGCTCAAAAACGAAGTGAACTTAAGGCTGAGATAGATTCTTTGCATATCGTTGCAAGACCAGAATACGAACCTTTGGACTTGGCTTCTTTGCTGGCTAAGAAAAAGCCACTGCCAGAAGCCCCTTCTTTAGCTCAGACGGTAGAAACAGATCATTGTCCTACCTGCGGTCAAACCGTGGGGATGAAACATAAAGAAAGGGTTAGAAAGAAAAACGAAGAAATCCTTTCTGCCTATCATGACGAACTGGCTAAGGTCTCTGCTTACAACGCAAGCGTTCAAGAAGAGATCCACCAAGCCCAGTTAGAGCACGATAGAAAGAAAGCTGACTACTTAAGAACAGTTGAGGAAAACAATCGAACCGTTGCTGTTAAACAGCGCCTTGAACTGCAACTTGCTTCTCTTAAAGATGTTGAGGTTCCGCAGATAGCAGATATACCTAACCCCCCAGAAGAAAACTTCGACGAGGCTAAGTATAAAGAAGTAAAGCTAGCTGTGGATAAATTAAAATCAGCAAGGGCGCAGTATGACTATGTGCAAAAACGCATAGCAGAATCAAAGGTAAATATCGAAGGGCTCCAACAACAAATCGAGTCGAATTTACAATTGATATCTAGATTAGAAAAAATAGAAGGTGGGCTAAGGCTACTTCCCTCGGAAGAGTTGAAGCTGCAATCTTCTGTATTTGAAATGGAAGATATTAAGGTGTATATCGATGACGAAATCCATGTACTTGTTGGCGGCCTTCCGTATGGCCTTTTATCTACTGGACAGCAAATGAAGGTTGCCTTGCAAATTTCGTCAAAAATAAACGAAGTCTCAAGACGGCCTTTAAATATGTTTTTCGTAGACAACGCCGACTTGGTGGATGAATTAAGAAAAACAAACGGTCAGGTTTTCTTGGCTGAGGTAGACAGTTCAGACCTAACTATCAGAGGAGAAGTATGAGTAAATCGTTAATTGAAGAACTAAAGAGTGCGAATGCAATGTTGATGCGGTACGAAAATAAAGTAATGGATGATAAGCCTACGGGTGAAGAGCTATCTTATTTTCTAAACCGAATTGACTATTGGAGTAAGGTGGCTCAAAGCTTGCGTTTAAAACTCTTTGATGTTACTCCTGTAGACGATAAACAGTAATTGTGTCTCTGTTGAATCGATAGGGGAGGGTCCTTAAGTGGGCCCTCCCCTTTTTGCTTTTTTCGGGTATAAGATTTTTGTGATTAATCATAAATAAAAGGAGAAAATCATGATTGCTTTTTTACTTGCTGCGTTTCTTTCTGGGCAGAATGTCTGTCAATGGCGAGCTTGCACCAGATATCCAAATAACCGAATCGATTGTCCTCGGGGCTTTGAGACAGGAAGCTATGAGGAATTTTTAGAGAAGTTTGAACACTATTTAGAACTTGGCAAAATTGTTCAAGTTTCTTGCACAGTTAGTGACCGCACAGCGCAGTCTATTTAGGCTGCGTGGCATAAAAGAGTGGCATCCTTTCCAATACCCTCGCAGGGATTGTTTTACGCCGCTACTTTTAAAAAGAAGATGGGTTTTATACCTGTCTTCTTTTTTTTACTTATTGCCATTGTTGTAGTTGTTGTTTAGGCTTTCCTTATTCAAAAACCTTTTGAGAGTAACGATGAAAGAACGATTGAAAAAGAAATACGGCACGCTACGAGTAGCCGCCGCAAAACTTGGCATTAACTACTATCGACTTTGCAATATCACTTCTGGTTGGATTGTTCCAAAACCAGAAGAAGCAAAAAAGATAGGCATCACAGCATCAGAATTTAGGAGGGTCTTTAGTGGAAGAGCTGCTTAAAAAAGCTGAAGCATTAGCAGGAAGACCCGTAGAAATAGAAAATCTTTCGGACGGTAAGTATATCGTTCTTTGGATGCGGTTTAATAGTTCGCCGCCTCCAAAGGCAGATACACCAGAAGAAGCACTTAAAGGATTCATCGAAATGATGGAAAGGAAGACACATGACGGAAGTAACACTCTCTCTGACGGACAAAGCGTTCAGGGTTCTTAAAGGATACGCAACCCTTAGTGGAAAGCCCATTGAGGAAATTACAACAGAGCTAAGCGAGCTAGTTTCAACACAACTAGAACGAGAGCTCACCAAACGAATTGCTTTGGAGCTTGATTTAACCCCAGGCAAAATCAAAGTACCCACACCCAAAAGAAATGCCTATGTAGATACCACTGAGATATCTGATGGATTAGGCGATATTGATGACAGCCCAGAACCAGAGCAGGTAGCTGGCGTGACTGATGAAGCAGCTTTTGTTCCCAAACAAGGCGGGGTTAGTGACGCAGACTTAGATAACGACATGCGGGTCGAAGACCCCAATCTAGAAGCTAAAGCCGACGCCCCTATCAAACAACCCGTTGTGGTAGACGGGGAATCGCTCTTTGCTGAAGTGGCAGGGTTTACTGATCCGTGGGCTGAGAGAAGAAGGCCTGTTCGTGGCAAACGAAAAGGAAAAGTGACACCTCTAAGCGCTGACTCAATTGAGGAAGGTTTATGAAGCCTGGCGATAGAGCGGACTGCCCTCAGTGTAAGAGTGTAGCTATCAACATCACTCCTCTTAAAAATCACGACAGAAGCATTGCGGTCTATGCGTGTCAGGCTTGCGGCTTTGCTTTTAAGTCGGACGGTGGGGCTTTTGTTTCTGATAGCGAAAAACTAAAAGATGTGTTTCGTGGAGCAACCCTTGGACAAAAGACGCTGGTCGAGTCCTTAGGGGGAGAGAACTTAAACGCTGCTACGAAAGCCCTTTTGACTGCAAGGCTTTTAGAGTACGGAACCCAGATGTGGTTTGACGGATTAAAGCAGGGTTTACTTTTAGGAGCCATTAAATCGGAGAAAGACAATGGAGAAGTACGGGATTAAAAAAGAAGTTCTGCACGAAGAACTAAGAGTACGGGAAGCAGAGCTCATGAGAAAGATTCAAGCCCTTCTTTCTAACCCAGAAAAAATCGCCTCTGAGAAAACAGGGGTGGAACTAGAGCTACAACAGGTTCGGTCTAAGCTCACAGAGCTAGACTTAAAAACTGAGTAGTTTTGGGTAAAAGATATATGTAAGGAACCTAAATTTAGAAAGGAACTAGTTATGGCAATTAAGTCATTTGAAGACCAAGCACGAGTACCCATTATCGGAAAGATTCGACTTGGTGAAAAGAAAGTCAGTCAAAACGGAAAAGAATATCCGGTAGAAACACCGCACTTTGTTTTGACAGACGCTCCAGGCGTAGAAGCGGTTTACGGTAAAAACCCCACTTCACTTGATGTGGTGTTTTTAGATCCAGAACCACAAAACGTAATGCCTTACTTTTATAAGTGGTATTCGGGCGGAGTAAAAGACAAAGACGGAAAAATGATTGGTGGTCAGCTTCAGTGTTACGGTGACGGACAAGAAGCGACTTACTTATTAAAACGTGACCCGGCCACAAGACACGCTCCTAAGCGCCCTTGTTTAGCTGAGCAATGCCCTGACTGGAAAAACAGTCGTGGCATTCAACAGTGCCGACCATCGATGAGTGTATATGCTATGCTTCCTCTGGTTACGCCCACAGGTGTATTTCAGATTGATACCAATAGTATTGCATCGATTAGAAACTTTGTGTCGGTACTAGGTCACATTCGTAAAGTGGCAGGCAGAGTAAATGACATGCCATTTCGAATTTATCGCGCGCCTACATCGATTACGTTTACGGACTCTGATGGCAAAAAACAAAGCCGAGTTCACTACGTTATGCAGATTGAATACAACGAACAATTTGCAAAAGAACATGGAGCGCAAGTAAGACAAGTTCTTGATGCGATTAGAGGTAGAATGTTAGCTCCTGCAAAAGAGCTGATTGAAGCCTCTACTAATGAAGTTCTAGAGCTTGAATCGGGGGCAGCAGAAGTGCAGGAACCAGCAGACACTTCTAAACTTCTTTCAGAAGATCCTGATTTATTGCCTCTCTTTGATGAGCTTGCTGTGCTGATGAAAAAGCCCGAAGCAAACACCTCAAAGACAAGGCATCTTACAGTTAGAAAGTTCGAAAGTGCCAAAGACCAAAAATCTGCTGTTGCGGATTATTTAAAAACCCGCATCGCTGAGTTACAGGATAAGGCTAAGGTACAGGTTCCACCAAAGCCCCAAAAAACTGTTCCTCAACCAAACAGCGACGGTCTTATCTAGTCGAATAAGGGAGCTGGTGTAAAAACCGGCTCTCTTTTTTTTAGGGGTTAGCTCATGTTGATTATGCTTTCGGGGAAGCAGGGTTCTGGTAAAACCACCGCTTCTAATCTGTTAGAAAAGAAACTGACTAAAAACGGATTTATAGTCAAGAAGTATAAGTTTGCTCAACCGCTTTATGAGATGCACGATGGCGTGATAGCGGTTTTAGAAAAGTACGGGATTGTTAGGAACATTGTAAAAGACGGGCCGCTTCTTCAGATGCTTGGAACAGAATACGGAAGAAACACCATAGATAAAGATATCTGGGTTAAGTGCGCACAGAACTGGTATGCACAGAATAAAAAAGACGTGTGCATTATTGATGACTTGAGATTTAAAAATGAGTTTATGGCTTTTCCAGAAGCCTTCACGGTGCGTCTAGAGTGTAACACCGATATAAGAATGGCTCGGTGTTCTAATTGGAGAGAGAACGATAAGCACCCGTCAGAAATAGATTTAGATGATTGGGTAATCAAGTTTAAGGTCATAGTAAATAGCGGTATAATCACAACCGAAGAAATCGTAGGAGCCATCCTTGAAAGACTACTTAACAACCTTGGGCTTGAACCCGGAAAAGAATTATTCGCCGGAAGAAATAAAAAAGGCGTGGAGGGAACAGTGCAATAAACACCACCCCGATAAGGGCGGAGATAAAAACCTGTTCTGTGAAGTTATGCACGCTTACAAGATGGTGACAGACCCTTCTTACCGAAGGGAAAGCACAAAAAAAGATAAGAGAAACAATCTTCATATCAAAGTGACGATGCCCGTTTCTTTTGAAGACAGGTTCTTTGGAAAACAAGTGGTGCTTAGTTACAACCAAATGGAAGTAAACCTTGCTCTAGACCCCGTTCTAAAAGAACACCAAGATATCATCACCGTAAAACTTGATTTGCCAATTGGATGCCCAGACAACCATGAGATGCGGTTTAGTGGCAAAGGATTAAAGTGCGGGCAAATTGTTGGGGATCTTATCGTACTCATTGCGGCTGCTCCACATCCACGATTTAAAATGCAGGGGCTTGATGTCTTTACTGAGGACAGGGTTCCTTTAGAAACGATGCTCAAAGGTGGCGAAGCGCAGGTTCAAACCATGTACGGATTAAAAACCGTTTGGGTTCCTGCCGGCAGTAAGCCAGGCGACAAGATCAAGATTAAAAATTGTGGTGTCAATTACATGGGCTTTCATGTAGCAGAACTAGAGCCCATCTTTCCAACGCAAGACCAACTAAAGAACGAAACGTGGAAGGGACTAGACATTAACTGGGAGGGAGGGAAAGATCCTGACCAAGAGTTTGAAGATGCCTTTAAAAAGATAAGAGGATTATAAAATGACAGACTTAATTCCAAAGTTTTTCACCAAGTTTACACCAGAAGGCGTGGCTCCCTTTTGTAAAGAGGGAGACAAGGATAAGGCGCTGCCTCTTCCGTCTGTACCTTACGAGGAGCCTGATTCTAAGTTTAAAAAAGGCCATTCAGAAGCTATGGAGGCTTTGAACTCGTTTATTGAGTCAATCAAACAAACCTATAGAGCGCTACCTACTTTAAGAGCTGAGCTTATGGCACTTGGGGTGACAAAAGGAGAGCTCAACGATTTAGAGAACTGGGGATATGTGGAGTGCAAGATTATTGGTGTTATGGACTCGGTGAGCGGTAAGACCACAGGGGCCAGGGCCTTTGTGTACCCCACACCTAAAGGCAGAGCTTATATCAAACAACATTTTAAAAAGGAGGAACACAATGAACAAAGAGGAAGTATCGAAGGAACTGACACAGATAGTAAATAACTTTAACGAAGAGTTTGCGAAGTGGATGGAAAAGACAGGGTGCCGCGCTTCTTTTGGTTGGAAATATTGGCATGACCACAATGTAAAGAGTTTAGAGGTTCAAGCAATCGATCTAATTGTTTATCGAAAGCCACCCCCAGCTTATCAAACTGTGAAAGACGTTATGGACGGAGTTGGCTGTGCTGGTACCTAAGTGCAGCTTTTGCGGCAAAGACAAAAACGAGGTAGATAGGATTGTGACAAGCAATCTAGCTTCTATCTGTTCTGATTGCGTTCAGTTAAGCCAAGAGGCTATTGACGAAGCGTTGTTGGAACAGTCTTTGTCGACACTAGAGACAGCCCCAGAAGTTGCGCGATCTCTTTCTGGAAAGAGCGAGGATGCGCTGTGTATAGCAATTAAGAGAATAAGGAGGGAAATTGTTGCGGTATTAAAACCGCATTTAAAGTCCCTCAACTCTCTTGAGAGACTTCTAGACAAAGGTAACTACTAGTATGGCAAGTATCGCAGCTCTTATCATCGGCGTCTTTTCAGTCATTACAAATCCTTTCAGCTTGAATGTGAATGGGTCGGTGTGGAAGTGCGGTACTCCTGAATGGGGTAGTAATCCTGTTGTTGAAGGTGGCATCATGAAAGGCACCATTCACTCTGTCTGTAGTTTTTCTGCGGATAAGACAAGTTACGAAAGATTAAAACGCCACGTTGAGAACGAGGTATTCGCAGAATCCTACAAAGTATTGTACGGACCCGTGGAGGATGTCTATGAAGGGCTTTCAGGAAGTAGATACGACGTTCTTGTAAAGAATGAACACAAGGGCGTGGACGCTGAGATTCGAGGCCACTTTCATATTGTAGCCGATGACAGAAAACTGATTGCTCAATTTCATACAGATGGCGTGGTAGGAGGAGCTGCTAAGGGCCTACTAGAGAAATCAGATATCGGATATACAGTGACCACGACCCGTGGAAACTACACGGTACTAATTACGAGCACCTGCCATGTTAGAGTATCCAACGAAAAAGATGTATCCACACTTAAATCGGAAATGGAAACCGAGCTTAAACAAGCCGAGAACAATATCATTCCTGATATCATCGACCACTTCATGTAAAAACGGTGTAGTGTATTACACTAAAAACAACAAAAAAATCAAACACTTCTGGGTATAAGTAGTTTAGATAAGCAATATTGCTTTTCATTTTTATTTATACATCTAGAAGGAGGGAACAGAAATGCTACCTATTTGGGTTGGGTGGATTGGTCTATTGGTTTCAAACAAGGTGCAGGAGTGTTTTGCACCTACTGAAAAGAAACCAGAGCCCATAAAGGAATCAACTGAACAGAAAAAGGAAACTGATGCGGTCGAAACAGTTTTTAAAGAAGCGGTCGATTCCTTCTTGGCAAAGATAGCACCAAACAAAGGGTCTGCGGAACACAAGTATCTGAAAGGCCTAACTGACTTTCTATACAAGATGAGGTCAGAACAAGCTTGGCTTTCACTCTCTATCGCATCTGAGAAGTTCTTAGACGAGGTAGGAGTGATGTCTTATCACTTGCCGTTAGTAGGACAGAAGATATGTCTTGCGGAAGCAGAAAAGATAATAAGGATATTAGGCGTCGAACCAACAAAGTTTGCTGTCTAATGCGGGTATAAGAAATACATAGTAATTACTAATCGCTTGCTAGTAACTACTTTTCATAATAATTGCGAGCATCGGAGAATACACAATGCAACCATTTAAAAACAACGTACTCAAACTTCACAAAAACAATAACAACCAAACAATGAACAATTTAAAGGAGGGAGCTGCTTTCGCAGCAGGTGCCGCAATAGGCGGTGCACTAGCAGGCGTTCTTATCGTAGCTATCAAAGAATCGTTTAGCTGGATTTATAAAAAAGCTAAAGGTGTATAATCCGATGAAAGGGCCCCTTCGGGGGCTCTTTTTTTTAAATGGGGGGACACATGAAATTTGTAATAGAGAGAAAAAACTTATTAGATTTAATTAAGCTGGTGTTGCCAGTGGTAGGAACAGCAAAACAGTTACCTGTTTTTAATGCCATTAAAATAGAAGCAGACAACAACCAAGTATTTTTAACGGGGTGTGATCTAACCACCTCTTTGAAGTCTCACGGAGAGGCCGTGGTGCAAACCCCTGGCGCTACTTGCGTTGCAGGTAAAGCCCTTTATGAAGTGGTGAGTCAGCTTCCAGAAAGTAAATTAGAAGTGACCCTGGGGGACATGCTTCAAATTAAGAATCCGATATCGGCTATCCATTTAACCACAATGGACGCTGAGAACTATCCGATTACTCCAAACTACTCTAACTTTACTTTTAGAACCTGGCCCAACTTCTTTGAAGTCGTAAAGAAGGTATCTTTTGCAGCTTCAGCTGACGAGTCTAGGCCTCACTTGGGTTCTGTTTGTTTAGCCTCTGGTCACGCTGTTGCAACCGACGCCCGCAGGCTTGCAATGGTAACTCACGAGGTAGAACTGGAGGGACAGGCGCTCATTCCAGCAAATGAGCTAAACATTATTTCTCGGATATTTACTAACCCAGAAGTAAGCGTAAGCTTTGATGGCACTAGCCTTCATATCATGCAGCCTGGGGTAGCTTGTACGATTAGAAGAATCGATTCTAAGTACCCAGACTATGAGCGGGTAATTCCCCAAAGCCCTTTCCATTTAGCGCGTGTGAAACGTGACGACTTGGCTAAGGCTATTTCTGTGACTAAGATAGTGGCGGATGAGATGACCACCACGCGGTTTGAGTTTGCACAGGGTAGGCTGACATTGCAGGCTTCATCTAGTGAGCTTGGGAATGCCAACTACTCGATTGAGTGTGACTACGATTCGCCGGAAGTGGTCGTTGGGTTAAACGGTTCATATATTCAACAAGCGCTTCAAAAAATGACTTCCGATGTCATAGACATTGAAGTGCGTTCATCAAATGAACCTGTTTTACTAAAAGAAAGAGGCTACTTGCATGTCGTCATGCCCCTTAGACTCAGATAAGTTTAAGAGAGAAAGAGAAGAAGAGATAAGGGTGGCCGCTAAGATATTTCTTAAGCAGGTCGCCCTGAATCTCTGCATTCCTGAGGGGGTGTCTGGTAAGATAGACCTAGCCTTTGGCATTTCCCGACAACACCTAGTTGGTGAAGTTATGAAAGAGCTAGGCGAGGAGCTGACACATGGAGACGAACAAGAATAGCCTGATGGAGACAACGAGGGATAACCTGGAGATGGTTCCAGATACGCCTGTGATTAAGGAAAAGGATCAAACAGAGGTCCTTCTTTCAGATGAGGAGATACAAGATGAAGACGAGTGAACTACACAAGCACATCCACCCAGAAGTGGCCCGTGCACTATCAAGCCAATATGCCCAAGTAGAGCTTCTTACAAAGCTTGCCTCTAGTTTTGGGGTATCCGAGCAGTACTCAGCCCTAGCTGAAGTTGTAAAGGAGCTATCGGCCTCGGTAGCCTCTTTTAAGCAGCTTCTTAATAGCCTAGAGACCGAATCTGAAAAATTAACAGAACAGTCTCAAGGCGTTAAATAGCTATCATGCTTAGCAGTTTTGCCTATGCTACAATCTAGCTATGCCTATCAATTTACATCCAGAAATTGAAAAACTTCTGGAAGGACATGAGGACCTTGAACAAGTCGTAAACGATATTGTCTATGTTTATTGTAAAGGCGGGTTTATTCGGTCAGCCGATGTGGTTTATAGGTGCATTATAGATAGAGTTTATCGAAAGAATAAAGAGCACACAGCGACCATGTTGGATGCGCTTACCCAGGAGTTTAAAGGGGTAGCAATAGTAGGCGAAACTGATAGCGAAACAATTTGGATACCAGACTCTGATTTGCATGATGCTTTAGATGGCAACACGGAAATCGTAGTCGTAAAGAGCCCCCGTAAGACGGGTATAAGTTCTTTAAAGGCCGGAGAAATGGAATCTATACGGCCAAGTAAAAAAAACTATCAGTAGTTGGAGGACACAATGAAGTTGAAGTATGGGCCCTACAGCCCGTCTCGTCTTGAGACTGGTGTTTGTGGGTATGCGTTTAGAAAACAATATATAGAACCTAACTCTGGTATTAAAACAGAGAACCTACCTCAAGCTCGCGGTTCTGCGATGCATGAGGTCTTCGAAAAGATTACCAAAAAATTCATAGAATCAGAAAGCACCTGCTTTAGTGAAACAGAAGTGAGGGAGTGGGTTATCGAAGCCATTCAAAGGCACCCTGCCGCTTATCAAGAGACTGAACTAATTCTTGATATGGCAGAACGATATATCCGACACCCACCCGCTGTTCTGACTAAGGACGCAGGAATTGAGATGCGCCTTGCCATTAAGCCTAAGATGAAAGACGGCAAGATGGACGCTTACCAAGATGAATACGATGACACGCTGGTTGAGTATGACCAAACGGGTCAGCCGGTATTTAAAACGGTAAAGCGAAAAGAGGAGCGGATATCTTTTCAAGAGTGTGACTACGACGACCCAGAAGCCTGGATTCGCGGTCGAGCAGATATCCTACTTATCTCGGACGATACGACGCAGGCCATTATTTATGACCACAAGACGCAGCCCAACATGGAGGAGGCAAACACCCTTCAGATGGGTATCTACGCTTGGGTTATTAGCCGTGTATATCCGTTTCTAGACAGTGTGCAGACCGTTCTACACTTCTCACGCTATGGCGTGTACTCAAAGCCGTATGTGTGGACGCACGCTGAATTAGCACGGGTAGAAGACGTTGTATTGACCAATATCGGGATCATCGAGAGTAAGACCTCTTGGGAAGCTACCCCCCACAAGAATTGCCAGTACTGCCCGTTTATTACGCAGTGTCCAGCGGTCGCTGAGTTTATGAAAATAGACGAAAGCGGAAAGGTCACCGTTGCTCCCCAAGCAGCGTTTAAAATAAATGGCAATCAGCATCAGGCAGTAAAGATTGCTGGGATTCTAAATGTGTTAGAGGACGTAGTTGATATTGCTAAGTCGGAGCTTAAGGAGTTTGCCAAGGCTGGTAATGTTGTTGCCATTCCTGGAAAAACTTACGAATATAGAGTTCCAGAGCAAGCTTCTATCGACTGGGATGAAGTGAACAAAAAGTTACGGATCCAAGCCTATGCTATCTTTGAGAAGCATGGGGTTGATCCAAAAGACTTTATGGCCTTTAGTCAAACTGCTTCCAAAGGGATTTGGAGAGCAGAGAACCCAGAGCTAGTAAGAGAACTAGCTGAGCTATTCCCCCGAAAGAGGGAATCAAGCTTTAGAGGCTGGACAAGCAAAAGTAACTATTAGGAGAACACATGGGATGGTTGCAAGACCTCGATTACGAGTACATCTACAACTGTGTTGGGCATGAGTTTCTGATGAGGGGTAAGGCCGGGGATGACATGCCCCGGTCGGCCCCTTGCCCGACTTGCGGTCAAACTGGCCAGTACGCTGGCTTCAAACCTATTCAGGTAAAACAAACAACAGAGATAGAGTTTGATCAGAATGGACGAAAAGCAGTCGCCATTAAAAACAAAGATGGCTCGACTACTTACATCTCTAAAACTAAACTTCATTACATGAAGACGGGCAGGATTGAAAATCAGTACACCCGATCCTACCAAGAGCATCTACAAAAAACTCAGCAAGACGAAATGCTTCGGACTGAACATAGCCGGAAACGGGCTAACGTAAGCCCCCTTAAAAATTTACCTGATGGGGAATATGTTTCAGACGGGGTTAATTTATATCAGGCACCAGAAAAATAATTTAGGAGGAAACAATGAAAATCAAAGGCGTCACTGGCGGTAAGAACAGAGGGAATGTAGTTGAGTACACACCCGAAGAAAAACCAGAAGTGGTCGTAAGAGACCATATCCCAACAGTAGCACCCACAGATGAATTGTGGTTTGCCACAAAAGTTGATGTGACAAGTCTGCAACACAGTCCCAAAGGAATCGGGAATAAGACTTATGCGGACAATGCTTATCAAGCTGAAGGCGAAGTAGTCATCCGTGTTTTAAAAACAACCACCGATGAATATCTTACACCGCGCACTAAACACTTTTCTGTTGAGTTTGAAGATTGCTTAGATGGCAACGGTCAACCCGACATGAAGGTTACAAAATTTGAATTAACATAAGACCCCACTTCTTCTATGGGGTCTTACCCGTAGGAGGATGGGATTATGTTTCCGTGGACAATACCGACAGAGTTAGCTTGTTTTATCTTTGATCAATTTGTTCGCTTTGAGGCGCAAGCCCCAAGCAACAGATGCATCAATGTCATTGGTGAGTTCGTACTTAAGTACGTCTCTGACAACAATTATTTTCCTAGGTCTGCTGATGAGGCGGTTGATAGATATCAACACCCAGGTCTCACAGAGCCAGAGAAGTACGCCTTAATCGGTCCTCTCGAGTACCGACTCAAAGCACAACTATTTGAATCAATTACAATCGACCAACTGCATTTAGCAGCATGGGCAGCCTTGCTGTTTTGTTGGTCAGAAGGGGGAGACGAGCATGTGGCTTGGTATAAAAAAATTAGCACCAAGGTTCCGTTCAGGGCATTCGGTTGATTGCTACTGGTCAAGCTTTCGTTGGCTTGGTCGGGGATGGGACTATTTAAATTATAAAAATGGAACAAGGTTTATTCAGTATGGGAAGCGGCCTGTGAAGTGGGCGCTTTATTCAGCAAAGACCCCACAGTTTTTGTTGCACCCACACTGGAGTCTTGTTTCAAGAGTTGGAAATTTTAAATCTGGCGTAACTGCCAAACCACTAGATTTGAGGAGAATACTATGCGTATCGGAGGAAACAAAACCTATCAGAAGGAACACTCGCTATACGACTGGGTTGCTGACACAGGCTACGGAATAATGAACGTAGACTATTATGGTAACGTTCCAGACGAGGCCGTTCTCTTCTGTGAGGAGCAATTTAAACGTTTTAATATTACAGTTCCGCCAAAAGAAGTCATAGACGTAGGAGCTGGCGTCACCCTTTCCTACTTGGATACCTTCGCACCTTACTCACTTCTGTGTGGTGTGAGCGATGTGGAAGTTTGTGAAGACTGGATGGAGTACGCTTACGAAGTTACTATCGATAACCAAAAACACGAAGCGAACCCAGAAAAGCTTGAGACCTTTATTTATGTGAAAGGGCAAGACGAGGTGGTCTTTAACGAGCTCATTGCAAAGCCAGGCCTTGAAAGCTTGCCTTATGGAATGGGCCAAGAAATTGAAGACGCCCTGTTTTATTCTTTTGCTGAGGGAATCGACTCGGTGTCAAATGAAACAAGGAAATGGCTTGAAAGAGCGTCTGGTGGCAACACAGAGGTCATCAACGCTTACTTCAAGTTACCCGCTTGGGCTACCTTCTTGTGGATAGCAGGTCCTTTTGGCCGTGAATTTAGGACTCATAATCATGACCTGTTTTATCAAGCTTACAAGGAAGGATACGCTTATTTGTATGAGGGAGTACCGATTGCAAGTGAACATGTCACTCGTTTAAATAGGCAGCCAGAAAGCTGCGTAAGCTGTGGGCTTTCGTCGTGGTGTGTGGAAATGGTTTACCTAAACGGGGTCAACCGACACATTTGTGAGAAGTGCTTAAATGGCGGTATTCAAGTATTTGGAAACGCTAACTGCGGATCTAAATTTTGTAAGTACACGGAATGTAAGCATCATCCTAACCACGGTAAGGCCGACGCGCTTTATCATACCCTTTCTAGAAACGGCCAGCTGGCTCAAATCGCCGCTAAAAAGCGATTAGAGCTTCATGGAAACGTGGCTAGATTAACCAATTAGTGATTTCCATTCAGTTTATCCCCGTGATATTCTGTGTTTATTACACAGCATATTACGGGGAGAACACATGGGCGATATCAACAAAGTCTGGATCAGCGGTTTAGTTATTACCCAACCTGTACTAACCAGACTCGCATCTAAAACACCCTTCGCTACTTTTACTATCCAAGTTAATGAGCGGTTCATCGATAAGAACGGAAGCGCTCAATTAAAAGCCAATATTATCAAAATCGAAAGCCTCGGTAAGAGCGCTGAAGTAACGGCACAAAAAGTAAAACAGGGAAGTCGATATACGATTGATGGTTATCTTCGTCAGGACAGTGTTGACGGACAAGACCACACAAGGGTGAGAACCTTTGCAGTATATCCGGATGATTCGCTTGATACAGTCAACTATCGTCAAGGTTTAAAACAAGCTGTGGAAATCCTACGAAAAAGTCGAGATCTAAAATCTGCCATTGAGCGGATTGAAGAACTCATCCAGTAGGAGCAACTATGAATTTACATGACCACTTCGAGTCCTATAGGGACTCTGTGTCTAGAGACTCGCTTAACGGGTTTGTAGACTTCGCTAAAAAACTGCCGCCTTTTGATGGTTACCTTAGACACCTAGTCGGCGCTATTCAAAAAGCAGTTTTAGACAAAGATATTAAAGCTTACAGAGAAAATGTTTTGCTCCATCAAGAAGCAGCCATTGACCTATTTGAGATGATGGTCAGGCAGGATCTTGGGTTACCGCACCCAGAAGCTAGTAAAGAAGAAGCTCAAAGTGTTCTTAAAAACACCTTGGGCGACATTCTAGCTAAAGGGTGGAACTGGTTTAAGTTCTCTCCTCTTGTTGTACATATGACGAATCACACGTGGATTCCACGCTATTCAGACAAGTACGAAAAAGAATGGAGAACAATGCCCTGTTTAAACTCTGATGAGCTAAGGGTAGTGCTAGAGACTAAACCAGCACCGCAAATTATTAACTCTGTATTTGAAACAAAAAAACAGCGCCCACACATTATTACAAATATCGACCACGGAAAAATTAACTCCGTGGAGATGAATAAGATAAATGACGGTGTTGTGCGGGACTGGACGATGGAGCTTTTCCCATGAAGAACGAAAATGAATTCAATGCCGCCTTAAGTAAAGCACTTAGGCGGCTACAACCTAGAGTTTTTATGATTAAGGCCTCTGATAAATTTACTATTGGGATTAGCGACTTTCTTATTTTTGGTTTTGGAAAGACGCTGGCACTCGAATGTAAATACGCAAGAGAATGGCCCAGCGACAAAGCACAACTACTAAAACACCCTTTTACTGGAGAGCAGCAAACCTTTTTAGAAAGTGTTAAGCTCTCTGGCAATTTGGCATTTGGTCTTGTGGCTATTGGCGAAACAAAAGAAATGTTTTTAATCCCGCATACCGCTATACCAGAAAATGGTAATTGGGATACGGGTTCTTTTAAAGATGGGCTTAGTCGTTTTAAAACTATGTGGTTAGATCCTCAGGATTTAATCTACCAAACTTTGGGGGCGTAATGGAAAAGAACATCCTTGATGACATATTCAATACTCCGGAAGAACAAGTAGAAACTTTTATGGAGGTGATTAAACCGCTAGTCACAGATCCAAATAGCTTCTCACGAGTCACAGGGGGTCAGCCCGATCAGATTTCGGCTCCCTCTTTGGTTGACCAGGTATCTGGGTGGATAAGGATTCAGCATGGCTGGCATGGGGAAGATTACGTCTGGCACATTAGCGCCCATCACACGAAGAAGCCGTTTAAAGTTTCAATTGATAGAGTGGTATATGCGATTGCTAAAGTGATGAATGACGTTATTCCCCAAACGGTAGAAGTAAAAATTTGGCTTCCTATGCAAGATTGGGAAATCCAAGAGATTACTTTTAAAGCGGTCGACCTAGCAAGCTCGTGGAATGTATCTGAAGAATCCATCAACAAACTAAATCTTAAGCTCTTTGAAGTGTTAGGTACCCTAGTATGAGATGTCGCTTTCCTTCATGCTACAACATGAGGATACAGCGGTGGGGTCTTTGTAATAAACACAGGAAGTGGGTTGAAAAAGGAAACATGACCCAAGACCTAGTGATTATCAAACCCATTCAAGTCAGGGGTGGCACGTGTAAAGTTGAAGAGTGTGAAGAGAAAACAAGAAGGCATGGGTTTTGTGAGAGGCACTCCTGGGCTTATAAACGAGGGGCACTTCTTTCTGATGGAACACAGAACCCTAATATTCGCCGTGTTCGGTATGCTAGGGACTTTCCTTGTTTTGTGTGTGGTAAGAAAGGAAAGATTACAAAAGGCTTTTGCCCGACCCACTACAACCAGTATCGAAAAGGGATTATCGACTTTGAGGGAAGAGAGACTGGGAAGCGAATCCGTATTTGGAAATACGGGGAGCTAGATATCTGCAAAGTTGTTGGGTGTGGTAAGAGGCCACGGGGGAACGGGTTTTGTAAAAAGCATATCGATTCCCACGTTCGCGGTGTGTATGACTTTCATGGCAATCGATTAAAACCACGACTTTTTAAAAACCAAGGCAAGGTTTGTAAGGTCTGCCAAAAACCAGCTTACTGTAAGCTCCTTTGCCGCACTCACTACGCAAGGCACATCTTAAAAAAACCTTTGGTAAAAGAAATAAAAAATAAAGGAAAGACCTGCAAGTTTGGGGTTGATAAAACTACAGGATGCAACAAGCCCGCCCGGTGCCGAGGTCTTTGCTCGATACACTACTATCGATACAAAAAAGGCCTCGCTATGGACTACGAACGGCCCGTCAAAATAAAACACTGTCTTCAATGTGAGACAGGGGTAGCAGCTTTTTCTAAGGGGCTCTGTAAAAAACACTACAGCCGAATTAGATATGAGAACGTAAGAGCCGCTAAGTCGGGAAGGTTAAAGACCTCTTTTATTTTACCTCTTCAACATACAGCTTCTCCTCACCTAATGAACTAGGCACAAGCCTTGCGGCTGGGTGGCTGCCATTGGTGAGTTTCTTGGTTTCAGAGATAAGCTGATTGATGGTATATCCGCTTTCCATTCCTTTGATCCAAGCTTTCTTTAGAGCTACCGTAAAGGCAGAACCCGAGCTTCCAGCAAGGCAAGTCTCGTCGGATTGAGCCGATACAAAAGCTAGAAGGGACTGATACAGAGGCTCCTCCCCGTCTCTTGTTTCAAAAATATCAATGACATCTTGAAGCATACTCTGAGAAGCAATCTCCGAATCTAACAGGGCAAAGGGTTTTAGGTTTCTAAGCGGGTCGATCAAAGAGCCCGAGAAGCAAGAGTCCAAAATAAACACGAGCCTTTTCATAGGTCCGTGATTCTGGCGGCCAAGTACGAGGGCCTGTCTAATCTGTTCAATCCGCAGGGTCTTATCTTCAGTAAGAATAGATCCTTTGGACCCATGGCCTGTAAAATAAAAAAGATAGGTAGCGTCTTTAGTTGAGTCGTTGGCCAACTCAAAAAGAGATTCAGCAATGTTACTTGCTGTACCTTTTCCTTTTTGAAGCTTCTTTACAAAGAAGTTGTTGCTTTTGTGGGTAGTGATTTCTTCTAAGTTTTTGATGTCGTATTCAAGGCCGGGAAGGCCGTTTGCGGCGCTGACTAGAAGTGCTGAGTTTTTTGTTTTTGGACTATCGACTATCCCTCTATCTAAAGCGTGTAACGATGTGCAAATAAAGAGCAAGAGAATGAAACATTTCATTTATCCCCCTTGTTGTTTTTTGCGCATAACCTCCACAGCAGTATTAAGAGCGAGCAAGCCCTGAATGAACATAGACTTTACAAAATCTTCCACAGACACTTTAAGAGACTTAGCTGCTGCCTCAACATCTTGGTAGGTTTGTTCGTCTACTTCAAACTGAAGTTTTTTCACTTTTTGATCCTGGTATTTAAAGCCATCTTTTTTATCAGGTCTGGCTTCATGTCTCTGATATCTTGATAGATAATGATGTTGCACTCTCTGTTTTCTTCATCTACAAATTTGAAGCCAATAGAGAATTTGTCGCTTCCGATATCTATATCTACTGTATCAACAATTTCTTTTTCTAGATAGTCCATGAGCATCTTTAGGTCTTCGGCTTTGACTCTCAAGGGTCCGTCCTCCTTAAAGGGGGTTGGTGGATGCGTGCTTATTAAACCCAGACCAGAACTCGCCACTACCGCTCTGCGTTATTGTGGCGGCCTTTTTCTGAAGCCCCAAAGCCTCTAGTAAAACATTCTTAGGGCTGTGGAGATTCTTTAAGATTTCGTCTGGAAGGCCATCTTTAATAGATATCCACTTCCATGATGATATCTCATTATCTGGATCTAGCTCAGTAGTTGTTTTAGGTTTTTTGGAAAGTTTGCATTTAAAGGCATGAATGACTAGGCGCTTCCCTATTGGGCTTATGACTTTTTTTGTGACGAGGTGTTCTAATTTTTCACAGTCGACACCGGACTCTTCTTTGACCTCTCTAATAGCGCCAGCCGCGGGGTCTTCGTCTTTATTCAAATGCCCGCCCGGATTGGTCCACTTGCCGTTATCTTTTCTACGTCCAATCAGCATTTCGTCCCCACAAATGATAGCTACAGTGGAGACATGCTTTCGAAAGCCCTTCCAGAATTTGCTCATATTAAAGTAGGTATTGTTGTATTGAGAAGCCTAATCACTCTCCTCTAGGCTTAAACTTCTTCACGGCAGCATTTGCGGCTCTAATCTTTTCCTGATTCTCTCGAATAATCTTTTCAATAATTTCATCCGAGTCGTTGGTATTTCCTCTAAAGGCTTTGTATATCTCGCTAAAGTTATCCGATATTTCTTTTGGCGTATCTGCGCTCTGTACGTCGGGGTGGTACTTCCTAGCAAATTGCTTGTAGTCTTTTATTCCTTCAGCTTTAAGGCGGCTAACAATTCCAGGGATATTACCTTTTGTTGCCGTACGCGCTTGTTCAAAAACTTTTCCTGCAATCTCATTTTGTAGTATGTCGGCGGCTCGGGATTCGGGGGATGCAAAAGGACCACTGGTCATAAACGCCGGTCTCCGTCTTTTGTAACGCTGCATAAGCTCGTTGTAAGCATCGGCTGCTGGTACTTGTTCGACGTCATTAGAAAATCCGTGCCTTACAGTAATTGGCGGGCGCTTATGAATTACGTCCTTAAACTTAGTTATAATGTTCTTGGCAGTTTCATTTGGGTCGAGACTCGTCACCATTCCGCTAGGTGTGTGCCAAAACGCCCCCTTCAAACTGTTTTCATATTTTAATTGCGCCCTAGTTGCGCGCGCATTTCTAGCAACGCCACTTGCTAATAAAGTACCCGTCCCCAAACCTAATCCGCCAGCAATAGCCGCACCAAGCCTTTTTTGGCCTTTAGTTTGTACGTAGCCAGAGTTAAAGATGCGCCGGTTTTCTTCTTTAGAACGTTCATAGTTTGAGAGTGACGACCACCAGTTCATAAACTCTTTATTCTTTTCTTTTTGCTCTGGTGTAATCTTGTCTGGGCCGGATTGTGGGAGTGCAGCTCCTGCAACAGCTCCGCCAATTCCCCCTATGGCCGCGTCTCTAAGCGATTTTCTGTGTACTTCTCGTCTAAGCCAGCGATATACATTTTCTGGCTCGTGCAATGCTTCTTCCTTCGCTGTGGACCCTATGTATTTGACTAAAGCTTTGGTTTTAGCCCCTGCGGATTTTGTAATGCTTTTATTTGTCTTTGTACCAACAGGTTGTTTGGTGCCCCACAGATAATTACAGGCCCACCACTTAGGGGTGTCTTTACTTGCTCCCTCGCAATTGTGGCGAGCTCTAAAGTTTTTCTTAGCTTCTTCTGAATAATTGTGTTTGTAACCTGTCGCTCCAAAATGAATGAGCCTTGGGTTTCCAGACTGGCCTTTTACGTAGACCATGTATTTCTTCCCAGGTCGGGTAGAAGGCTTTGGTCGATATAGTGTTTTGTCGTCAGCTATCTTTTCACACGAGCCTTTGCTAAGCGGTTTTTTTCCAGGTACGGGTTTGTAGCCTTTCCAGCAGCGAGCTTTTTTTTCAAAACCTTCCCAGAAACCCACAAGTTACCTCACAAAACTTTTTATAAAGTTAGAAGCGCGCTTTTCAAATCCAATAAAAAACTTTTTCATTATCTAGATTCTTCTTTTTGTCTATGTAAGAGAGAGCTCCCCGCCATGCCCGCTCCTACGCCAGCTGCTGCCCACCATGGATTAATCCCATCAGAACTTGGTTTTAGAGAAGGAACGTCTGCTTTAGTAGCTGACATAGTAGACTTGTTTCCGGCGACTCCTTTTAAAGTTGGTCCCATAATCCCATCAGAACTTGGTTTTAGAGAAGGAACGTCTGCTTTAGTAGCTGACATAGTAGACTTGTTTCCGGCGACTCCTTTTAAAGTTGGTCCCATAACCCCACCAGCAGGAACTTTAGGTCGTTTGGCCATGTTGATATCGCCGCGCCCTTGCAGACCTCTTTTATAGTTGATGCGCGAAAGACGCCGACCTTCATCAAGGGATTTTTTAGTTGTGTTTATGGTATTTTTGACCGCCGCGGTAGTTTTTCCCACTAGGCTTTTAGCAGCGGATGTAGTTTTTTTTGCCGCACCGACAGTTCTTCCAATAAGCTTGCCGCCTATGTTGGCGAGGGACGCTTCTTTTTGCATTGCCCGATTTTCAAATCCTTTGATGAAATATTCCATAACTATTTTCCTTCTTGAGTTTTTTTAGCATATTCCTGCTTTGGTTGTTTTAAAGGAACTGGAGGTGGTAATTTTTGTTTTCCTTTTTTGTACTCAGGTTTTAATCTTCCGTTCTCGTAGTATTTTTTATTTAGCAACCTGCTAGCGCCAGCCTCTCCCAGAAAAGATCCTAACATAATAGCTGCCTGTAGCGATGCCGCTGTTAATGGTATAGAGTTTAGCCCAGAATTAGAATTGAGACGGTATCCAGCCAACCCACCAGCCAACCCACCAGCCAGCGAGCCTGCCGTCCTACCTAACCACTCTGATCCACGGCTGTGCCCCTCCGGCCTGTCTGAGAGCAACGAAGAAACGGTAGTGCCAAAAGGATGAAGCCCAATAGCTCCATCAGCAACAGCGTTCGCATTTGCATTTTCAAGTAGCCTTGCTCGCTTTTCAAACCCCTTTAAAAATTTATCAGTATTCATTTTTTACCTTTCTTTTTTTATTACGGGTCAGCAAACCGGCGGTTAATGCGCCTGCTAACGACCCCAATAAAACCCCTCTTATGTAACCTGCGGCGCCCTCTCTGATGGGGGCTTTAACAGATTCTGGCAATGCTCCATAGGCTTTGTAAGCACCAACGCCCGCTCCAGCAAGTGACCCAACGTCAGCAGACACATTCCAAATCAGCTTCGATCTTTCTTTTTCCGTCATTTCTTTGGCGCGCTTTTCAAATCCGTTTAAAAAGAAAGCGTGCTTCTCGTGAATGCCTGCCTTCATTTCAATCTTTTGTTCTTTTTTTGACTCCTGAGCTTCTTGCTCTGGGGTCTCACGATCTTCGTGTTTTTGTAGTGTTTCTCTAATCTCTTCTTTGGTGGCGTCTTTTGCGATTTTGAACATGGCTGTCTCCTCGTCAGTTATAAAGATATATTCCGGGGTAATCTTTTTTTATTTGTGCTTCCATTTTTTTTAAATTCTTATCATGTTGTTTGGTCAGCACATTGTCTTTTCTCCGCAGTTGTCGAGCCCAAATATTCAACACCGCCGGAAGCGGGTTTAGTTTCAGCTGGCTCTGACTTCTTTTTAGACCAGAACCAAGCTCGCTTTTCAAATCCGCCCAAAAATTATTGTTCATAAGACTCCGCCCATATGACTAAACATAGTAGGTTGTCCAGAAGAAGCGTCTACCGCATCTTCTTCTGGGCTAAACTCTATACCATCAACAAGAGTAGGCAATTTCTTTTCTGGCTTAAAAAATAGATTTAAAGTTTCGTCAGAACTTTCTTGATAGGCTCTTTTGATAAACCCTAGGAAGAACATATCTAAAGTGAACGCGCCGCGCATATACTCAAAATTAAACCAATACTTTGATTGGAACGATTCTGTCGTACTGCATCGAAACGCCTTCCATCACAAGAACCGATCCCGATGAAATCGACATCTGGTGTCCTTGGACGTAGCAGAACTCTAGGTAAAGAGCTCCGACACTTACTGCGTTCTGGTCTTTAAAATAAATCGCCATACCAGTTGGCTGGTTAAATAAATCTGAGGCAAGCTCAATGAAGAAGTAGTCTTCACCGGGGCTTCGCTTTAAAGAGTGTAAAGAGGCTTGATCGACAACATCTAACAATACAGCATTTGGATCTGGAACTGTAAGTCCGTCTACTACTGTTGTAGAACCTGCCGGTGTTTGACCAAACACGATGTTGTTGGCGTTGCTTCGATAGTAAGCGTAAAGAACTCTTAGAAGGCTCGGCCCAAAGTAGAAAGTTCGTCCAATCGATAAGGACCCGATCACTCTTCCAGGAATGAAGTAGGATCTGGAAGAACCAATTTCAAAGATTCTTTGAAGTTGTTTAGACTGTTGAAGACCGACCGACTCTAAAAGCCCAATCGGATATACGCCGCCGTTTGTTCCACCACCAGAAGTTTGAGATACTGATGGGGGACCTGCAGCTACCAGTGTCGATTCTGCACTAACGAACTGCCCACCGATAAGGTCACTTTGTACATGATAATTGTAAAAGTCCCAGTTTGAAAAAGAAGTTGTTGCCATTTATTCCTCCGATTAGACCTGGACGGTGATTTTTAAGTTATTCAATGGAATCGGCATATCAAGGGCGAACGTCATCAACAACGTGTCGATGTTAGCCGGATCTTCCACTAACTGAGTTAACCTTCCGCCCTTAATGACCCCGCCAATTCTCGGTAGCCGAGTATCATCCTTTAAAAACGAAAGAGCTGCTTTCGCTGTGCTTCTAAGCTCGTCTTTTGTTGAATCAACAATGTTCCATTTACCGATAAACCCTGCATAGGTTTTTCTTAAGAACTTAGAGACATAGTCCACGTTCTTTGTGAAGCTATACTCTTGGAACTTAATCGCAGATCGGTCTGTGGATAATTGGTGTCTTACATAAAGAGGAGCTTGATCTACATCTTGTGCAAGAATCAAGGTTCCGCCATCTGCAATGTTATCCAACAAATCATCATTGAAATATCCAGAGCTGTGTCTTAGTCCTAAGAAACCGCTGATGGATAAATTTGTGAACCCTTGCTGTGTTGGAAGACCAGAAGTCATTCCACCCAAAGCACAGGCGCCGTAAAAACCAGGCAAGTCTTGCAATACTTGACCAACTGGAGCTACGAGCACATCAGGCCATACGTTGACCACTCTTCGTGAAGCAAGAGCGGCGCTGTAGCCTTTTAAGAACTCAGACTGTTCATATTTTGTAAGCTCTCTTACTACCGAGTAATCAAGACCTGTTTGAAGGCTTGTGACGCCAGGTACTTGTGCTAAAGAAAGGGTTGTTTCGCTGACTACGGAAGCAATCTTATGGTCCCCAGCTAATTCGCCAGAGAAGATTCTAACCATCATGCCAGCGGCAATTCCGTCGCTGATGAAGGTTGCGCTTCTATCATAGAGGGTCACTCCATCTGCTCCAAGTCCGTCTTGTCGAGCAATGTAATAGCTAACTCCGCTAGCGGAACCAGTTGCGATATTGCTATCTAAGGTAATTGAGTTAGAGTTGGTTTTGCTCTCTACTACGTAGTTGCCTTCAGTTGCGCCTCCGACGACTACCAGCGTGTCGCCAGGAAGGACGTTCATGAAAACATCGGCTGTTGCGTCGTTTAGAACGTTTAAGCTAAGTCCTGATACAGAACCAGCTAATTGAGTGTTCACGACTACTCGAGATCCAGGAAGGCCTGTTTCCATTGTGGATCGAAGCTGTACTGTTTCTTCTCTTTTTAAAGTTCTGTTTACCAAAACGACTCGCTCTTTTTGTTCAGAGGACATTCCCTCAACATGAGCTTTCATCGATTGGTGAATTACCGGATTTTGTGTGAGAGGGACGATTGCGTACATATCGCTTTGAGCAAGTACGTCGGCAGCTCTTTGGTAAGAAAGAGTTTCGTCCGGGATTGCGTTCTCATCAAGTCCTAGTCCATACACAGGTGTTGTGGTGTTTTGGAGCATGATGGACAATCCATAAGCAAGCGGATTTTGAGGGGTGATTTGTGTCACACCGAAATCTGCTTGGAGGTCTGCAAGTCTTGAATATTGCCTGATGCTAGAAGCTTTATCATTTCTCAAAGCGCGGTAGCTCAGTCTTACATCAGCAGCTAAGATTGGATATCCTTCAGTTTGCAAGTCAGCAGCCATGCTAACCCCGTCTTCAGAAACTGAGAACTCTGTCCAAGCAAGCTGAGAAACTTTTCTTTTTACCATGTAGGTCAAAGGAGCTTCTGCTTGTTCAAAAGCGCTTTGAAGAACCAAAGTGTTTTTATCAGTCACGCTTCTAACTACATAGTTTCCAGCAGTGTCTGTTCCTCTGTTCCCATTAATATGGTAAGCAACGTCTGAAGCAGCGCCGCCGCCGGTGTTGATATCGCCGTCTAATTTAATAGAGTTACCGCCTACGTTTACCAAAACTGAGTAGGTTCCGGTGTTAGTGTTAGTTCCACTGACTACCGTAACGCTGTCACCAGCTTTTACGTTTGCAAATTGGCCTGCTGTTCCGGCAGTCAAAACATCGCGTGAGCCGGGTGTTGAAACGCTTGCTCCGTCTGTCTGCGCTTCTACAACCACCACTTCTTCAGACTCCATAACGACGACTACATCGCCCGCTTGTACGTTTTGAAATTTGTTAGGGGTTGCGTCTGTAAAGTTAACTCCGCTTGCAGCTCCTGTTGTGCTCTCAGCGACCACTCCAAGCTCTACGTTTTTTAAAACCATAGAAACTGGCTTCTTAGTTGCTGGCATTGGATCTTTTGGATCAAGCGGCTGGATATCTGGGTGTGCTCCAGGCATCATGCTTGCAAATTCATAATCTCTTTGCACTCCTGAGTAAGTGCCCACTAAATCGTTGTCTACCAATTGGTAGCATGGGCCTACTGCTACAGTAGGAAGAGTGAATGGTGCAAGAGCAGGGACTAATCCGATAAACTCTTGAATAACTGTTACTGCGGGTCGACGATACGCCATAGTTTCTCCTTATGGACTTGTTAATACTTCTGTGATGATTTTTTCTAGTTTTCTAGCTGCATCATCCGTCAGCGTCCATCTGTCTTGAATTTGCGCCGTTACATAAACAGGAACAAGATAGAGATCATCGTCATCCCCTTCTTGAACTATTAATGACTCGCTACCGATGTTGAGGCTTTTGATAGAAAAAAATCCGTATTTTTGAAGGACGGGTCGAAAAAACTTAAAGCTGTTGAACACTAAGTGCGCCAACTGCTCTGCCTCAGTTCCTTCTCTACTCAAACATGAAAAAGCCACTGATCCTGTAAGCAGATCATTAAATGTTGTATTTCCTGTCGTTCTACTTTGCTGTTCAAAAGCGTTGCCGCCTAATCCCAGCCCTTGCCAACTTAATGGGCCTCTTACGCCCACGATTGCTGGCCTAACGTGTATCGCTTCCAAGTCAGCTGTATGCTGATCGGATATCTGTATTTCAGTTCTTGTGTCATCCTTATCGTAATGATAGCTACCCTCTGCTCGTTGAGAGAATAGAATCTGTAAAAATTCTATCGTAGTGCGCTTAAGAAAGATAGCTACATTCGGAATAGATTGTGCGTCCACAATAGTGCTTTTTCGAAGGGCGCCCTTACCTATATTTCCGTCAGTAATCATCTGTGTTTTCTCTTGAGATTATCACGGGTTTGTACGTGTAGGGTACCCAAAGTTTGTTTAATATCCTCGAAGGCTTCTTTCAAGGTTTTGACCGTTTTTTGACCCGGCAAGACTAGTTTCTTCTTTTTCATATGTTTAGCCTTCCGGTGTGATGAACCTGATGCTTTGCCTGTGGTTTTAAAACCGCCGCATCTAAGTTTCTGTTGGCCGCCACCGGCTTTGGAAGAGGTAGTTGATTGGGTTTAAAGGCAGCGGCTGTGGCTACCCCGGATGTGGGTTTTAGCCCAGGAGCACCCCCATAAGAACGTAAAGACTTCATTCCTAAATTAACGCGGGCCGCCGCAGCTTTGTTAAACCCATCCCAGAAATACCCATCACTCTTAGGCGTATTTTTTGTAGAGCTATACATTTGTTGAATATCTTCGTGGGTTTCCGGCAGCTGTGCGTTTAATGATGGTTCGGCTAATTTGTTCATTAGAACTCCGGCGTCTTTTCTCTAGCATCTAATTCGTTTAAAAGCCTCATACGCATCTCGTCTGGTATATTAAGGCTTAACTCCACATCGGATCTATTAATCTCATCAAGGCGAGCAACCTGAAGAATCGTGGTCCTATTCTTTTCAGTGTTCCTTACGTTTACTATTCTCCAGTACCTATTCTGCTTTAGCTCGACCACCACATCCCCGACGCCAAGCAGCGGATAGTTCGTAAACTGCATATCTGTTTGGCTGGGCTGTTTCTGGCCCCAATCAGCTATCTGGTAAAGCTTAGGGTCTGGATTTAAATCGGCCCATCCCTCAAGAGGGGCGTAGTACCCCTGCACAAAACCTGTTCCGTGACAGGTCTTGCAATTACTTTTAGTCACCCGCTTTAAAACAGGGTCCCAGCACACTGGGCAAGAGTCGCCTTCTCGCATCTTTTTAAAAATAATAATAGGGGTTCCAAATACTTTTTGAAAAGCAAATAGATGCTCCTCAATAATGTACATAGCCACTAAGTCTGGATTCCCCTCCATCGACTCTACAGGAGAAGGAAAAGTCTGAACCGTTACCCCGTCTATGATTTCATGGGCTTTTACTTGATAGTAATAAACCTTCTCAAAGTTCTTTAGCTTTCCGGTGTAGTCTACAAACTCTCGAAGTCCATTTGCCGGAATAGGCTTTTCTGATATCTGAGTAAGCTCGTTTGGGCTCTCACCACGATATACATGAAATAAAAGGTTATTTAGGTTTTGAGTGGTGGGTGCAATATCCCACTTAACAAGGATTCGAGAGATAGGCCCTGTGCTTAGAACCGCCGTCTTTAAATCAGAAAAGCTAATATTCTGTAAAGTACCGCAGCTCACCAGCTATACCCAATCCTGTCATATTCCGAAGCAATGCCTCCCCAACCGCGCATTACGTTCTGGTAAATTTTTAAGTTTCTTTTCTTTAGCTCATACTCGTTGGCAAAGTTAAGCATCCAAGACTGATAGTAGTTTGTTTTGTTGGAACGAATAAAGCTAGAGCCGCCACTATTGTAATTAAGTTCGTTTCGAGCCTGATACAACCCCTGCATTTTAAGGACTTGGATTGTGGCAGCCGTCATTAAAAGATACAGGCTTGGAAAGTTGCAGATGCTAGTGTTGCCGATAACTGGAACAGTGGTGTTCCAATCGTCTATCGCCATCTCAATAGCAAACTGCAACAAGTCGTCATCCGACTCTTGCTTTCCAATTAGCCTATTTAATTCTGGGGTATCTCTAAGAAAGAGTCGCAGATACTTCTTCGCTTTGTTCAGCCTTTCCTGAGATCTCTGTTCCTGTGGTGTCGGCATTTCTTTGTCTCCTTACTCTCTTCGACTTATCTCTGTGAGCGGTGACTAAGAAGTTAGGATCTCCGTCCGGGTTGACTGCGCCTTCGTACTCTTTTCCGCTTGCTTCAGCGTGGTCATCTAAACCCATTTGAACAGCTGTGGCTTTTTTGGCAGTCGCTTGTGCCACGACGGTCTTTGGTTGGTAGACATGCTCACTTAAAACGTCTGTGACGTCATCTACCTTTTCAATTTTAATCAAACCTGCTCTAGCAAGCCCTAAAAGCCCGCCGTCAATTCTATTTACGAAATACTGTTTGTTGGCTTGAAGATTGATGACCCTATCTTGTTCGTCTCGCCACTGAACTCCGTGTCCTACACGCTCAATGGTTTTTCTAGTGTCTTTTCCATTCGCATCTAATCGAACTGGCTTAACGGTGGTATTGATAATTCTGTATTTTTCCATTTGTGTTCTCCTCAATTAAAGCCGGGTGAGTACCCCCAGAGGGAGTACCCACCCAACAATTCACTTAATCTGGAATTGGGCTTGGAACAGCAAGTTCTAACTTTGCCATTGCCTTAATGTTACCGAAACCTTCAGCAACATATTCCCATGTCTTCCAGATTACCAAGTCAGCTTCTTTCTTAATCCAGAACTTTACATCGTTCAAGATGAAGAAGTTACCAAGGTAAGCAGGATCTGTGAATCCCCAGATATGTCCGGGAAGTACGATATCGTGCTTGTTGGTAACCACGAGCTTTCGTTTCATCACTGTAGGATATTTGTATCCATTTACAGTGACTTCCGAAGCTAGCGGAGAACCGACTTCAGTTGCTGGCTGAACCATGTAGTCGTCGAAGTCTACAGTGTTCATAAGAACAGTAGCAGACACCAACTGATCGTAATCGATCATTTTGAAAAGCGAGGTTAGCGCTTTTCTGTCTACAGCAGTAGCAGCAGACACCAACCGTTTTCCGGTGATGGTGACAGCAGCTTCAGCATATTCAACGAATTTTTCGTCTTCAACGCGTTGAATATCTTTGATGCTGTTTTCTTCGATGACCTTAGTGATTGGATAATCATAAGCAAGAAGTTCGCCTTCGCTTTTCACAAACTTCTCGGATTCAACCTTGAAGAAAGGAAGAGCATAGCGCTTGCCTTGGATATATCGCTCATCAGCTTCGGATGCGAAGTTCACAGCCATTGCTTTAGAGTCGTGCTCGATGTCTACGATCTTGATCAACGTATCGTGATCGGTGGATCGTGTCGTATCGGCGCGGGTTACAGATTCAGGTGGAAGAACTCGTCGAGCAAATCCGATTTCACGGATTTTGGCTCGGACGAATGCCGCACCAGCGGCTGCAGTTTTTTGCAGCCCTTCGGTAGTATCCAATCTCTCGATAAAGAGATTGTTAAACGTGGTTGCGTCTAGTTCGTTCATGGTCGCCTCCCTTATTTCTTAAATGGTGTGGGGACCACTTGATAGACCAGGTATCCTGATCCAACACTGACCACCATTGCCACCACATGATCGCCGTCAGCAGCAGGTGAAACACTAGCTTCGCCGCCGCCGAGATCTTTTACGGTTAACAAAGTACCAGCAGCGTACGAGCCGCCGACATGATACTTGTTTGACTTAACAACTAGAGGAGAGCTAACTGCAAGAGTTACATTCCCAGTTGCTTTTGCGTCGAAACGATCTGTACCTGCAAGGCACAAATAAGTGTTAGCGACGGAAGAAGTGCCAGGACGTGATACCGTACCATCGTTACCCAATACTCCCCATTCCCCAGCGGCTAAGCTCAAACCAGCATGGGCTTTGTGGTCTACGCGGTGGGCTCTTTCCATCCCACGCACGACAGACAGCGCAAGGCTTTCGCTAGTCAGGTCTTCGCCGACTGGAACTGTTCTGATTTCTGAAATACCAGTCATTGTTTTTCTCCTATGTTACAGTTCGCCAATTATGGCTGCCTGAAATTGCTCTGTGGCATCTGCGCTAACGGAGAAGTCTTGCTGTGCAAGTTCTCCAAGCTTCATGTTACCACCGGTCAGTTCCAGGGCTTTTTCCACTACGTTTAGGTCTTGATTTAAGAGAGATGCTACCTTTTCTTGTAGCTCCCGATATGAGCGAGGGACTTCGCCAAAGCCAAGTTCCGCTTGTTTGTAAATCAAACGAAGCGCGTGTGCCCGCTTTTCATGCTCCTTATTCGTCTTATGAAGCTGAAGCATTTTCTCAGCGGCTAGTTTTCTTAGCTGGTTATCCATTTTGCTCAGGTTTTCTTTTTAGTTTTCTCATCTGCTTATCCAGCGTTATTCCAACAATAACGGGAGAAGCGACTGACGTTAACTTACTTGCTGGTGCTAAAACAGAAGTGCGCTTCACTTCTTTATGAATGCCCTTTCCCATCGGCAGCATATCTTTTTGAACAAACAACTCTTTTCCAAACGGCATCTTGGACATAAATTTGTGGGGATATTTTCCAAGAGCTGTGTCTGCCGCCAGCGCTGCCGTATTAGCTCGTCGTACGGCTCTAGCTAACCTTGCTTTTTTGCCAACCACTTTAGCCGCAAGCTCTGCAGGCAACATCATCAACATCCCACCTAATCCAGACACCCCGCCCGTTTGTTTTCTATATCCAGCTCGTAGACGCTTAGACATAGATTTAAAATCTAAATGGGTGGGGCTATACTTAGCCGCCTGTTTAATAAACCCATTTAAAAAAAACTCTGTCATTCGGGCTGACTTTCATAAGCCTCAAGCGCAGTATTGATGTCTTTTAAGGCTTTGTTATATCCGCGTTTTTTACCTGCGTGTGCGCCAAGTGCCCCGGCCCCGCCCAACGCTGTTAATCCGGCCACATATTTAGTGGGTATCGTTAAAGCTAGTTTATCAATATAAGCATCCACCTCTTCTTGTGGGTGCCCTGCTTCTAAAGCACGCTTTTCAAACTCAGCAAGCTTTTTAATCTGTTCAATGTTCTGAATCGTTTCAACAATAGCTACTGCGTGAGCGGCTTTTTCAAAAATCGTTTCTTCTTGTGACTCGGTTGTCTTTTCTTCGCCAGCCAAGAGATAGTTTGCTAATTTAGCAATATCTTCATCGGTTTCTGTGTTTTGTGTTTCTGGCTGATTTACAGAAGCTCTTTTTTCAATAATAGCATCTGCATCAGCTAAAAGTTGTTCTAAGTTTCTCATCGTCTTTTGCTCTCCCCGCTTCTTTTTCCTAGCTGGTAGGCACCAAGCAGTCCGGCACCCGCTAAAGTTTCCCCAGGGTTTCGTTGTACAAAGCCACCTACGGTTTTACCTGCGTTGCCAACAACACGTTTAACTCCGCTAGAATTGGCCCAACCAGAAGATTTATTAGAAAGGCTTTTTCCAAGGTTAGCCACGCCAGCAACAGTTTTTTTCGCGGTATCACCCAAAATCGAAGTCCCAAAAACGCCAGCGCTTTTTTCAACTTGCAATCTGCCAGAGGCATCGATTTCGGCGCTGTTTAGACACCCCAAGAATGATTGTTTTGCTTCTTTTGTCATAGGTAACCTCGGAGAGTATTTTTAAAAGGGACGGATCGTTAAACCCGTCCCTTTAAAAATAGAACTACTTCTTCTTATCTTTTTTCTTAGTCATTTTGTGGTGTGCGTATGATCCAACAAGTGCACCACCAGTAAAAGCACCAGCAGCGTAACGGTGAGGATGTTTCTCAACCATTTCTTTTGCTTTTTCGCCGTGCCCTTTAGTTTTATCTTTTAGCTTTCCGCCAAGCTCTTTAGCTTTGCCGACGCCTTTGGAAGCCATACCTTTAGTAGATTCCCAAGCTTGTCGTGGCCATTCTTTCCAACCAGCAATTTTTTCGTCAATTGCGGGAATGAAATAATGAAGCTCGTTTCCGTGTCTTTCCTGTCCAAGCTTCATCAAACCATCGCAATAAGCTCTGGCGATAAAAGAAGCTCTAGCAGCAGCTTCTTTCTTGTGCTCTTCAGAAAGCTCTGGCTTTTCTTCTTTCTCTTCTTCTTCTTCTTTTTCTTCTGCCAATTTGTCCAAGGTATCAGCAGCTTCAACAGCTAGTTTTTCAAAACCAATGCTGTATAGCTCCTGAGCTTGTTGCAATTCTGCAGCAGCTTCTTTTTCAAGTTCTGCTGGAAATTGGGTATCTAACAATGCCTGATCTTCTGCGCTTAATTGTTCGTATGTCATTTGTATTCCCCCTTATCCTTCAAGTTGCGACAAGAGAATTTGTTTTCTCAGTGCAGCCTGTTTCAATTCTCCCATAGGTCCTTTTTTCTGTTCGTATTCACCAACAGCGCCTTCTGGGCTTGTTTCTTTTACAGAGTCTTCAACTTCTGGGGTTGTATCAACTCCCTGTCCGTCGGAAACTTCGTTGCTGGCCATAGCTTGATCAGCACCAGCTTCTTTTTGCATTTCTTCCCAAATAGCAGAAGCCATTTTTGTAATATGGGCATCTACTAAATTTTCAAAATGGTCATAAGCTAATTCGCCAATTGCTTCTTCAACAGCGGCAGCTTGTTTTTCCATTTCGTTTTCTTCGCTTGCAACTTTTTCCTGAGTGGCGCCGACTACGTCTGCGTCACCAGGAAACAGTTCACTGTACAGATTATCGAGTGACATTTTTGCCTCCTTTTTAAGTTCGGTTGTTTGCTCCTGTGACGCGGAGTTGGTTACATCTTCTTCATTGATGAGCCCAATTTCCATCGCCAATTTCTCTATGTCGTCGCTTTCAGCAACGTCCTGAGAAGCCACTTTTTCTGTTTGTGGCTGTTCAGAACCTAGTCCTAAATCCTTTTCAAGTATATCTTGTAATGTAGGCATTTTAATTCTCCCCGTTGTTTGTATTAAGTTTATTCCTCTTGTTTTTGTTTGACAAAATCTTTTTGGCGCCATCCAAAATGACTTGGTCCGCAAAACCACCAATCATTCTTGCCGGCAATCCGGCTGGCCCGTAAGCTAGCGGCCAAATGACGCTGCCCGATATATAATCTTGCGGCCCAGCGGTTTTATCAGTTCCGGTTTTTGCAAAAGGCTTTGATGCGGCATCTAAACCTTTTTTGATTCCCCTAAATATCTGATTAGTTCCTTTTCCTCTAAATGACATAAGGGCATCAATTCCAAGACCCATCCCAACCACGTCTGGATATTGTCGAACAAACTTTCTGATTCTGGATTCTTGATCGTGGGGGTTTGCATTCTTGTGTTTTTGCAAAACTCCAGAAGCCATATAAACCGCAGGTATTCCTAAGAATACCCGTCTAGAAAAAGGACCAAAAAAAGAACCTACTTTTAGAAACGGTTGCTGTCGTTGCTCTTCAATGCGCTGTGCCATGTCGTTGGTATCTGGGTTAGCGACAGGAATTGAGTTAGCCCCTTGTCCCATTACATTAGTTCCGGCCACGTGATTAAAAATGGTGGGGGCGGATGCAGCTAAAGCGACGGCCAACATAGGGTGTTTTTCAATTACTCTGTCTACCGTACCAACAACTTCGGTAGGCGACTTTTTACCAATTGCAGCATAAAGGCCAGCTATCAAAGCCATTAAAGGTAAAATACCTAGTGGTTTTCGTTCGCCGTCTTCCGCAAATTTAATAAAGGTGGGAAGAACTTCTTTATTTGCTGTCTTACTTAAAATAATAACCCGTCTGGATAAGTGGGGAGCCGCGTAGCTTCGAGATTCCATGTGCGGCATCATCATCTTCATGATGTGTGGGCAAAAACAGTCGCCGCTGATATTTAAAATCTTTTCATGAACCGGTTTTGGATCTGGGGTCATCATAGGATCAAAACACATGTTTTTTGAATCAAGATCATCTGCCAGTTGTTTTTTCCCTATCGATATTAAAACGACCCGTTGAAACTCTTGGGGTTTTGGAAGAATGCCCATAAAAGATAGTGTGGACATTACCTTTGATAAATCCTGCTTACCTAAGGAATCCAAAACATCTCGCGGCAAAACCGGCTCTTGGGCTTTTACAGCAGCAATACCCTCTCCCAATTCTTTTTGAGAAGCGGGGGGCTCAGACGCAGGTATTTCTTTAGTAATGGCTGCGGCTTTATTGACTGCCATTTTTTCAGCAAGAAGCGCAGAACTAACTGGCTTAATAGGAAGTGAAGCGTGCGCTACTTTTTTTAAGGTCTTTGCAATCTTGTCAGCGCCAATTAGAACTTGGCTGATATCAAAAAACTTTGGACGGGTGTTGATGGCGTAAGCCATTTTTCCTGTGTCGGGGTGTATCTTTCCCATGTAGTACTTTAAGTGCTCGCAATATTGCTGTCTTGTAGGCGCTTTGTTACCACAAATAGAGCACACATCGAAAGGTACTCGACAGTTGTGCGTGACAATACCGTCTGCCACATAGGAGTGCTCTCCCTCAACTTCAAAATTAAAAACAGCGCCTTCAAAATAAGACCGCTCAACGGATCGCACCGGAACAAGCAAAAGGCCGTTGTGTACGATTCTTTTTTGGGAGTTTTTTTCCCTCTCTGGGGTTTGAATTACTTTAGGGGCGATGCCCACAAACTGATTTGCAAAATTAGACCGGATTTCTACCACGTACTCTCTGGTATCCACATGGTTAAAACCAGTGTCTTGGTGGTTATTAATGCCTACTCTAGAAACGATCCCATTTCTCAACAGCAACTGAGAAATTTGATAGGCCAACGTCTCGTTGCAAGTACTCCAATAACAACTTCCATAATGTTTGGATTCCGGATTCTGTTCTTGCCAGCCATCCCCTTCCAAATAGGTCCCCAACAGCTGCATTTGAATCTCTGGGTCCCACTGCATTACGGTAGCATCTAAAACCTTATTGTGAGAGTAGCTTCCGGCTAGTTGTAAACAAAGCTTGGCAATTCGGTCATCATAAACAGAAACAATTTTTCCAACAGGCGACGAAGAGTGGTTGGAAATAACTGGGGTATTTCGACTATTCAAGGCTTTGCAGAGAGTCTCTATCTCTGAAAAAATAGAACCGTCCTGATGCACCGAAAACTGAATTCCGCTGGGCTCTTTTTCTTTATTTCTAACAACGTGGCCCTCGGCAAGATACCACCCCAACACCCTAGCCAAATCTTTTGTAGCGTATTCTGGTGTCAAAACGGTTTGATCATACGGGGTGCAGAGGTAATCTCCCAGCTCCACGGAGTCGGCCCCAAGGTATTCCGGCAAGCCAAACTCAGAGCCTTCTTTAATGCGGGCTCCGTTTTTTATCTGATCTTTCTTATAAACCAGTACCGGATGCTCGTGGGTCATCCAAGAAGAAGCTCCATTTACAAACTGAAATCTGAAAACCTCCCCAGCGTAAGGTCTTGGGTGAAGCTCGGTTACTTTTCCTGGCTTTGCAAATTTGTTTAGAACAAAATCCCCAACCGCAATATTCTCTACAAGCTTGGTTCTTCCGTCTGCCAACCGAATCTTGCTGCCAGACAACAGACACCCCATCGACCAGTCTGGATAATCTCCGCTCTCCATACGAGACGCGATGTCGGGTGCCTTTTCATTGTCTATTACTACGATCAGCTCAACCCGGTGGTACTTGGGGTTGTAAACAGAAAGAGCCACATCCCCGTAAGCGGCTTTTGGATCTTTGTTTATGTGGTGCTTATATATCTTGGCGGTCGTGACAAAGGTTTTATACCCGTAGTCATCCCCCTCATGAGCAAGGGCTGCTTCTGGAAAGTAATCTCCGTTGACGTTGTTTCCCCACCACTCTCCGGCTCCCAAGGCTGTCAGAAGGATCTGGGTTTTTCCGGGCATCTTTTTTGCTGAGTTGATATAAGCCGCAATAGTTGGGTGGTATTCCGCCGCCGTCTTTTCTAAGAACGGTCTTTCCGAGTCGATGACATAGGTAAAAATGCCGTTCTCGGACTTTCCCCGAAATAAAAGAAGCTTATCCATTTATTTCTTATCGCCTTTCGGAGCGGGGTTTTTATAGTAAAGTTTGCCACTATCTTTGTCTCGGTACTCGTCTTTTCCCTCAAACATAAAGTTTTGTCCGGCGTCTTGGAAAGCATTTTGAGCAATTCCAGGTGCTCCCACAAAATTGCTGCCGGCAACAAAACCTTCAATAAGCGGGCTTCTTCGTTCTACAGCAGACAGATTCTTTTGGATTTCGCTGAGGTCTTTAATGTCGCCCGTGTTTACACCCTGATCATAGGAAACGATTTTTACCATGAAGGCTCTAGCTGCTTGTGGCTCTAGCGCCACATGCGGGGCAAAATGGGCTAATGCACTGAAGGCTTGTCTGGCTTTTTCTGGGTTTTCATGCAACGGTTCTTTGTCAGCACTGCTAAGTGCCATAGCTTTTCTAAAAGAAGTTTCTAAGCTTTTTTCTAGTTTTATTTCATCAAGCTTCTTTAAAACAGAGTTTGTTGCTGCGGCTCCAGCACCAATAAAAAGTGGGGCTGACACAAGGTGGCCGACACGGCTTGCGAAGTTTTTAATTCTTTGTCCAACGCCAACTGCCGGTCTAATCAGCTCTGCCGTTTTTAATAAATGAACATCAGCTAAAATACTTCCCAACACCTCTGGTCTAATAGAAGCTAATTTTTTTTGAACTCTTTCTGTTCGGTATGGCTGTCTCATGTATTGAGCTTGAATCATTGAAAGAGATTGAACGTCCGAATCCGTAAGTCCACTGTGCATCTTGTGTCTTAGAAGATTTTCCATGAGCTTCTGATTTGCCGCTACGTGAGGTGCTACGGAAACGATCTCATTAAATCTGGCTTCTGTTTTCTCTGGGTTTTTAGCAAACTCTGGCATTTGCATAATATTCAACTTGTTTTGTCGGATGGTCTTTGCAACGTCAGAATCTTCCATCTTTTGATCGATGCCTTTTAATACGTGATTAACAACGCCGGTAACACCAGCATAAAGAGTTAAATTGCCAACTAATTTTCCCCACTCTTGTAATTTAGCCGCTCTCTCTGGAGAAACTGCTTCCTTGATTAGCTGGTCAACATCCTTATAGATGTCGTTTAAACAACCTCGGCTGATTTTTCCTTCTTCAGCTAATTTTTCAAGCCACGAATATTTCATAAGCACTCCACTAAAAAGTTCTGGTCATTCCGGGTAAAACCCTCTGAACCCCAGGCTTAGCAAGCCTTCTAGCACCAGCCGCCATGTCTGAGGCTGTCGAATAAACCGTTAGTCCGCCTAACAAAGACTTGATGGGATGTTTGGCAATATACCCTCCCGCTGCTCCAACCACAGATCCTACAAACGCACACTTCATAATTTCGGAATGGCGTTTAGAGGCAAGCTCAAACATTTTCATCATGTTATAAAGACCTAATTTTTTGTTTGAGAACTCGAGCCTTGTCCTTAACGAGCGCGCCCTCTTGTGTGTAACGAAGAAGGTTTGCTTCATGTTTTCCAACAGTCTGTAAAGTGACATACAAAGGGTGTTGGCCATTAACGATTTGGGCAGGCAAGTTTTCGCTTATCATTTCAGCGGGGGCCTTCTGATCACCTTCTTTAGTAAAGTAATCAATGGCTTTTTGCGCTGGCTTGGGTTCAAGCTTACCTTCCTTCATAAGGACGTAAGCAAGCTTGGCAAGAAGTCGTTTTCCGGCTGGAACTTGCGCTACCTTTACAAAGTGGTCAAACAGGCCAAGCACCTTCATTCTAGAAGGGGAGCTGCCCTCATCTAATAGGTGTTGTCTGGCTTGTTTAATAAATTCTCTAGACGCGTCTTCCATGGCGGTTTTTGTAATGAAAATCTGGTCTTCTAGTTTTTGATTAAGAAGCGCTGACTTTTCTTCAGCGTATTTTAGGCGGTGTTTTACTTCCGCAGTCTTGTCCATGGTTTCTGGCTTAATGCCAAACATTTCATAGGCATCCGGGCCTTGGTCCGAAAGTTTTGGTGCCACAAACTCGCTTGCTACTTTTACTTCCCCACCATCTAATTGCAGGGACTGAATAGCAGCTTTGGCATCAGCTAAAGGAAACTCGGCTGCAAAATACTTTTCTTCTGCTGAACCATATTTATGGTGATGAATAAGTTTATTAGCTTCAGCGGCAAGAAGTTGAATTTGGTGGGGTGTGAGCTCTTCTACTTGTGCAATTTTAGTTAATGTAACGGTAGGAAGCGCATTCGCATTGAAGTACGAATTTGCAATCTCTCCGGCCCACTCACGATAATGATCCATCGAGTACTTAGACTCGACAAGATCGCTCGAATCGAAAAACATAGCGTTTCCTTTTCAGCGGATTAGTTAGACGTCTTTAAAAGAGTATAGCCCGACACCGAAGAGCGAGCCAACATTTTATCTTATATTTTACCCAGCTCCTGAGCAACATCAAGCTCATGGCGCTCCCCGTCTATTATAACTAAACCGACCGATTCAGCCAGTTTTTGAAACTCTCTGGTGCCTTTCGGGTTTCGAGAATAGATATCTTTTGCAAGTGCAAGAAGCGATAACCAAGTGAGTTGTGTTTGGTCACCCATTTGAATCAGCACACCCAAAAGACCAATGCGAGGGTCTTTATTGTTAAGCTGCTCCGGGTTAACAAGGCGGTAGGGATAAAGCCTACCGCCATATTCAACACATAGCGTCTTGGGAATCGGCTTCCCATCTGGTCCTATTAAATCAGACAAAGAGCTTCACCAATCTTTCTGCAAGTTCTTTTGCAACGCGGCGCTCCCATGCAATGATGGCGGTGCACGCTTCTTTTTCTAGTATGGCCACAACTTCCTGTGGCTTTTCTGTTTTATCAGAAATTGATTGTTCAAATCGCTTTCTCAGTTCTGGAGAAAGTAAGCCTTCTTTTGTTGGAAACGGAATTACCTTTGCTTGTTCGTCCATATAGCCTCCTTTGTGTCTTCCACGAAAAAGGCTATTGAAGGATATTGGGGTCGTCAAGAAGTTTGAGTAAAGTAGATATACAAAGCTTTTTAAGCAGCATCTTTTTTATCGCTACCAAAAGATTTAGCCGCGGATCGAACAGCCCCCACACCTTTTCCTATACCTTTTGTAGTTTGCTCCGCTGCCAAATAACTTAAATACTGTGATGCTGGTCCGCCTAATAAAATAAGGGGTAAAATTTTGGTTGCATTTTCATCGACAAATCGGACGAGCGCTTCACTTGGTTTAGACGCACGGCTAACCAATCGTTTTACTTTTTGCGCGTGCCAAGGGTAATACTTTTTAGCAACATAATACGGCAACGCAGCTGCCAATCCGGTCGCCGCTGTTTGCGACAGACCTGCAAATAGTTTTGGGTTCTTTCTGATAAACTCTTTTCCTTTGTCTGAGTTACTCAAAAGCATTCCGGCAAGGCCTGAGTTTTCCGGATCTATCTGGTTCTGTCTAGCTTCAAGTAGGACGGTTGCGGCGCCCATACCCAAGGTAGATCCAAGATACCCGCCCGCTATAGCACCAATCCCACGATGTTTTGTTAACGCAGCTCCGATACCTGCCCCAAGAATTCCTGATGCTAAACCTGCTGCAGGAGCTGTGTTTTTTAAATATCTAATTTCGTCAGCCTGTTGAGCGAGCAGCTGTTCCATTTTCATTTTTTTTGCTTCTTCTTCTGTAATAAGAGCAGGCTCTCTTACACCCAGTAATTTTTGAATGGCGGCTGCAGTTGCAAAGGAACCTCCTACAGCAGCAGCAGGAACAGCAAAAACTTTTGCTAGTGTTTTTGGATCTACCGCAGCAGTTTTTTCTTCTTTCGGGGGCTTACTTCCTATTCCTTTAAAAGCATTTAAAAAAATCTTAGCGCCGGCGGCTGTCATGATAATTGGTATGGTGGCTTTTTTAAGGCCGGCGATTCTATTTCCTTTGCCGCCTAAAAACTGAAAGGGCTGTTTTTTTGCTGACTGGACATGGAAGCTTTTTAATAGCTTTCCTGTTTTTCTATCTACTACATGAGCCTGGTTAATAAACTCTGGCGAAAGGTTTTCAGCAATCGACAAGTCTTTAGAGGGATCACTTTGCGGAATATACTTACCAAGCAGCATTTTAACGCTGGGTAAAGAGGCTATCCCATGCCTTAATACTGGAAAGTCTTTTAAATAATCTAGCGATTTAGTTGGGACGCTGGATCTAAAAATAACATTCACGTCTTCTTTGCTATGGTGTTTTATTGCGTTGGCTAATTCGCCCAAGTCTTTAACTTTTACAGCCTCTGCCGGTTTTCCGTAATGAGTTTTTGCTCTTATGTCTGAATACATGCCACCAGAAAACTGCTCGGCTAAAACTTCTCCAAAATCTTTAAACCCTTTTTTTAAACCTGAAACAACGGCCTTTCTACGAGAGCTTAAGTCCTGCCCTGCTTCTTGTTTCATTTTTTCAAACAAAAAGTGGATTTCGTTCTTTCCCTCGTTTGCCCAAAACGCAACGCTCTCTGGCGACTTACCAAAATAAATACGTTTTCCTAAATCGCCCGCACGGGTTTTATAAAATTCAGCCAGTTCTTTTTCGTCTAATCCCAATCGCTTTGCTACCGAGGGGGCGCTTTTTAGAATTCGTTCAAAAGAGGTGCCCCCAAGCTCCATCATTTTTTCGGTTTCTTCAAAAAGCGCTTTTTCAATCTCTGGGGTTATTTTAATTTTCTTCTTTTTTAAAAATTCTTCTGTGTCTCGCATTACCGCATTAGACATAAGGGCATAGTTAAGGCGCTTATTTTTTCCAGCAAATTCTGTGGTAAGCCCCTCTTGAAAAATTCCCTTGCCGTGTTCCCCAGGATATAAATTGGCGATTGGCGTACCGTGCCACAGGTTGGTGTAGCCTTTTATTGGTGAGGTGGCGGGAATTAGGTTCCCTCTAACCATCCCAAGGCCGGTCCCAGCTTGAAATGCCCGCATCATGGGGCTTTTATAATAAGACTCGTCTTTTTTATTTTTCTTTTTTTCGGGCTTCATTGTTTTTATTATTCTACATCAAACGTAAAATGCTATCAGCAAATGTCTTTGGGTGTCATTTAAAAACACTCGGATATAAGTTCTGAGTTTAAAATTGTACAAAAGAAAGATATCTTATTAAAATTGTTACACCAAGGATGACACATGATTTCAAAACTTTCTAAAGGCGATATTGCCAAAATTAATGCGCTTGTTGAAAAACTAAAAGTAGCGACAACTAAAAACGGAAAGCCTTACCTAGACATTACCCTTAGAGACAAAGACCACTCAATCGTTGCAAAAAAATGGGACTACCAACAAGAGGTCCACGGTTTTATTACAGAAGGGTCGGTTATTAAACTTGTCGGACAAGTTGAAGAATATAACGGAGCCCTTCAAATCAACTTATTAGAAGCTGAACCAAGCGAACGGCCCTTTCACGAGTTTATTAGAACCTCCAAGTTTGACATCGAAGAGATGTGGAATGATCTAGTAAACATCGTTGCTACCTTTAAAGAGCCCCTAACTAAGTATGTGACCGAAGAGATCCTGATGAAACACCAAGAGGTGATAGAAGCTTTTAAAAGAGCGCCGGCTGCCGCTAAGATGCACAACGCCTGGCACGGCGGCCTTTTAGAGCACGTGCACTCTTTGTGTCTAATCGCAGAACCCGTCATTAAACACTATCAAGATAGGTACTGCGAAAAAATAAGCCGAGATAAAGTTCTCTTTGGGCTCATGCTTCACGATGCTGGAAAAATTGTTGAGTACGATTTTTCTAAACCCATCGTGGGATTAAGCCCTGTTGGGATCTTAACTCCGCACATCGTTGTGGGCCCTGCTTGGATAGATAAAACGGCAAGTAAGTTTTCTCCAAAGGGGTCAGATCATAAATTAGAAAAAGCCCACTTAATGCATATCGTTGCGTCTCATCACGGAAGAATTGACTGGGGTTCGCCAGTAAAACCGGCGACGCTAGAAGCTATCTTGGTGCATCATTTAGATAACCTAGATTCTAAAATGTTGCACGCACTCGACTATGTATTAGGTAAGCCAGGGCCTGTTCCTCACTTCAGTGAGAAGTCCCACGTTGAGAACACGCATTTTTACCAATACTAAAAATTCGTGACGGACTTACCCAACACGGCTATATAACGTATATATCATCAAACGGGGGATAAAAAGTGGAGTCGAAAGAGCTAAAAGAGTTAGCAGAAAAAGTAATCTCTTGGGTGCGGTCTTACAAACAAGGAGTAAAACTGCCACCGATGACAATTACTGTGACGCCAGAGCTTTTAAAACTCTTGCCGACTGATGTTAAAAATTTTCTGGTACAGAAGGAAACAAAGTTATGAAAGACTTTAAACACCTTGATTCAACTCCTCCAGAAGATGCTGCTCCTCCTGCGTCGGTGATGACGTTAGAAGCACAGATAGAAAACAAACCACAAGAACTCAAGAAAGTGAGGCCCTATTATGAAACGCACAAAGAAATCCCGTCGGACTTGCCCGCCGAAGCGCAAATCGTTCTTCATGCGCTGTTTAGCTGCTTTGAAAGGCAAAAAGAAGTCCAAGAAGGGCTTATTGGCGACCTTATTTGGGGGTTTGAACACGCAGGGATTCCCGCGCCAAAAAGCCTCGTCGGTTTAGACCGGCTGGCTCAAAAGGGGTATGTCAAGTTTCAAGCGCCTGACAATACCTACGTTGGTTTCGATTCAGACCAGATTGGCAAGGCTTGGATCAGATATCAACCAAAACTACTCAACATGGTTTACGAAAGATAAACGGATATACCATACTAAGTGTAGACGTTTATTTTTAATGGGTGTATGTATCCAGATATCAGAAACGGTTTCTGATACTTAAAACATGCAGGTAGTTTATGAAAAAGAAAATCGCAAAGAAAACAGAAAAAATCGCTGCTCCTAAAACAATCGCAAAGCTGATTCGTTTTAGAAAACAGGATTTCAAAGTTATCCAAAAGCTTGCCAAAAACAAAACGGCTGGCAACGTCACTGAGTGGATCACTCAAGCATCGTTAAACGGATAAGCTTTAAGAAAAACGCCCCTTAGACTCTCTGGGTCTTCTTAGGGGCGTTTTTGTGTTTTACAATACCCAGATGACGTATGCGTGGGATCAAAAAGAAACCAAAGTATGGAATAAGAATTACGTAAGACTATTTATACTGGGGGGTAAAATGGTTGCAATTGTAATTGCGTGTGCTACGGTCGGGTGTTTTTCCGTTCTTCTAAACGAACTAAGAAAATTGTTTTTAGAGCTTTTAGATGAATGCTCATGACTTGTTTCCTCTAGGTGGTTGAGAAACAAACAACGGCGGGGTGCCCAGGGGTTGGGTGCCCCGTGCGTATTTAATAAGTACGGATATCTTTTTTTTACCTATTAAATGCGATGCGTTAGCGTTCTTTAAAAACCATGTAAATACCCAACGACAGAAATGTGAGCCGTTGGTATTCTATTTAAATCATGGACAAACCAGTATTCGACCCAAAAAGATTTGAGGGCAAATCTGCCGAAGAAGCCGCCGAAGTGGCACAAGCGATAGTGGCCGAGTGGTTGGCAGCACAGCCCAGATGGTACGCCCAAAAGGGCAACGGGAAGCACCCTTGGTACATCCGACCTTATAATATAGGCGGGGACTCCCACACAGTTTGCGTTGTTGACTTTCAACCGCTAAATAAAAAATAGGGGGCTCTATGTTCAAACTAAGCGCACACGCCAAGCTACTGATTGTAGCTATCCTTTTACTGGGGGTTATTGCTCTTCGGGCCTATGGGCAAGAAGTAGCAAGGATTTTTTGCCAAGCCCAGATAAATCAAGTTTTCACTTACTATGGCAATACCTGCCCTTACATAAATCAGGTTATGGTAGGAAGTGATTATTCTAATCCACATCAACCGATGGTGCGATGTGGACAAGTCTATGTGAGCTGCTTCTAATGGAATACTGGTGGTATCTCTTCTTCTTTGTACAAGGAGCCTGCGCAGCAGGCTTTTACTTGAATTACAAATACAGTAAGCACCAGCAAAAACTAGTCGACTTTATTACCTACCAACATAAGGTAATCGAGGATGCGAACGACTTTATCTTAAAGGTAAAAAAACAGGACCAGGAGCTCATCGACACGGTTTTGTTTCAACACCCCAAGCAAGATCACTCGGTTAATTGAGAGTCGAGCTTTTCCATCAGCTTTGGAACTACAATTTCCTCAAACTCCCGGTCGGTAAATAGGCTCGAATAATTAGGTTCTTCGTTCGGGGTATAATAGAACTGCCCCGGGCTATCTGAGTCTACTTCCCCGTCAGAATAGAACTGTCGTTCGTGGTAGGGCGATATTTCATCACCCGAATAAAATTGTTTTGTTTCGTAGTATGCTTGGTCTTCGTCATACAGCTCAGCTTCATCTGCATACGCAGCAGTAAAGAGCACCAGTAAGCACAGAAGTGCCTTCATAGTTCCTCTCCCTGAATTGTTATGGATTTATGATTTGAGCGAGCTTTGACTCAGTATATCATTTTCTATTTGACATGGGTAGTCTATGTAGTCATGTGGTTGTATATACAAAACATTTTATAAAGTAATGTATAATAATGGCATGAGAATTAGGCCCCGAAGAAAACCCAACGAACCTTTGAGAAAATGTGTCACCGTGTATATCCACGGCACGCTAAGAGACGACTTCTACGACTACTGCGGCTCTAACCAAGTAAACAAAAGCGAGCTCATTGAAAAACTCGTGTTTAACTATCTTAAAGAAGTGGGCTACCAACGAAGCGCTTTTAGAAAATCCATGGTGCAGGGCCTTAGAAAAAAAGACGATATCAACTATAAACTCGACCTACCGCAGAACGAAAAATCTACGCAAATACTGTAGAATCATTCTACTATCTTCGCTTTTTTACCCGCTCATTAAACCAACCCAATTTGGAGCAAAAGTATGGACTGGCATTTTACGCCGGAGCACTTTAGCAATCAAAAAACAAAAATCACAAACCCTGCTATACGAGATTTATTCAACATGATATATGGCCTAGTAGCTAAGATCGCAAACGTCCAAATAGCAGAATGGACCGAAGAAGCACGATCTCTTTACAGAGAAGGGCCGGGTCATCCGTGGCATGAAAAAAGAAGAGCTACAGATACAGAAGAAGCTAAGATCATCCAGATACGACAACTACAGTAAAAAGCATTCCGCCATTGGGTATAAGAACCGCATGGGGGAATTATGAAATACATAACTGACACAAAAGATGTCGAGTCTCTTTTGCCACTGCTCTTGAAGCAGCCAGCATGGGGAGTTGACACCGAAACCACCGGATTAGATCCGCACACCGATAAAGTCACGCTTGTTCAAATTGGACGCCCTGAAGAACAATACGTTATCGATGCTAGAAAAGTAAGCATCGAGCCTCTACGACCTTTCTTTGAAAGCCACGAAATTTTAAAAATCGGACATAACCTAAAGTTCGACTACAAAATGCTGAAAGGTAATTTCAAAATTGAAATGGAAGCCTTAAGGGATTCCCTTCTTTGTGAAAAAATCTGCACAGCCGGCCTTAAAAGAAATGGCTTTAGTTTAGAAGATGTCATGAGAGGTAGGCTTGGAATTGAAATGGACAAGGAGCTTCAAAAAAGTTTCATTGGACACAAAGGCGACTTCTCAAAAGAGCAACTTGAGTACGCTGCAAACGACGTAAAGCATTTAATCCCACTCATGCAAAAGTATGTTGAAGTGATAAAGCAAGATGGCCTTATCCCCACTATGCTTTTAGAGTGCAATGCGCTTTCGGCATTTGCAGATATGGAGTTTGCTGGAATGCGAATCGACGTCGAGGCTTGGAGAGAGCTTATTACTAAGCACACTAAACAAGCTAACGAAGTCAAAGCCAAGATGGACGAGTATGCCTCTAAATTTTTAGGGCTCGACCTTTTTGGCGAAGTAGATATCAACTATGGCTCACCAAGCCAAATGGTAAGTCTTTTTAATCAGATGAAAATCAGAGTCAAAGAAAAAGACCCCGTAACTGGGGAAGATATCTTTGTTCCTGTTAAAAGTACCAGCGACAAGGTACTTAAAAAATTAAAAGACATCCCCTTTGTGCAGCAGCTAAAACAGTGGAGAGGTTTACAAAAAAGAATCAACACATACGGGGAACCATTCCTAAAAGCAATTCACCCCACTACAGGAATGATTCATCCAAACATGTGGCAGATAGGAACTGACACCGGGCGCCCTGCTTCTGGTGAAAGTGATGTGAACCCACTTAACATCCCCAGAGAGAACGACTTTCGACACTGCTTTGTTTGCTTTGAAAACGAAGTGGTCGAGAGCGATGACTTCTCTGGCTGTGAGTCTAGAATCCTAGCTGAGATATCAGGCGATCAAAAAATGATCGAAGTATTTCAAAAGGGAGAAGATATCCACTGTGCGGTTGCTTCAGATATCTACGGGGTTGAGGTCACCAAAAACAACGAGCATAAAAAACTCAGAACCCCAGCAAAGACGCTGAACTTCGGTATTGCTTACGGTATGGGTCCTTACAGCCTATATGAAAAACTTGTAGGGGACGGCTTTCCTATCACAAGAGAAGAAGCCAAGAACATCTACTACAAGTACTGTGAAAAGTACCGAACCGCTGTGAACTTCTTAAGGGAGTCTGGCCGAACGGCAGTAAGCCAAGGCTACCTTTCTAATCTAAACGGCAGAAGGCGTTACTGGGCAAAACCTGACCCAAACGGCTATCGACTTGGAACGTCTGATCCAGACTACCAAGGCGCACTCGCAAAGATTGAGCGAGAGGGAGGAAACTTCCTTATTCAATCGGTCAATGCGGATATTACCAAACAAGCCATGATCGACATTCGAAACTACGCTAAAAAGAATCGCATCAGAACACACTTTGTAAATGCCATCTATGACGAAATCGTAACAAGAACAGACAAAGCAGACTCAGCTTCTTTCCACGAAGAGAAACTGAAACTGATGCGCCAATCAGCCGAGCGGTGGATGAAGGTCGTCCCCATGGAAGTAGACGGAACAGTAAATTCTTACTGGACTAAAGGATAACAAGGAGACATATATGCCCATCGTAAAAGATGGGCTCATTCAGAATCTTGGGTTTCCTACTGTAAAAAAGATTTTATTAGATCTTGCCAAATACAGTAGAACATCCGAGATCCCTGGGTGGGCCTATTCCTTAAGACAAGAAAACGAAACGGATGAAGAGCTAATCGCTCGAGTGATTATTGAAGCGTCTGAGATGGCGCTTTCTCTTCATCAAAAGCTAAAAAAAGAAATGGAACAGCGTAATCAACCAACGTTGTTTTAAGGGTATAAGAACCAAGGAGGAAATCATGCAATATATCAACATCTTAAGTTTACTGCTTGCTCATGCAACAGGGTGGTTTTGTCTTTCCGGTTTGGTGACGATTGTTCGTGGCCACTCAGGAACGATGAAATTTTCTTCGGCACTAGGTATGGCAGTGTTCTCAACCATTTTCCAACTAATGTTAGTGAAACTTGGTTACTTAAATCTCTAGGGGGAGAGAATGTTAATCACGATAGTAGTTAAACAACTTGTTCCAGACGAAGCACTTCATCCTGATGATAAACACATCAGGCCCAATGGCGTATATCACTACTACGTCGAGGGAAGAAGTTTGCAAGACTCAGAAAAGCAAGCGTTAGAAAAATTTTACTGGTCAACGCCCATCAGATGCCCCAGCGACTTTTCAGTCGAGGCAACGGTGTACGAGCCAGTAAATTTTCAACAAAGGCTTTTTAATCAATCGCTTTTTACAAGGGGGTAAATATGAGCGAAGGGTTAGGATTAAAAATATGGATAGACGAAAAGAAAAACATCGTGGTCGTAGAGTTTGAAACCAAGGTGGAGTCATTTGCAATGACGCCGCTTGAGGCCGAACGACTATCAACCATGCTGTCTAGTGCAGCAGAACGACTAATTAGAAAGGATACGAAGCAAGAAGAGCTTCCAGTATAAACCATGGCAATCAAACACAAACTAACAGTCTTACTATCTGAAAAGAAACTTGAATACCGAGGATATACAGCAACGTGGAAAGATGCGCCTCTAACCGAGATTCACCAGAGGTACACCATTCTAAACCCAAGCGGCGGGTTCTGCACGGTGCTAGATTTATTGGGCCACGCAAACGGAGCCCACTGGGAAGAGGTATCTCATCAGATAGATAGACTAATCGATGGGAATGACGCCCCAATTTATTCAAGAAAGAAAACAGGAGACACACATGAAATCGTACACAATTAACAGCGAAACCAAGACCGTTGAAGAAGTAAACATCGAGGGTGACACCCTAGAGTTCGCTCAAAAAGCTGTCGGAGGAAGAATCTGTTCTGCCTACGTTCTAGAGAACGGCGACACCTTCTACTGTGATGATGAAGGCCTTTTAAAGCCTTGGCAGTACGCCTTCGAGGTTGACGGAGCCGACCAGCCGTTTATTGGAAACGGAATAGTCATGGGCTGCGACGAAGAAACCGGAGATACAGCCGATGTCAAAACAAGCCTAGAGGACATTAAAAAGCTTCTATTATTCTTTAACGCCAAAGAGCTCTATATGAGGTACGCATGAAAAAGCAAAAACACAAATATGTAATGGTTGTCGACTATATAGATGGGAAGTCCTGTGTCTTAGGGGTCGAAGACCTAAATTGCTTAATAGATCTGGCATTAGCAATGCCCACAAAGAAAAAAAACAAAGAAGGAGTAATTGGTTGGGGGGTATTTGAGTACACGGATGCAAAAAAATACGGGTTCTTAAAAAAAATAACCACTTCGGTTTCTTCTAGTAAACCAAAAAAATAAAAGGAAAAAAAATGAAAAAGAAAGCTAGATATAAATACTTTGTCGGGGTCAAATACAAAAAGAAAGAAGGCATCGCGTTCGGGGTGAAAGACTTTGACACCCTGATGGCTGCCATTTTCAAGATCCAAGATTTAAAAAAGAAAAAGAAAATACTTGCTTGGACGGCTAACGAATACTCAGTAGCTAGAAAACTGGGTATTGCTAAGCACCTTCAAAACGTTAACGCCCTGTGGGCCTAAAAGGAGAACACAATGCAAACTTACGATTTCCCCGTATCGCTACAAAACGTCTACACAAGAGATGGAGTAGAGGTTCCAAGGGTAAGGGCTGTTGTCAGAGAAGATAATAACCTTCCCATTGCTGCTGTCAGTAATCGGTATAACCTTGTGCTTCACAAAGATGTGATGAACGCTGCCGAAGGGTTCGTTCAAAAACTAGGCACACCAGAACGAAAGTACATGACCAGCAAGAACGGCGCCATTCTGATTGGAGAATATACCTACGCCAATAAAACACTTGCTGTTAGAACAGGAGAGGTGGTTGGTATGCGTGTCTATATTAAGAACGCCTACAACGCTTCCATGTCGGTACAGTTTCGTGTCGGCGCTTTAGTGCTTAAATGCTTAAACGGCATGATGTCATCTAAAGACATGTTCTCCATGACTTTTAGGCACACCGGAACTAAAGGAATAGAATTTCCTGATCCAGACTCTGTCATTTACGGATTCCAAAAGAGTGTTGAGAGTTGGAAAAACTTGACCGACATTACTTGGACTCCGGAAGTTTATAGAGAGCAGCTCCAACGAGCTATCAACAACAACGTTATTCCCAAAGCAGTTGAGAACGTTCTATCAGAAGGACACAGCGCGTGGGACCTCTATAACCAAATGACGTATTACGTAACACACAAATCAAAAGCTTCTGGCATAGGGGCCGTAAGAAACCTAGACCGGATAGCTGACTGGTTTAAAAGCCTTGTGAGGTAGTTATGCTCGCAACACAGCCACGAATCACAAACGCTTCTCGTCTTTTAGCCTTGTGCGATAAAGACCAGTATCGTTTTATTAGGGTTGTAAATAAAACCTGTAATATCACAAACGGACACGTGCTTATTAGACGTTTTGTGAACCTGCCTGATGGTTTCTATCAGGCGGGGCTTCACGATTCTGTAATACCCGTGTCTCCGCACATCACCTCGTTTGAAGATGCGTATCCAGACATTGAGGCCTTTAAACCGCCTTTTGAAACTCTGAAAGCGCATTGTCAAATAAATGCTGAGACCATGGGCCATATGAAACAAGTCTGCGATGAATCACCAGACGATATTGTTTACATGGATGCCAACGGCCTGCAGCACGAAGAAGGCGTGTATAGATATCCGTTTAACTTTCCTCATCCAGTTAAATTAAATGCAAAGTATCTAGGCATTGCCCTAGTAGAGCTTTCGCAGTATCCTGTCGTCACAGTTTTAAAAGACTTTTCTGGTTACAGAAGTCCTTTGATTATGGGAGTCAATTGGGGTAGCTGCGTAATGATAGCTCCAATTGGTTAATTTATGGATAACACATTTGATTCAATGTTTTATGAAGAGGGAGAGTTCATAGGCGGAATTGACGAATCTGGGGTCAGCGACATTGCTGGCCCCTTATGCGCTGCCTGTGTAATTTTACCTAAGATAGACCTTCACAGAGACGACCTAAGAATTTTTGAGGTAGATGATTCTAAAAAAATTCCAGAACGCTACAGAAAACAGCACGCTGAAATAGTTTGGCAAGTGGCTCTTGGAATTGGAATCGGGGAAGTATATCCATCCGAAATAGACTACTTAGGAAAGTTAAATGCCGTAAAGCTTGCAATGCTACGAGCAGTTGCTGCTTGCACAAAGCCTAATAAAAAACCCATTACTCCAGACTTCTTATTAGTAGACGGAGAGATTACTCTTCCAACCACTATTCCACACAAACTCATTAGAAGAGCTGACGAAAAAAGCCTGGCTGTTGCAGCAGCTAGCATCGTCTCCAAAGTCTACCGAGATGAGATCATGATAAAACTTCATGAGAAATACCCGCACTACGACTGGCTTAACAACAAAGGATATCCTTGCGAAAAACAGTTTCAGGGATTAGATAAAGTCGGAATGCAAATAGGTATCCACCGAGCAAGATACTGGCCGTTTGTCCGAAGCAAGAAGACAGCTTGGGAAACTAAGGAATGGTCAGAAAGGAGACTCAAATGGAAGCAGATAACCGAGGACCGGCTGATAAAAGAACTGGGGCAAGCTACAAAGAGGGAATTATTCAGTGTCTCAAACAGCTTGAAAAGTCCACTGGAGACGGTTCTTTCAGCTCCGTACTAAAACAGGTCGAAGCCGAAACCAACACGACCCGCCTTTTTTATATGTATCAGACCTTAAGAGAAATCATCGCTCAAGATAGCGGTGAGGACACAAGCTTTACGGTAAGCCTTCCTGATGGAAAACTTGCGAAGGTAAAAAACCTAGAAGAAGCAATGAGGTTTAGAAAATGAAGCTCCTCTCTTTTCTTTTATTTGTCCCCATCGCTATTGCTGGACCGGTTGAAATGCCTTGGAAACAAGAACTTTCAAATACGTCTTCTGGTTATACAGACCAAGAGGCCGCCGGAAAGGTTCGTTACTACTTAAGAAAAGATCTAAAAACCTGGGAAGATCTTTGTGAAGTCGGCCAAGGTAAGTTTAGATACGAGTTTGGAAAAACCGTGTGTGATGAATACTACCCAGAATGCTGGGAGTGTACTGGTACTGCAACCGCTTACTGCGACATTTAAGAAAAGGGCTTTAAAAACCCAAGCACCTTCATTTTGTCAGAACCGTTTGGCAGCCGATTCTTTTTATAGACCCCATCCCCCATACGTTTAATCCCTGGGCCTCCCGTTGTATTTCCTTCAACGGTCACGATAAAGTTGGGCGTGATATCGACCACAATTCCCACATGCCCCATTCTGGTCCCAGCAAAATTCCACAACATCAAACACCCAGGCTCCGGCTTTTCTAACCTTATGGAAATAGGGCTTTTTTCCCACACAATCAGAACCCCGTCGGATCTAAAAATCTTGGATTTAATCCCAAGGGTTTTTTCGGTTTGGGCAATACAATACTGAGCAAAGCTCATACACCACGGCTGGTCATAGCTGCGTCCTGTCACAGCTTTTCTAAACTCATTGATTACAAGGATATCGGTATCCTCTTTGATGCCGATAAATTTGGTCGCTGTGTCAATTAGAATTTTTTTTGGGTCTGGCATAGTAAGGAGTATAATTCAATTATAGCACTCCTTTTATGGTGGAATTTCTTCCATCAGAAATTTGGCAGCCTGTGGTTCCACGGGCTGCCTCTTTTTTTGCCAAATCCCTACAAAGCCTGTAAAAATTATCTTTATGGATGGATTTACTTTAAAGCACAGACTCCACTACTTCTGTGGGAAGTTTACAATGAAGGACCTAAACGGGGATTCGCCTGCGGATGCCCTCTTAGTGGTATCTATTAGAAGAGCACATCACAACACTTACCAGACAGAATTTTCCATCGATGGCGAAACAGGAAAGCCTATGACGGACGAAGATATCTGGAAGACTTGGATTACTCTTGCAAAGCGGCTTGGTAAATCTAAAACCCTACCAGACGAGTATCGTGCGCTTGCAGAAAACACCTTTGATATCTTTCACGAACACCTAGATCACGGCCATTGCCACGACGAAGTCCGAGCGGACGGAGTGGTTCACTAACATGAAACACTTAATTATCGGTGCTGGGAACTTAGGTAAAGACTTGCTTTGCGAGCTCACTAAAGAACACGAGACTCTTCTGTTATCCCAATCAAACGGTGACAACGTTAAAGATTTATCTATTATAAATAAAATAGAAGCTTTCTATCCTAACTGTGTATGGGTAGCCATCGGGGGAGGTAGCGTACAGGAATGTAAGCCTACTTCCCCCACGTATAAAGACGCTAAATACATCAACCAAGACTTCCCCGCTTTTTTAAACTGCTGCCTTCCAAAATCAACTAAGGTCGTTTTCTTTTCTACCGACTACGCAGCTAATGAAAAGAAACCCAACAACCCTTTATCTCAAACCCCAACCCCACGAAGCGAATATGCTAAGCAAAAAATTCAAATGGAAAACATCATATTGAATTTAGATTTGCCCAATAGGGTCATTATCCGAGTTGGCTCTCTTTACGGAAAACACAAACCAGAACGTACCTTTCCAGGAAAGATACAAAAACTAAACGGGGTTGTTAGGCTTCCACTCAATTCTGTGACTCCCACCTCGACAGGCTGGCTTGCTAAGACGCTAGCTAAAAACGCTCAAGACCTTTTTAATAATAATGGAACAACTATCCACCACTGCGCCCCTTCTGGAAATACCACCGTCAGAGATTGGGGAAGGATCATTCTTCCTAACCACCAGTTCTGTGAAGACGAATTCTATGATATGGAGAGGCCAATTACTTCTAAACTTGGGTGTTCTTTCACACAAACACCAGATTGGTTAGAAGTTTGGGAGAACTCTTAAATTGGTATAAGAACATAGTAGAGCATGTTTTTATTCACCGTAACGCACAAACATTTCTAATAAAGGGGGATACTTTGAAAATACGACCAAAACCAAGCGAGTTATTTTTAATGTCACAACCAAAAGGGAAAATAATCCATCTTGCTTACCGCGATGCTAAAACGCCACCGAGGTTTTTGTGTCATTCAAAGCCCTCAGAAAAGTTTGTAAAACCTATGGTGTTAAAAAGTGGAAAAACAAACTGTCTTTACTGTAAAAAACGCTACAAAGCTATTACTCGAATGATAGCCACCAAAGGCGTTGAGTGGGTTTGCGAAGGAAGGTGGGTTCCTTTAGAAAGCCGACAATACAAAGATGCTGAAACAAAACTTATTTAAGGGGGGCACATGGAACACGTTAAAGATATTATAAAGAGATTTATGGACGATATGTCCGTAATGCGCCAAATAGACGAGACTCAAAAACAACTAGACGAGCTTCAACAACACCTGTGCACAGTTGATATACCCTTTACCATCCCAGAGAAACCAAATGAAACTAACTGAAGACTTATATAAATTTGATAGGTGGCAAAAAGAGGATCTGTCTCATACTCTTTGGGCTTGGATTAACCGAGGCCTTCCCAAAGAGTTTGAACCAGTAGATGTTAGGCCAGCACTAGATATTGATTCGGGAAGAGTCCTTCTAAAGAACTCAAAAGAACAACTTGTGTCTCTTTATTTCGGGGAGCTTGAATTTGTATATATTTGCCCTAACTCTGGTAACGCTGGGTTCTTTGAAGAGCTTGTGGATGAGTTTCATCTGTTGTGCAACTCAGACAGAGCTTGGCTTAGAAACTTGGCGATGAGGCTTGGTAAAAATAAACTGTTAATGGAGAAACAATATGATAAAAGTGAATTTATTGAGGGACCGGTTGAGCCGCACTAGAAAAAATATAAATTCTACCAAAAATAAAATCTTGGCTATTCTTTTAGATGCGGGATTGGATAAAGAAAGTTCGGAGCGATTATCCGGTATTTTTGTAAAAGATAAAAAATCTTTTTTATATTGGGCAACTTTAAAGGATTAAAAATAAGGGCTATTTATAGTAGCCCTTATTTTTTTAGTGTATAAAGATTTCAGAAACGACCAAATTGCAATAAAGACAAAGCCAATAAAGCTTAGGGTAGCCATCTACTTTGATGACTCTTTTAACTACCGAATCTAGCTGCTCGCAGTGAGGGCACATAGGTCTTGCCATAGTTACCGCCCATGAATGATTTTACTGCTGCGTACTATCGCGTTTTATTTTTCGGTTTCTCTTCAATAAAATCTTTTTTGTTAAAATCTAACTCTTTTTGAAATTGGTACTCCTCCATCAAATGTTGTGCTACTTCAATACCTTTTACAATGTAACCACACCCTTGCAAAAAATTTACAAAATCTACTGCTATTTCGGGCCAGCTAGCATCGTCGTTTATTTGCATTATTAACATTGGGCCAGATTTGTTTTTATTTTTAAGTATAATCATGATTTTCCTCAAAAAATGCGGGCTTCAGTAACTTGACATCGTTCGGCTTCGGGTACTGATTAAAACGGGAAACGATAAAAACCGTAAGAGCCCGCACTGATTAAATTATAACCTAAAACCAACCTTTATTGCTTGAAAATTGATAAGCACTTATTTATGCAGCTGGTTTCCTTCCCAAGAATAAGTCGCAAGCAAGTTTGCAATAAATAAAACTATGAAGAGCATCATCTGGGTCCGTAGGCCTATGATCATACTTCATTTCTCTTCGATACTCAGAGTATTCAGTAAAGACAGACAAAATATCTTTTCCAAATGTCTCAAACTCTTTCCAGTTGGGGTAGATAATGTTTCCGTGCTTCATGGCATAAAAGTATTCTGAAATAGTCAGGTTTCTTTGAACTTGATACTTAAACCCAATGGGGTCCCACTTGATGCGCTCTTTTTGTTTTGGAAGATACTGATACTGTACTAGTCTCTGCGGTCCTAAGATTCTAATTAGGTGGTTATTCACTCCCCAACCATGCCCCCAATCAGCCCCCACAATTCTAACGTCATAAGCCTGGCAGAGCCTTGCAATATCCTTCACCACGAAGTCTGGGTCTACTTGTTGTCCTGTATATCTTTTAGCAAATAGAACTTTAAATCGTTTTTGATCGATATAAGTTCCAATCGTAAAGACGGAATATGACGCCGCTCTAACTTTACCAGTTGGGGTTCTATCAGAGCCGTCATTGCCTTCACCCCAATCGACTCCACCACACAATATAAACCTTCTTGCGTACTGCATATCTTCCGCAGTTGGTAAGTCAGGAAGCATCTTATGATTTGGATCACAAATAGATATCAGCTCATCTTTAGAAATAGGTTTTGAAGCGTGGTCATACGAAAGTCCCAATACCTCGTTATAAAACTGACCAAAAGGATAAGTGTCTCTTTTCCAAAGAAGTTTATTCCACTGATCATAAGTAGACACAATCCAAGGCACCATGAGCTGAGGAATCCGGTAGCCCTGCACATTCTTCTTAGGAGAAAAGGACATCCACTGACCCGTTGCGGGGTTAATAGACTTCTGACATTTTTTACATACTGGGCCTGGGGATATTTTTTTATCTATGTAAAGCTCAGTAGGTGCAATGTTCTTTTCATCTAAAAAGTTCCAGTGATTGCAGCCTTCGCACTTAACCATCCATTCATTTTGGGTGGTGTTCTCCCAGTAGACTTCAATTGGGTTGTCATTTGATTTAGGCGTACCTGCCATTAAAACCGTTGAGTCTGGAAAGTGCGATGTACATTCTAAAATAACGGGTATTTCAGATCCTAAAAAGTCCTGCACCTCATCTAAGCACAGCTCTCTTGCTGAGATACCACGCGCTCTATCCGCTGTTCTAAAAGCCGACCTTAAAAAGATGTAAGAGCCGTTCGTAAACCCCTTTTCAAATACTTGGGAGCTTACGTTGTTGTCGATAAGGTAGCGCCTAATAAGGGGGCTTTGCTCAATCGCTGGTTTTAGCTTTTCATTTGAAAATTGCCTAGTCTGGGAATGAGAAGGCGAAACATAGAGAGCTTTATTATAGGGTTGAACAGCTGCTGAGATAACAAGGTTGTTGCCCAAGAAAGTCGTATTGTGATTCACCACAAAATCAGAGAGATAAGTTTGAGAAGCCGTTTGTAGAGCCCAGGTTTCTTTTACACCCACATCTTCAATCTCAACGATTTCATCCCACACGGTGTCGGAGTCCAGGTAACGCCATAGGATTTTTTGTAGGGTGGGGTCGTTTAAATGTTCCATTTCTGGAAAGACATCAAAATCACTAGTTGGTAGTTGGTAGGGAAGATTAAACTGAATTCCTGGGATAGGGGCAACATTGTAATAAAACGAGCTAATTGACCTGGCAGTAATTAATTTGATTAGGTGTGATTTTTTATCTTTTTGTTCTTCTAAAACAGTAACAACCCCGAACTTTCTCAAAAGGATTTGTACCTGTCGAGTCAGTTCAAGGTTCTTAGAACAATAGCCAATGTCTAATTTATAGCCCGAAATGTTTTTACAGTACCCGCCATCGGCCCAAAGTCTGCAAATCAAATCTCTTGTAGATTCTCTATCATAAGAAAAAACTTCGTCTGGTAAGGTGCCTGAGTAATCCACAGGGGTGTGACTTAAAGAACCAAACTCACCAATCGTTCTTAGCGATGCGATCTTATCGCCCACTTTTAAATTCCTGGCTTCTTCCCACTGTAAAAGCTTTCGAAGTGGGTGGTTGTGAGTTACCTCTAAAACAGAACCAAGCCGCGTCTTTATTTTTAAACAGGGTTGAGATCCGTTACTCTCGGATGCAACCACGGTGTCTAGAACTTGATACCCAGAAGCTCCTATTCCTAGAACCTGTTCCCCAGGAACCAAATCACAAATCCGTTTTTCTTTACCAGAAGCAAGATGGACTAACGAATCTTTAGTTTGGCACTTCTCAACCTGACGACCTGTCTTAAGAAGAATGCTTCTGTCGGGTCTATCGTAAATGGGCATTAAGTACCCACGACCTGTGAAATCAAACTTTTGTCCGTTTAGATGGATGATGGAGGAAACAAAGGTGCTTTTTCGAGCCTTGATAATTTTTCTAAGGGTTCCGTCTTTGTTGATAAGGCTTGAAACTTTGGCAGCAAGTTTCGGGTCCACCTCAGGTGGGTTATCACAGTAATCGTTTAACTCATCCTGAAGTTCGTCCATATAAGAATTAAAACACGTAAGCTCTTAAATAGACAACGCTAATAAGATTTAGACTCAAAGCAACATACATGGGTCAGCCAGCACCCATCCAAGAAAAACGGGCAGTGGTTGGAGTTAAGTAATTGAATTTGCTTTAATGACTTATCGCAACAACCACAAAGCCACTTTTTTGAGACCTTCACACACAGTGGGAAATAAAATAACGCAATTACACACCGTGTATATAACAAATAAATATATATATTACTGTTTATAATTAATTATGTATAAGTGGCTTTACTTACTAAAAAACACCCTTTTTAAAATGAGAAATCAATAACTTATCTATGCAACCACTTCTCAAAAAAAAGTGGCTGCAAGCGGTTGTAAGTGGCTTAAAAAAGGCAATAGCGCTGCGTCATCCCACCCAAGCGATGCTGACACGCTGCGTATTAAATAGCTTCTTTGGTTTTTTCTAGTTGCTTGAGGAGTTCGGCCTTGATTCCCTCGTCTGGGGTTGGGAACGCCGAGTCGATAAACTCGAACTCCATTTGAAGGGCTTTTGAGAAATCTTCTAAGTCGCCTTTTCTATGTTTCTCGTATTTGTCGGCTAGGGTAAGGGACATTGCAATCCAGGCCCGGGCCTCGGCATTAGACTCTTTCGTATTAAGCCTTAAGTAGTGTTTAGCCTTCTGGTACGAGTTCATGAACATGTACTGAAGGGAGTCTGAGACATTTACCTTACTAGGGAGGTCTAGAAGGGTTTTAACGATGTCGGCAGGTTCTGTGAGGGCAGTGAATAGGATGTTTCGTTCAAAGTCGCCACAGCCCACTAGATAGGCTTTCCAGGCAGCCCTAGTCATCCGTCGTGGGTCCCAGAAGTATTTATTGTAAAGAACGATATGCTCGGCTTTCAACATGTAACTAAACTTAGCGTTTACCAGTTGGCAGATGTCGGTAGGCCCTGTGTTTTTCATGATAAGGGCGTTGATGGTCATTCTGAGCTTTAAATCGCTATGAATGTCGAAGACGAGCTTTGTGTCTTTTTCTTCCCAAAGCGTTCCAACTTCTAGGGTGTGCATCCACCGCATGAAGTCTTTTTCATGCTTCTTGGAGATGATTTGGTTTGAAATGGCGGTTGGAGTAAGGCTGTGAACTAGGTCGTAGTGCCTGCTAAACTCTTCTGTAGGTAATGGTTGGAGACTCAGCTTCTTTAGGTCAGAGTTGATTTCTGACTCAGAGCATCCTTTTGTGATTAGGAATCGGACGTAAAGTTCATATGGAGTAACCATAAGTAAGTCTTATTTGGCACCGACTACTTTACCCCTCCATAGTGTGTAAGTAACAAAGCAACCCTTATCTGGATCTAATAAAGGTTTAGTCACGACTTTCTTTTCTGGATTCTGCCTTGATAATTTTTTGTAAGGCATGAGTTGTTCCATCCGAAGTTGTCTTCTACTAATCCCTTGGTGGCCAACTTTGTTTTTAGGCACAAGGTTTTTTAAAAAGCTTAAAACCCCCGCTTGTTTTATGAATCCGTCCCAAAAACCCATCTTACTGTCCTTGTGTCGCTCTTAGTGCTTCAAGCCCGTTTACTACATCTACAAGCTTCATCATGGCAGCGCTGACTGATTGTTCTGGTATTTCTTGAATACCGAGTCTACTTGCCACAAGAAGGCTTGCGAGGTTTGAGATAGCCGATTTGAGCGATGGCAGCTTCTCAACCATTTTAGAAACATTCTCTGGGTTAACGAAATTTAAAGAAAGAAGCGCATCTACGGTTTGTGTGTTTTCTACAAAGCTTGCTTCTTTAATTAAGTTAACTCTTAAGTCTTTTGCGATCTTAGCCATTTGACGAGCGAGTGGCAACGCAGCTGCAATCTTCTCGTCTTTTAATGGCGGTGTTTTTAAGTTGTGCATGGTGCATTGAGTACAGCTTTTAGCTTTGCACATACAAGCCGCAATTTTTTCTTGGGAAAGACCTAATGAAGCAAGGAGGAACTTTGCTTGGTATTCTTCCAAGTTAGTTTTATCCCAGTTCATGGCTTCTGCGTATTTATCTACGCCCTTCATTGAGTATTGGCCGTGACCTGTATAGATGAGTTTTACAGGGTTTGCGGTCTTTTTAAATCCTGCGGTCTTTACAGCGTAATCGACTGGGGAATTTGTGACTTCATCAAATCCTTCCATCGCCACCCATCGGAACTTGTTTTTAGGAAGCAGATATCCTACTTCTCGGTTACCAGCTATGCGGTTGAGATCTATAGATGTCATTGTTATTTTAATTTCAACGCCCTGCATGTCCAAAGCTCTCATGGTGCAAGTCCCCATTTCTTCTACAATCATTTTGATTGTGACTGGCACTGTTGCAAGAGCGTGTGATTTATCAGGCATGTGAACGAAGGTTCCTGTTTGCCCGACTTTTGGCATGGAGAAAGGAATATTAAAGTGGCTATTTTGAACTCTGACGCCAGCAATCTCTGGCTGTACGGTAGAAAGGGTTTTTCCAAGGAACATCTTTAAGTTTACAACACCCATGTCAAAGTTAATGACTTTGGGAATTACAACGCCTTCTACTTCTACGCCGTTCTTTTTTCTAACAACGTAATGGTCAAATTCGTTGGCAGGTTCTGCCATGCTCTTTTGGCCTTCTTCGATATAAACTTCTTGGTCGCTTTCCACTTTAGGAACCCTTAAGAGCTTTTCCCCATTCTGGTCGACATCGTTTACATCGTCTTGTGCGCTATCGGAAATTTTAGAAACAAACTTGCAGGCTTCTTCTCGGCACATGCCTTTAATCATGGCTGGAGAGAAAACGCGGTCTGCATTAGAAAGAATAGTGTACTTGTTAGGCCCTTCTTTTCTCAGCATGACGATATCTCGGCGTACGAGGTTATCAGCACTTTGTCTGAACTCGTTCATGTTGACGGGTCTTAGGTTTGCAAGCTTCTTAATCACTTCTGTGTGGCCGTGTTTGTAGAAGTTAGCTGCAACGCCTGGGTTTTCTTTTAAGTAATTTTTAAACTCTGTGGCATCAATCGTATCTGAGATCGAATCTAGGATATCGTAGCCTGCGGAAGCATAGGCGTACCGCCCAAGGCTTGGTGGGTAAGTTGCGTTCCAAAGGTTAGAATCTTCAAATCGTCCAAGGCCACCGAAGGTTGGGTACTCTTCGATTTGTTGGAATACTTGGTTGTTATTAAAACAAGTGTCGAAATATTCTGGGGTTAGTGGCAAAAGTTTTTTATTGCAGATAAAGACATCCATTGGATAAAGCATGAAGTCTTTAATAATGACAGGTACGATAGCTTGTTTTTCTGCATTAGAAATGACGATGGACCCTGTGGCAGCTCCGTTCTCGTCATCTTTTTTCATAAACTTTACGATGGTGCTAAGGTTGTTTGATTGAGGAACTCGCTCTTTTAGCTTTTGGACTACTTGTTCAGGCCATACTTCAGAGTTCTGCTCCAATTGGTGCATGGAGACGTCTGGCATCTCTGGGGCGTCAACAAAAAGTCCGGTTGGGAATGACATATATTTCTCCTATTATTTCATTTTATTGTACTAGCAAGGTTATGAAACTACAACCGAACCCCCGCCTGGGGACGGCCCGCTTGCACCAGAAAGAGATCCTTTTCCAGAACCCCCGACGATGGTGCAGATACCTGTAGCAATCGCGGTTGTAAAAGCTGGCCAGAGCGCACCTTTAAAATGCGGAGCGGCAGCTTGGATAGCTGAAGCCATGGGGGATATCTTTCCGGCAAAGGATGGGAACTTAGCAGTGCCGTTGGCATCTGAAGTGAGTGTAGCTAACGCGAAGTGTTCAACGGTGGCATCTCCAACAGCCTTGCAAAATTGATATAGGCAAGGTCCTTCGGAACCAAAAAGAGCCTTGGCGGTAGATTGAATAAGAGCCGCAATCGCTGACGCACTGAATCCAGTAATTCCTACACCGCTGGCGTTACCTGCGCCGGCTGGTCCACCAATAACCCCCTTGACAGTAAGCGTCGTAGTGACGACTCCGACCCCTACTGCTTTACAGAAGTCTGGCATCATCGCGCCATTAAAAGCGTGGCCGTTATAACTTTGAGCTTTGAGCTTTGAAAGAAGGGTAGCCGAATATATGTCAGGACTAAGCGCCATCAGACATCCGAAGTAACGGTGGGGCTTGGGTTTACTGGCACCCCAGTAATTAAATCGATGACCCCCATGTGGGAGTTTTTGGTGGTAATTCCTGAAGAGCTACCGTTTAAGCTGATAGTGGCAGCTTTAATTTTGGTAGGTCCGCTGGATGTAACGTTTAAATTTCCTGAAGTGGTGAGGGCCACATTGCCGGTGGCGGTGGTCGTAATTTTGCCACTTGTGGTATAGGTGGTATCTCCGTTTGGTTTGATATTTAAAGTCGCTTTTCCCGGTCCGATATCTATGGTGGTCTCTCCACTTTGATCTATCGTGACCGTTGTTTTATCTGCGATGTTTAGTTTGGTAGTGCCGGAAGGGAGGATGGTGTATTTGTGTCCACTGGAAGCTCCGGGAGCTCTGATGAATAGTTCGGTTTCTCCGGTGCTTTTGGTAGTTTCGGTGTAGACGGGTTGATTGATGCTAGGGCTAGAATTATCGCCAGCACCAACAGTAGTGCGGGATACAATCGTACCATCAACTTTTCCACGCTCCTCGATAACCAGATTAGATCTGGAGATATTGTCTCTGAATTCTTCTTTGAAATACGTTTCATCATCTTCGTTTATATTATGCCAATCAATTGTTCCGCCGTCCGTACGAAATTCATAATTTCTACATAAAGTATTGATTAGATGTTGGTCAGGAAAATAAACGGTTCTGTTCGTATCGGTCGATTGGATTTGGATTTCTCCGTGGGCTCTTAGAATAATTTTATTCTTCCCAATCGTTTTAATAATTTTATCGCCTTCGTTGAGCTCCTCTTTTACTTCGCCGACATTGGCAGATCCAGTTTTGTCAGTTGGGTTCCAAAAACCAATAATGAACGGTTCGGATTCGATATATCCAACGACACAGTAGGAGTTGATTCTTGGGATGGTTCCCGATTCATCGCCTTGGGGGCTAGCGTCGGTGCTGAGCCAGCGGCATTCTGGGATGTGGTTGTCATCCATTGCGCCTCTTCCCATAAAAGTTTTTACTTCGCAGGTGCGTCGTTCTGGGAATACTTGGGTAACTCTTCCAAAGCACAGGTTACTGTGCAGTTGTTCACGGGTTGGATTAGAGCGCTCTAGTGGAGAAGACATGGATGAAGAATAACAAAGTCGTGGTATAAGCTCAATAACTGCGTCGATTTAATCTATTGCATCGGCGCCTAATCAGGAGAAAACAAATGAACAGAGTAACGTTACTGGGCCGTTTAGGAAATGACCCAGAATTAAAGCAAACACCGGCTGGCGAATCGGTCGCCAACTTCAGCCTAGCTACTAATAAGAGCTGGACTGACAAGAGCGGTCAAAAACAACAAAAGACAGAGTGGCACAGAATCGTAGTTTGGAAGAAAACTGCTGAGAATTGTGCAAAGTACCTTAAAAAAGGCAGACAAGCCTTAGTAGAGGGCGAACTTCAAACTCGTGAATGGACCGATAAAGAGGGTGTTAAAAGATATACTACAGAGATAGTTGCGCAAAACGTCCAATTCCTCGGGGACGGTGCTAACAAGTCCGAGCAGGCGACAACGCCTGACGCGGAGAGTGGTGAGATGCCATTCTAAAAAACCATTGGGGCCTACTGTATATACGGTGGGCCCCAAAAATTGGTATAAGTATATTGTGGTAGTGTTTCGTTAATACTTCAACGCAAGTTGGTGTATTAACGAGATTCTACAACCTAAAAAGCTGTAGTCAGCCTTTTTGGCCTGAATGGCCTCCCTCAAAAAGGGGCCGTTAATTTTTACCTATTACGGGGAACTTGGTAGAGGGTTAAAAGCCTAATGACCTTGTGTAGATACCCCAAAAATAGCGGGCGTGGGAAGTCCTGTTGATAAAAAATACCCAGCTCCTGGGTGATCCGCCTCAGATGTAGTAAAGCAGCCTCATCACAGTCAGGCGGTTTATTGGCTACGATTGGGAAGTGTTTGGAGATGTGGATCGTTAGACCAAGTATATCGTAGCACTCAGTAAATCGCTTAACGGGCTCTATGTTAGTGCAGTGTCGGATGAGTATCAGCGTATCTTTTTGTAGATCACGCAAAAGCTCTACTTCATCATAGAGCTTCACTATCATGTATATATTCTATATTTTTTTGTAAGCTAAAGCCATAAGTGGAAGGCCAACAAGGGCACCTACCGCTAGCCTCTTGAATAGCCTGCTCTTTTTTTGTTCTGGTTGTTGTTCGAGAGGTTTGTTTTTATCCCACTTCTTGAAGAAAGCCTCATTAAACTTGCCCGGCTTTCCTTTTAGTACATCTCGAAACTGAGAGTTTAGGGTGTTTTTGTTTTCAGCAATGTTGTATATCCACTTATCAATTCCTTGGTCTTCGCGGCCCAGAAACTTCTTGGCGCTGGTAATAAGCCCCGGGGCATCTGGTACCGAAACATATCTTCTGATTGCCACATTTTTTAGTGGTGAGCCCATTCTTCGGACTCGAGCTTCTGCTTGCTCAATTCGTTCTGGGTTGTAGTGACCTTCAGCAAGCTGCATGAGGTTCACATCTTTTAAATCAAGCCCCTCGCTACCAGCCCCAGAAATGAGGAGCACCCGTTTGTCACTGTTCTTAAATTGTTTTAAAGCCTCTTCTCGCTCTGCTGCGGAAGACCCTTCGTTTCCTGTGCCATAGAATTTTGAGTAGTCTATTTTTTTAGCTTGTAGGCCGCGCTCGATAGCGTGGAGTTGGCCTGTGAGGAGGTTTCCGAAAATAACGGTTTTGTTTTTAGGCGTCTTTTTTAAATGGGTTTCCGCGTCCTCTACAATGGATTTCACTTTAGGGGAATACTCTGTAGGGTTTTTCTTCTGTAGCGTCCTAGACAAAATGCCTGGGTCGGTAGAAACCTGTCTTGCTTGCATAAGCTTTCCAAAAGCATCCCTTGCTTCTCTTTGTCCTACTGGGATGTTGTATTTAATTTTCCACCGAGTAATCGGGTCTACCGACTTCATGGTAAAGTCGTAGATTCGTTTCTGCTCCTCCGTCATAGGTATTTCAATAGTTTCTACTTTTTTATTGGGCAGAGAGCCTTGAATCTCGTCGTGTGAAAGATAGTCGACTTTGTTTCTTAGGTAATTACCCAGTTCCTCTTGGTGCTTTAAAGACTTAACCTGCTCCTGTGGCCCAAATAGCCCCCTGCTCTGCGCTTTACTTGTGACAAATCTTCTAGAGAACTCCTGTTTTTCTCCTAAAAGGTGATTTCCTTTTCCGTAGGTTACGTCTAATAAAGGTACTACGTCTCCTGGCTCATTGTTGACGACAGACCCTGTTAGAGTAATTGCGTTTTTAAATTGGGGTCTCATTTGAACAAGCTTTTTGTAAGTAGCGCCTTCCGTGGCTCTAGCTCTATGGATCTCATCCATGATGAGGGTGTCGGCACCTGTGTCTTTTAGAATCTGGTCGGCGTGGGTTCTAAATAGGTCGTAGCTGACAATAACGTAATCAGAACTACTTTTATCCCCAATTTTTTTACTGCCCTTCTCTCCTTTAGGCCCATACATACTAAAAGAAGAGTCAGTGAACTGTTTAATTCCTTGTTCGATGAAATTACTTCTTAAAGCAGCAGGGACGACGACGATAGCTCGTTTGGCCTTGCCTTTTTGTTTAAGGTTTTCAAAAGCCGCGATTCCGGTGAGGGTCTTTCCGCTTCCTGTGGCGTGAGCAACTAGCATGGAGCCCGAGTCTTCGGTTCTTTTAACTACCCTTTTTTGATGTGGTTTTAGTTCCACATCTTTTTTAAGGGCCGCAAACTTTTTTAGAAAGTGTTCCATCGGCTAGTATTTACCGTCTTTGCCTTTTCCAAACGTCGTGCTGTGAGCAAACGCTGGGATTGGGTGGTAGTCTTCGAGGTCGGTGCTCCAGCCTTGACCCGCTCCTTCGGTGAGGGCTTTGGCTAAGTTTCGATATCCAAGAGCGCTCATCCAGTTTCGTTTTAGAAGTGGAAGAGTTGTGACGCTCTTTAAAAGAGGTGCGTGCTGTAGAGCTTCTTTTTTTATTAAAACTTTTTTATGGCCTAAGGCTTTTAAAAGAATCGTATCCTTTTGGGTGACTTCGTGACCCGCTCTAAGTAATCCATAGTTTTTAGAAAGCACATAACCAACCGCATTTTCTGTGGGCACTTCTTCGTTTAAGTTTTCATTGTAGTGTTGGGCTACTGTGTAAGGCACCACATCACCCGGCACAAAGTAGGACTGTTTGGGGTTGTTGATGACTTTCGTAGTATTTCCAAACGACCTGATAATAGTTTCAAAAACCTTTCGGTGGATTTTGACACCTTGATTTGCGTAAGCCCCGTGAAGTTCATTTACGATATATTCTTGGGCCGGCTGCATTCCTTTTAATTGGACCAAGTCTTGTGGTTTAATCACCCCTTCTGAAAGAGCATCTCCGGCAGAAACTTCGTCCCCTATTTTTACCTTAAGCGCTTTACCCTGTGGGGTATGGACTTTTTTGTCCCCTACAAACACATCAAAACCGCCCGCAATCCCCCGTTGGATTTTAGTAATCTTTCCTGGAATTGGAGCTAGGGACGCTGCTCCTGGTACGGCTTTAGGTAGTTTTAAAAGCTGGTCGATTCGTTTGTAGCCTTGAACGTCAGCACCTGTTCCTGCAGCACCTCCGGTGTGGAACGTATTCATGACTAGCTGGACAAGAGGTTCAGAAATAGTTTGCCCTGCTTTAGCTCCGACGTTCTCGCCAACCTCTGGAGCTTGTCCGTGTTCGTCTAACCCATAGCACTTGGAGCAAACGCCTTTTGGTTTGAGGCAAGTAAGGGGGCTTCTTACCAAGATGGTTTTTACGCCCTTTTTTCTAAGTCTACTCACTTCATCGGAATCAATTAAAACATTTCTACTTACGTATGAATCGCCGGCTGCATATCTGTCTAATACATCGGGGCTATCGATGTTTTGGGAAACGCCCCTTGTGGTGCCGCAGTCGGTATCAGAAATAACTGTATCGATGGTGTTTGCCATGATGTCTTTTGAGAAAGCACCTGGAAGACTTGTTTGAATCGCTCTATCCATCATCCCTCGACGAGCTCCGTACATGCTCGTCCAGTAGTCGCCGACATCGAGCCCCTCTGCGTAGGATTTCTGAATCACCGAAGGAACAATCTTTCCTTTTGCGTCAGCTACAAAAAGTGGCGTTGCTAGTATTTGTCTTAGCTGGGATGGCTCTCCTCTAGCACCAGACTCGACCATGTCGTAGAGAGGGTTGTTCTTATCTTTAAATCTTTTAGAAAGAATCTTGTCTACTAACTCGGTAGCTTTGGCGTTTAGTTTTGGGAGCTGCTCCTGAGTTGTCTTAGGCAAAAGGGCTCTGATGGTCGTAACGACCTTGTCTCTTTCTTTTTTCATCACCGATAAATCGTCTAGCCCTAAAGTAAAGCCGCGCTCAAAGGCTATCTTTTCTCCTTCGGATTTTAGGTCGGTGAGGACTCTTCCAAACTCGTTTGACTTTAATTCTTTGCTTAGTTTTAAAAGAAGCTCTTGTGTAGCCTTCTTATTAAGAACCCCGCCCACGGCTTGTTTTCCTACAATCTGATTAATTCTCGCTCTTCCTTGAGGCGTTTTAGAAAGATAGTAGAGCCCAATCTGCGCTTCTTGGCTTGGGGTAATCATGAGCTTGCCGGTGCCTGGCTGATAAAGATTTCTTGAAGGAAGAAGCTTCTCGGCCTCTTGGTTTGCATCCTCTGTAATTGGAACGTGTACCGTCATGGTGTTAGATAGGATAACCCCGGACACATTCATGAATGTTTCGTATCCCGGGACCGTCAAATCATATCCTGTTTCTTTTATTCCCGTGACATCAATAGACTCAACAGATTCCCACTGAACGCGTGTATCTTCTACAATTGCAAGCCAGGTCTTTCCGTCTGGGTGATTTAAGATATCTACGAAAACAAATCCAGGTAGTTTCTTTGCTGTTTGTCGGCTGATAGTTCCCGTCTCTGCTGCCTTATGTAATACAGCATATAGCGATTTTTGTTCTGGAGAGGCGTCACTTGGGGCACCTAAATTTTTTCTTATTGTTTCAGCCAGAGAGGTAGAAATAGGAATAACGTCATACTTTGCTGATACGGCGCTGTTTTCGGATACTTCGGCTATAGCAAGTTTATTTAATTTTTCTGGGTGCACCATTTCTTTGCCGTTCCATTTTTTAATGTCGGCAGAAGAAAAAGAAAGGACCCAGCTGTCTTTTTCTGCTGGGGTTTTGCTGGCGCTGATCCTTCCTTTAATTCCAAGACTTGCGGCTAAAAGCTGTACTTCTTGAGCAAGCCTTAAGCTGGTGCTTGAAAAACTAGAAATAAGTTGCGGCTTATCTTTGGCGTTGAATACCGAGATACTCCCGTCTGTGTCCATAAGCCCAGCAAAAAGACCCTCTCTAAACTCTTTACATGCGGACAAAAAGAAGGGGGGAAGGTGTTTGTTCTTGGTTTGAGACCCTACCCACGGCTCAATAAGCTCACACAAGGCTGCGCTAGAGTAGGCGTGTTTTTTACTTTTCCCGTAAGAACTTTGATTTTCTGTTGTATATCGAGCGGGCGAGGTCTTGTGAATGGCTGCCACTGCTTGGTCTGTTTTTTTAAGTATCTCTTCGGTAATTCCGGCTATGTAGACCTGTCTTTCATCTGAGCACCATCCGTCGCCTGCCACAGTTCCTACGAAGTAACCCAGCAGACCATCTAGTGCGATCCTTTTATTAAGTAGGTGCGCACGGTTTCCGCGGTCTCTTTGTGGGACTTCGATTTCTTTTTTGTCTCCTTCAAGATCAAGTATAGAAGCTCGTGGAACAAGCATTCCCTTTTCAATGGCTTCTTTTGGAGTGGCCCTCGAAAAAGAGAGCGTTCCCTTTTCAATCCCGTAAACCGCTCTTGGGTCGTCGTCTGTAAATATCTGTAGGCCTGATTGCAGGTTGACTGTAACAACTTCTCGGTCATAGTGCTTTGACCAGTGGGAGATTTCTTTCCATTCTACTCGTTGGGTTTTTTCGTCATACGATAGGACTTTTGTTCCCGGAAGTGCTGCGTGAAAATCAATTCGGCCTTTTTCCCCTTTTTTGGAAGCAACGAGCCCCCCATGTGGGAAATCTTCTAGATGAAACAAAAAGACATCTCCATCTGTTTGACAGGGTATCGTTTCTTTAAATCGGCTTGCCACCCGTCTCTCCTCTAGATACTCGGCATTAAAACAAAGCTGACACTCTTTGGAAAGCGTTACAGGAACAAAGTCGTATTGCTGGTCGCCATCGAAATCTGCGTTAAAGCCTTTAACCACAAGGGGTGGGATTTTAATGGCTGTACCAGAAGTAGTTTTAGGTTTAAACGCCATGATAGAAAACTTGTGCAGAGAAGGCGCTCTGTTGAGTAGCACCTTTCTTTGTTGCATGACAATCTCTAGTGCTTTTTTAGCAAGCTCGGTTCTTTTTTCAATTTCCTGCATAGCTGCGTTTGGGGTTTTACCGAGTCGGCCCAGCTCTTTAATTACAAACGGTTCAAATAGCCTCCATGCCATTTGCTCGGGAAGAGCCACCTCATCGACGCCCAGTTCTGGTTCAGGAATGATGGTTCCACGACCTGCAAAGTCTTGCTGTTTACTAAGTAGCTTACTAATAAAGAAACCTTCTTTGGGCTGACCTTCGGCTCCGCCGCCTTTGATATCTGAGATAAAGCCGGCACGCTCTCGGCCTTTGATATTAAGGTCTGTAATTCCGCTTAAGCCCTTTGCGTGTTGGTAGATATCTTTTCTAATAACGGACTTTTCTTCTTCAGGCAGCATGTCCATCACAGGAAGGTTTTGCATTTTATTTAGAACCGCTAAGTTCTGATAAATATAGTTCACATCAGAAGCGGCTGTGTTACCGTCAGGAAGTGTGTAGATCGGTCTAAAGACAGGGGGCACTACCGGAACCTTTTTTCTTAAGTAGGCTTCTTCTGGTTTAAGATCGTACTTTTTAAGGGCTGTGAGGTACCGGATTCTTTTATTTAAATCATCAAGCGCCGTACCTTTAGATGTTTTTGCTTTTAGGGTGAGCACTTTGATTTGTTCATCCACATCTATTTTCTTTAAAAGGATTTCAATAGCAGCGCCGCCTGTTACACCCTTTCCTTCGGCATTTAGGTTTCCGCTCTTATCTACGTAGAGCTTTCCTGCCATGATCTCTTCAAACTGGCTTCCAAGTCCCGTTATCTTTTTCACGGCGTTTTCAAATACAGGGTTGACGATGGCTTCTTTTAATTCGATGTGTCCCCATTTAGTTCCTTTAAATCCGCCGAACTTAACAGGGTCTAAAAACCCACCCTTAATAGGGGCCATGTTTTTAGCATAGAAGAAGTTAGGGTTCTCGACTTCCCCAGAGCTAGCCGACGTCACTTCAGAGTCAGTTAATGGGGCAAGCGTAAGTTTAGTGCCGTCTTTTTTAACATCGATTCCAGCACCTTTTAAGTACGCTAAGAATTTGTCATATACGAAAGGTGATTTAGGTGGAGGAAGCGGCTGACCCGATTTCAAGGCCGTCCAGAACTCGTCGTTTTGGCTTGCTTTTAAATTGGTCATCTCTCTTAAGTTGGCACGTGCACCATGAGAAAGCATGGAGTACATGGTCAGAAGGTCGAGCGCCTTAGAGCTCTCTTCTCCGCCTACTTTAAGAGGCTGCAAGTTTAAATCGTAAGGGTTGCCAGGGCCCCCCTGTCTTGCTGAGAAGTTTCCTTGAGACAGTTTAAAGAGTTTTAGAATGTAGGGGTTACCAACGTGAACTCTGCCCAGTTTCTTTCCACTCACTGGATCAAAAAGCTCTTCTTTGTCATCAACCTTAGCTTTTCTAACAAAATCTTTGGTGGTTTCTAAATAGTCTTCCCCACTAAAGTTATCGACCTCATGAACCCTGTTTTGTTTTTTGGCGGCCTTAGCAGCAGCCGACTCATATATCTGTCCGATATTGATACGAGAGATAACCCCATGTGGGTTTAAAAGAATGTCTACTGGTTCGTCTTTGCTGTTACGAGGAGCTTCGCTATCTGGGATGATCTTTGTGATAATCCCTTTGTTCCCCATCCGTCCAGCAAGCTTATCCCCAATCTTTGCTTTTTCTTCTGTTCTGATAAACACAGTGACGCCCTTAGACCCTTTTTGTACGTCGATGACTTCTCCTTCATCTTCAAACGTCCAATAAATGCTTTCATCTTTTGGTCTGTCAGAGAGCTTTTTGTTTATGACCTGGAGCATCTTAGAGGGGTCTCTTTTTCTAAGTGCTGCAATAACTGCCTCGCCCATTTTTACTCTTTGGCCTTTTTTAATAACTCCGTCTTCATCGAGCTTTCGCAAGTTCTCAGGAGTAAGCACATTCGGGTACTGGGTGCGGTAGGCGTTTAGCTTTAAAATGGTGTTTTCATCGGTAGAAATTTCTTTTCGATGTAAGTGCGTGCTAGTGAGCTTCTCAGCAGCACTTTCTGTAATGACTATCCCGTCTTCAAAATTAAGACCTTTGTAGGGAAGGTAAGCAGCTCTTAAGTTGACCCCAAGCGCAAGGGTACCGTCTTTCGTAAAGTTGTTGTCAGCAAGAAGCTGGCCCGCTTTTACTTTCTCTCCTACTTTTACTTTTACTTCGTTTTTTAGGTAGCTCTTTCTATTTAAAACAAAGTTGTTGTAAAGACCGATTACCTTAGCGCCTTCTTTGGTATTGAGAGTTATCTCGTCGTCCGTGATTTTAGTTACAACTCCGTCGAGCGGTGACACAACAGCCGAGCTTTTTCCAATTCGGTTTTCCAAGGTTTCATTTCCATACCGGACTTGAACAAGGGGGGCTTCTCGGTGTTTTAATGAAGTTGCTTGCTCTAACATCTTAGCGGCCATCATGGCCCTGTTTCCTTGGTTGGAGGGAAGGTAAGGAACTAGGTTTGTGCTCCAAGAAAAGAGCGCTTGGGGAGCGGGGCTGAAGTAGTCGACTTCTTTTCTATCGACTACCATCGGGCTTCCTTTGTAGAGGACCTTTACCCTTTCTCCCTTTTCTCCTGGGAATGCTATTTTGGAATTATAAATTTCAGTTGGCGATAGAACGGCTGGCTTGCCTTTTTTGTCGGTGAAGATGGCTTTAAGCTCTTTGCCCCCCTTCACAGCGCCGAGGGGCAAATGAAGGTTAGCACCGATTCTTTTACTTTCCGGCGTGTGAATCGGGTCTAATAAACCGTAATGTGTCGGATGAATCTCTCGCATGGAGTCTGTGACAGCGTGCTCGCTTGTGACCCCTCCTGAACCCATGATGGTGGCCTTGTATTGGCCTGAGAGCATATCAAGCGGATTGGTTTGCTCTGGGGTTGAGGACTTATCATCTTGAGTGAAGAAAGTTTCAATCGTGGAATTAAAGGCTTCTGGATTTACGATTTGAGAGATGGTTGTTCTTTTAGGGTTATCAATGCTGCGTTGAATTTTAAACGATAGCGTTGTTTTATTTTTTTCAAGTCGTTCTTTGATGAAATCTTCTAGTGAGTGGAGCTCTTTATACTCAAGCGAGTTTAAGTCTTGGGGCTCTTCTTTTCCTAAGTGCACCTCTAAAAGCTTTTTGGCTGCTGACAAAAGCATGGGTCCTGAGACTTTGTCATATTCGCCGCCAAGGGTGAGCTTGGTCATTTCGGGGTTCAGTTTTGTCTTTCCAAAGTATTCTTTGAGAGAGCCCTCTCTTAAACCAAACGCCGTGGTAGCTCTTTGCATGACCCTTGGGTCTGAGGTTTTATTGGCAGCTAAAAGCTCTGGGCTCCAAGACTGGCTCATCGCCTGGTCACTGACGCCTAAATCAGAAAGGATTGGGTAAAGAGGGATGTTGGCCTGTCCGCCACCGATTTTAGAAATAGCAAAGGTTCCCTTTTTCTCATCGAACACCAAGTCAAAGTTTTTACCTTGGGCTAGATTCACCATGGTCTTTAATTCGCCGTTTTGTTTTTTAACGGTGTAGACCCCAGACTTTAAACGCAGCTGGTTATTAACTTGGTATTCGTTTCCGCCAACGATATAGGAGAATCGGTCGGTGGCTTTAGGCAGGATAAAGAGCCGAACCTTATTATTTTTGTTGATGACTCTGCCGCTCGCTTTATCAATCAAGGACAGGCTTGCATATACCGGAACGCCCCAAGTCCCTTGTTTTGATTTCATTTCTGCTTGGCTTTTGTAATCGTCTATTCTTAAGTTGTCGTCGATGGAAACGCCGTCGAGTTTTATGATTCTATTTTTTCCTTCGATGGGGAATACACTTTGCACTGCTTCTGTAGCAGATTTTTTTATCGCTTCGAACTCCTGCTTTGAATCAAATAATCTCATTTAGTTGGTATAAGGTTTTTAGAAACTCTAACAAAGGAACGCTATGCTAGAGCTACCAGAAATAGCAATACAAATACTACTTAAAATCATCTCTAAAAGTCTACCACAACTAACCATGGGAGGGGAGAATGGAACACGGCACTAATGACGCAGTGACAGTAAAGAAGGAAAACAAATTTCTTGCTAATACAGGGAGGGTATTAAGAGAAATATTCGGTCAACTCGTAACTTGCGAATTCTGGAAGCAAGTTGTGAAAGATTTCGTAAACCAGATGTTTGCCGCCATTATGATGGCAGCCGGAGGGACATTATTATTTCATGGCCGCAAGCGTCAGAATAAAGATATCCTATCAGGCATGGAAGCAGAGCCAAACCAAACGGCTAGTAAAGCGTTTGGTGGTGGGTTTTCCCCAAGCTCTTCTTTCACCAACAATCCAACCTATTCCTCTGGAGATTCGAGGTTTCCAGGGTTCAGATAAAGGACAAAAAGAGAGTGCTGTACCGGCTCTCTTTTTTTTAGCTATTTCATAAGGGCAAGATGAGAAGCTACTTCTTCGCGTTTGTTTTTCTTTTTTCTGCTACCAAGCAAACTGCCAGTAAGCCCAGCCCCCACCCCAAGACCTGTCATCTTTGCAGCACTGATAGACCTGTTTCTGATATCAAACATCTTCTGGCTTGTATCTTTTAGTTTTTCTGGAAGGAAGTATTTTTTAACAATATCTTCTGCCGCCCTGTCCGCATTCTCGGCAGCCTTGCCTACGCTTCTGATTTTTCCCAAGTCTTTGATGAAGTTATCAACATCTATCTTATCCATTTTAAGTTTTGTAATGGCGTCTTTTCCTTTTTGTCCCCCACCAATCACATCCAACATCAAGTCTGCGTGTTTTGGAGAATACTTAGAAAGAAACTTGTGCGCCGGCACCACATAGTTTTTTGCTATATGTTGGCTTTCCGCAAATGGGCCGAAAAACTGAAACGGGTAGTCTGCAAGGTACGCAAGGCCGCCTGTTACTTTTTGAAGAGCCTTTTGAGGTAAAGACGGGACGATCCTTTTTAGTTGCTCTTTTGGAAGTTTTTCCCCTGCCAGGTGTTTTTTGTATAGGCCATAAAGTATTTTTTGTGGTGGGGTTAACTCTTGGCCCAAGTTTTGTTTTTCAATAATCTCGTTTAAAACCCTTTCGGACTTAGGTTTATATCTTATAAATCTATCAACAACCTTTTTATTCCACAAAGTCTTCAAACCCCCAAGCGGAGCAATGCTTAGAGCATATGCTTTTCCGTGTGGTGATAACTTTTGACCAAGATGTCTTTTAGCGGACACTCTAATACCTTGTTTTGTGGCCCAGAGACCCAAACCTAACATGGCCGGAGTAGCTAAAAAATCCGCTGCCACTGCTTCTGCTGGCGTAACATTAATTCCCAACGCGTGCCCCAGCCCCATAGCAGCTGCCCCAACAATTCCAGTGGCGGCTCGCTTTTCTTGAAGAGGCAAAATCTCCGGTAAGTTAAACATGGGGTTAGTGTCTCTTAAATCGTAGAATCTTTTAATTCTGTTTAGCGCAGCCCGCTCTTCTCTTTCGGATCTTTTAGCTACAAATCCGGATAGAAAACTCGTTCCCAAAAGAGCTGCTGCTGCAGGTTTGTTTTGTTTATAACCCGCGATTGGAAGTCCGCCCAAGCTGCCCACAAGGCCGACATTACCCAAGTTTTTAAGACGCTTATACTTCTCGTACGTCTTAATGTCTTGCCTGATTTTGTCTTTGTTGGTCACTAAGCATTTTCTCCTCTGGATCTTGCGTCAGCTTATGAACACCGTAAAACCCTGCGGCGCCTCCTATGGCACCCCACCCAAGCGTACGTTTTAATTTAGAGATGGGCTTTGCTTGTTGTGCTTTTAGGTTTTCATACCACTTAAAAGCAGCGCGTTTTTCAAAGCCCGCTATAAAAGAATCTTTTCGTCCCATGTCACCACCAGTATGACCATCTCGTGTACGTTCACCATTTGGCCGTCTTGAAAGTCTTTTTCGGTTATTTTTTCGCTCGCCTCTCTAATGATACTGCACAGAGGGTTATTTAGGATAGTGTCATACGACTGCATGTCCAAAGTATTTTCCGTATTAAACCTGCGGGTATGTCGCTGTATGTCATACATACTAGACCATTCCAGCTCTTGTTGGCGCTCCCTTTTCTGGTAAGGGTGCCATGTTTGGCATTACGCTTTTAGCGTTGTCCATGCTTTTTCCACCGCCTTGGGTTTCAGCAGCTGTTAGGGCGTTGTATTCTTGTTCTACAGCGCTTCCGATATCTGGCATCTTAGATTTTAATTCATTGATGGCGGTTCTAGCTTCTGTGGGAGCAAAGTTCATTAACTTGTTAGCCCATCTTCGCACTCTTACTTTGATATCTTGCTCGACTCCTTGAGTAGAAGGGTCTCCCTGTTGAGGGAGCGCTTCTGGCATGGCTTGCTGCCATCCTTGTGGTGCTTGCTGTTCCATTTGATCCATCTGTGGCATCGTCTGCTGAACTTTTTCTTGAGCCTTTTGAGCTAGCTCCTGAATCTTGTTTTGATAGTTGTACTGAATGAGCTGAGACTCGCCTTGGCTTCGTGCTGAAGCTTTCGCTCTCATGTCATTTAAGTAGTTTTGTAAGTAAACCTCTTCGACCATCTTTTTAATCTCTTGGTCGTAATCAAACCCAAGTTCAGTCAGAAGTGTTTGGTCTGAGACTTTGAAAGAAGCATTTAGTCCAATGAGTTGCTGGTTTCTTTGAACGTCATCAGCCATTCTAAAGTCAGCAAATCTTATTTCTTCTAAATCAGGTAAGTTTTGCCAGACTCGAATTTTATTTTTAATCCAGTTTACGAAATCTAAAAGTTGGGATCTGTTTTGAATAAAGTCGTTTTCAAGGGTGCGTAAGCTGATGCTACTGCCAGTCCAGTTAAGTCCCCCAAATAGGAACTCCTGAGGAATCCCCATACCGCCCACAATGGTCTGTGTTAAGTAGTTAAGCTCTGGGGTAAGGAGCATAGCCTTGCCATCGCCGCCAAGCCGTCCAAAGCCAACAGGAATCGGAATAACGCCTTTGAAGTTTGGATCACGCCTGTGCTTTCGGATGATCCCCTCAATCTGAACCCTCCAGTTTGCAAGGTCTAAGTGCAGGTAGGGGTCTTGTTGGGCGTTAGGAAGAGGGTAGATGATATCGAACGGAACAATGTGTTCCATGGCGATAGCTTCTTGCGCTCTTCTTAAAGTGTAGAGGTAGTACATGTCTTTTAGGACATGGATAATAAGCGGCTTACCCCAACCCTGGTCTTGTTCTGCCAGAGAGGGTCTTCTTAGGTGCATGAAGTTGTCGCTGTTAAACCTAATGAGCCTTCGGCTTTTTAGCGCTTGAAGAACAATAAGAGGCACATCTTCTACGATGTCTTTGTCGCCTCTTTGGATAGCGTTTTTAAGTCGGTAAGGAATCGAGTACATGTAGATTCTTTTTCCGGTGTACTCGTTGTATTTAACTTGAATATTTTCTGGGTTCCAACGAATGATACGAATCCCTTTTCGGTCTTTGTAGGGAACGTCTTTTACTTCGGCTGCTGCGTTGGTACCGCATTTGGAGCAATTCAGATTAAAGTCATAGGCTGAAGTATTAAAAGACCAGTCGGCGTTTTGGATGGTCTCTCTGGATTTACAGCTTTTACAAATAAGAAATCTTGTGAAGGGAAGGTGAACTGAAACAAAAGCATTTCCATAAGCGTGGTAATCAAGGTTTATTTCCATGAGCTGGTTTTTAATCTTTAGTTCATGATTAAAGATTTTATCCCAAAGGTGTCTAGTACTCTCTAAGTGGGATTCAAAAATGAGGTCTGTAATTGGATATCTGCTGATTTTACTAATCGTGCTTCCGATAAGCGGAGAGTTGTAATAGTAAAAGGTACACCAACGAAAAAGCTCTTTAATCGTTGGGGGCATGTACTGTTGAGCCAAGTCAAAGAACTGGTTCGGATATCTTTGACCGACCATGCTGCTGCCGATAGATAAACTCGGATCAAGCGCGCCTTCGCTCCCTGTCAGTAAATCTGCCATCAGGTTGCCCCTCTATATCCGATTGGATAATAGGCATCCTCGTCCGACACTAAATCAGATAAGAATACACAAGTCTGTTCTGGAACTTTAAATAATTGCATAAACCCTATATCTGGTATTTCTAGTTTAATTAGGGCCTTTTGTAAAAGAGGAAGACTGAATTTTCCAAATTTGTCGGTGCGTGTCGTAATGGGCTTTAAAGTAATGGCTGTACCACTCACGATTTCTGTAGGCACTTGAATGGTAGCTTTGACCTCGACATCGGAGGCTGCTGTGCCTTGTAAGTTTGTGATAGTCCCTTCAATGACGCAGATGGGACCTGTTGCCTCAATAGGTCGTTGGTAGCCTGACTTGTCGCTCTCAACCCCGTCTGTGACGGTTGAGATAGCGTAGTAATCGCAGAGCACTCCGTCTAGGTCTGTATATTCAGTTGTCGTGTCAGAGAGTGTGGCGACTAGGGTATCTTCCGAGGTCTGGGTGATAAGCCGTGCAGTAAGTCCCAAAGGACCCATTGCAGTTCCCCCCACAATCTCCACAGACCCCGGAGCTTGTCGGATATCTGATCTAAAAATAAAGTGTGTGCCGGAATTTGAAAGAAAGGCTTTACCGCCTGTGATGGCAGCATTGATATCTGCTACCGGATCATCTTCAAAGGTGACAGTCTGTTGTGGCTTGCCGTTTATTTTTAAAATTAAAGTTGCGCCGTAGGTTACGCCACTTAAAGGTGCCATAAAACCCATAATGCTTCGGTATATTTTAAAACTACCAACGGTGCTACCTGGATATTTTTGCCACTTTAAAGTAATCATCGGGTCGACTTTCCAACACTTGTTCTAAAAATACTTTTTCGGCTATGCCCTTTCATGCGAAGTGGTTTCCCCGTCATGATGCTGTGAAGGAGCATTCTTTTAAAAGAAGCCTTCTTCTCAAAGCCGTTCCAAAAGTTATTCTTCATAACCATAAAATCCTACCACCTTCGGTGGGTTCAGCGTGCCCGTTACTTGAAGTACCGCTTGTGGTGTCATAAAAACTCTGTCGTTGATTTCTGTGTTTTTGTATTGAAGCTGGTTCGGTGTTTTTCTCTGGTGGTGAGGTTTTGTTCTGTTGGGAACAGAGCTTGCCCCACTTGATTGAGTGCGTCGACCAGGCTTCTAAACTTTGTTGTATCAACTACCATTGTGCCAAGGGTTGTGGCTTCTGTCACATCTTTGAAGGTCAAAGTGAGCGTATTATCAAGCTCATCGATTTCCCAAGAGGTTACTAAAATGTCGTTGTTAGTTAGATCCATATCGAGGTTATTTTAGCACACAGCTGTCAGTAAGCAGCGCGTTAGTCTCTGATTCTTCGTGCGACGTACTGGACGATTTCAGAAAGCCTTGAGCACTGAACTCCTGCAGCTTCTTCTCCGTCTTCGCACTTTGGCCAGATTTTGGCTACTTCATTTTTAAGGCTTAGGTCATTTCCTAAGTCATCTAGAAACTTCTGGCACCCTTTAGGAAAGACCCCCTCTGGAAGATATACAACGCCAGACCGTTTAGCACAGGAGGCGATGTAGCCCAAAACTTCGTCTTCGTATTCTTCTTTTGGCCTAATGGTTTTTAAAATCTTGTGGGTGTAGGCAATCTCATCAAGCTCTAGTGGTTGGATGGCGCTAAAGAGGACGGGGTTTTCGTTAAAGGCGTGAGAGACTTTTTCAAAGACATGCCAGTTCTCAAAAGCGGCGTTTGTTTTAACGACCACTTGGAGTGCTTGAATCATGTTCTTTAATTCGTCAGAGGGCCTAATGCCCTCAAAGGTTTGCCAAAGGGTTTCTGGTTCCCAATCCCACCAGCCATCTTTAAATTCGTCGTTTAGTTCCTCAAAGAGTTTAAGGACTGGGACGTTACTTTCTTTTTCAAGTACCTTGTGGGTTCCAGCTTGTACGGCTCGCCTTGCGATTGTGGGAACAAGAGGCTGTTTTCTTGCTACGTCTTTAGCAACGTTGACTGCGCCTCGGATGAGTTTTTCTTTGGTGCTTCTATCGTCAGAAACTTCGTCTATGAATTTCTGCGTGTCTTCATCATAGCGAGCCATCTGCAATACCCGCTATAATCTCTTTGGCATCGTTAGGCAGGGATTCAAAAACAGGGGCGCCTTCTTTTTTAAGAGCGTCAGCAACACTGCTTCCGAAATATTCTTTAATCTTTGCGTACTTTTCAGAAGAAATCTTACCAATCATGTCAGCACTTAAACTGTTGTATGAAGCACTCTTGTACTCATAGCTTGGGTTGTGCTGATTGGCAAAGGTTGCTTCGTAAGGATTTAAGAGGTAGCCGCCGTAGTACTTATCAAGGCCAGCTCTTTTATCAAATCCGTGAAGGAGCTTTGCGAACTCGCTTGGGGACAAAGAATCTTTCATGTGCCCTAGTTTTTCTAAAGCGGCAGCGTATTTTGGGTCTGCTACTTCGAGTAGGGACTTTCGGCTCGATAGGTGAGCATTTACATGAGCGCCGTAAGCATTAGCAGCGTACTTGCTGATTTTGCCTTTGAGGTTAATTCCAAGCTCGCCTGCTCGCTTTTGCAGGTTAGAAGCGTATCCATGTCTTACTTCAAGCGGCATAGCTTCTGCGTACTTATCAAAGTACATATTGGCAAGCTTCACATGGGCTTGTGTGGGAAAAGCGTATTGAGCAAAGGTGTAGCTATCAGAAATTTTTTCGACTTCTGCAAACTTACTTAAATCGACATCAACGACTTTTTGGGTTTTGTCGTTACTGGTTAAATCCCCTTCGTAGTACACGTTGGAGTAAGCCTCTTTAGCCATTCCCTCAACGGCTGGGGTGGTTTCAATCTCGTGTTGTTCGCAAGCCTTTTTAATGTGGTAGGCTGCGATTTCTGCGGCCTCTTTAGGAAGCCTTAAGTGAGTTTCATTAAAGTATTGATTTGAAAGCCAGGCGTTGTCGTAAGTATCTACAGGAAACTTATTAAGCTTAGAGGCCTTCTTAGTAATGACGGAAAGAGCAAAGTCGTTGTCAGATAGCTTTTGTCGCTCGTCGTTGGACATAAGGTAGATCTTCGGATCGAGTTTAGCGACCTTTCTTAAAATTTTGTGGTCTACGTCGTCATACGCGTCTAAGACCTGGTTAGCTATCTTGAACATGATGTTCTCCTAATACATAAGCTTAGGGGATAGAGGGTAGCAAATCAAGAAGTAGAGCTGTTGGTTGATTTGGTACTTCTATCTGGTTCTTGATTCCTGCCTGATCTATCTCGATTATAACAGTAGAACCCCTAACTAATCTCGCACTAAAATTGCCCTGGGCGTCAGCATAGGTAACCAGTCTATCTGACACTAAAAGGCTGCTTCCGGACCTTCTTGGAAAGCCCGCAATTCTAAAAACGATTCTATGGCTTTGGGCGGGATTACCGCCTAAGTCGGCAAGGTTCCCAGACACTATGCAATGGTCTGGGGTGGTGAGCAACCCCACAGGGGCCGGCTCGACGTATTCTTTTATTAAGATGGGTTCGAAGGGCCCCGTGAGGTAGAGCGCAAAGGAACCAAGTGTTGTAAAAAGGTCATTGGGAAGTTTTAAGATATATAGACCTGCTTCTAGTTCGGTCCATTCGCTAGAATTGACAGGCCTAGTCGTAAGGGCTGTGTCGCCTTGTTTCCAATATTTCATTTCGACAGAGCTATTTGAAACGCCTTCTGCGCTTAATTGAATAACCGTTTCGTAGCCTTGTCCTTGAAACATTAGAGCACCTTTTGACCTGCAAGTCTGGCAATGACTCTTGCGGTGGCTTTACTAGAAGGGCTCGAGGCGTTGCCTGTAGCTTTTAAAGATTCGTTAGCTGAGAGTAAAAAAGGTGTTTGTGGGACAGCTCTTAAAGAGTTGCCGTCGCTGTCAATAATAGACCAAGTGACGGTTGAGTTTTGAGCTGACAAGCTCTCGACAATAACTGGTTGCCCTTGAAAGGAAAAAAGCCCGCCGTGTGTAAGAGAAGCCCACTTCATTTCCCCAGAAGAGACTGAAGGATTTGTGCCAGGAAGTGCCCCATCTAGGGCAGCTCCAGCGTTCATTTGGTGAACAACAGCTGTGGGTTCTACAGATACATATTGATACATGGCTTAAGTATCCTTTCTTTTCATTGTAGTTTCAACGCATAGAATATCAGGTTTTTTTAGATTGTGCTCTTCTTCTTGTTTTATAAAAGAAATTACCTCTTTTTGCTTCTGATTTTTACTATGGTTTTAATAGTGGATTTTAATACGGTGTGGGAATCTAGGTTAGTAACGTCATTCTCTTCGGTCATCCAGCTTGCTAGGTAGTAGGCTTGCTTATCTTCATTGACAAGCTCTCCGATGGCCCTACAAAGAATGGGGGAAGACAGGCCCCCCACTGTGCAGGCGTGGTCTAAGAAAACAATCTCTAATAAGTCGCCCCGTTTTACTTTCGGAAGACGACGTCTTGAAACTGACATTCGTGAACTCCCCTATGCGCATAGATTTGAATGAGCTGGTGGAAAAATCCACCGTTGGGTCTATGCCACGTGATACCGAAACCTTGCGTCCAGTCGGAGATATCCATGATATATTCGGCGGCTTTTGATTGATTTCCTAGCCAGCCAATATTCAGAGCGACGAAGTCTTGTCCATGAGCGTTTTGTATATGGTATTCTTGGATTTTGTGAGTGTGTCCAAAAATAACGGAGCTTCTAAATTTTTTAACCATTGAAGCTGCTGGGTTTTCTCCAGCACGTGATCCGTGCACACAGACCAAATCTCCAATGACGAATTTTCCGTTTTGCCCGTAGTTGATGTATTTGATGTCTTTAGGAAGCCCCATGATTTCTTCTGGTTTAAAAATACCAGCAAGTTTTGGAGCATGATCGTTAATATATCTTACAAGCCTTTTTTCGTGATTTCCCTCTAGGAAAACCAATTCTCGGTGAGGCACTTTAGAGATGAGCTCATCAAGTGCGCCCCTTGCCTCTTGCATTTCATCTTTCCAAGTTTTGAAATCAACCATCGGATCTTTTGCGTGCCGGCTTACAGAGTAAAAATCAAAAAAATCTCCGTGCACCACTATGAGATGGGGTTTGAGTTGTTTTCCCACATCAAGAAGAAGTTGCCAGGAGGCTTTATTTACAAATGGATGATGGCAATCAGAAACGTGTAAGACTCGTTTTAGCGAAGCCAATATACACCGCCATGTTGTACGTTTTTAAAGTGAAGCGTAAAGAACGTACTAATTGTACGACGGTTTTAAAAAAATCAAAAACAACTTATATTGACCGTCGCGTAAAGGCGGTGCGCCGTGCGGGTTTTCGGGCTTTTTATTTTTTTGGGGTTAGCATATCAAGAAGCGATTCCAACATATCTGCAATTTTTGACATGCCTGGAATAGATTTGGCAGCGCTTAGGAATTCGTGAACAGCTACGGAGCCGGCGCCCGTAATAAAGGCGGTCATCATGGCTTCCATGCTAAAGGGCTTAATAGCCAAAGCTGCGATTGCCATACTCATGATGGGGGCGGCAAGTACTTTAAATTGACCAAGCCTGTCCCAAAGGCCAGAGAGTGGGGAAACTTTAATAGAAGAGATAAGAAGGGTCAGCATGGTAGAAGCGATGATGCTTGCTTGCATGCCTTGAAATTGACCAAAAGATTTAATGATTTGAAAAATAAATTCCATCATAGACATAATGTTTTCCTCTTAAAAAGCGGTTACCCGCGTTTAATCATTGCCAAAGCAATTGCAAAAAAAGTGCTGCAGATACTAATTACCCACCAGCGGTCACGTTTAAGGTTAGTGATTTCCTTGTCGTGGGTTTGAAGCCATACGATAGCCTTTTCATTGATGAAGTGAAAATGCTCGTCTAGTTTAGACTGCATTTTTTCTTGGCCGTCTTTTAGGTGTTTCGTAATTTCCTCAATACGTGCAATACGTTCCTTCATTGATGGCTCCCTCACGAGCTCCTCCGAAATGTTAGGTATTATGCACAAGGACTAAAGAAGAACAAGAACTAGTATAGCATAGCCGTAAATTGACGCTACGTATATCTGTAAGCCCTTAATCTGTTTTTACAATATTCTCGCAATGGCATTGAGCGATGGTAGGGGAGTTAGATTTGCCACACATGGGGCAAACCCATCCCCAATCTTTTAAAGACTTTAAATCTTTTCTCTCCTCACCGCAGACACAAATCTGCTTGGAGTTGATGAATACGTGAATGCCGCCTGTGCATTGAGGATTCATTAGTATTTGATGATGTAGTTTAAAGCTATGTTTGCAGGTCTAGTCTCTGCACCTGTGCGTGGCGTGCCGTTGGTGCCGTCCGATGCGGGGGCGGCAGAGCTTAGTTCGGTGTTATTTACGGGGTACGGCCCAGTGCCATAGTTGTTTGCTCCAGCAAGTCCCGCCTGAGCCACGCTAGATGTTTTGTGAATATGCCCCTGCATCTGATCGCCCTGTTTTGTACCAAGAGCACCAGTATAAGAAGTTCCACTTATGGTTTGAGATCCGACACCTCTAACAAAAACTCCACGACAATCTGGCACTTTAAAATGAGATGTACCAGCACCACCTGAGCCGTTTGTTTGGCCGTGTGGGTACGTTCCGCCTACTGATAATATAGCGTCTAAGTCTGGATATAGAGTTTTTGAATACTCGGTCCCGTCACAAAGAAGCCACCCAGTTGGAGCAACGCTACCAGCAAACATTAAAATAGCCCCAGCGGGATTTAAAGAATCAGCAGGTTTTACCAGTTCTTTTTGTACTTTTGTTAGTGCCATAGGCTAACCCCTTATTTAACTCGTTCTATAAATACCTTGGCCTGATAGCCTTGATTTATGTATTGAATTGTGTGATTTGAAGACGATCTGATCGTTATCAAATCACCAGCATTAAAGTATGCCTGAGTAAATCCGCTTTCTACCGTTGCAGCAGTTGGGCAATACATGATGACATTTTGAAGGTACGATCCATTTTTAAATAAATTTAGATAATGCGAACCAGCCGTTACTGTATAGGCTTCTGTAATTCTGACATTATAATAGCCGCTAACAGGGACAGTATAAACTCCTGTTGATGGGTTGTAGCATCCGTGAGTGTCGTAGGCCACGCTCGGCCACACAATTACCGCACCAGCAGCACCAGAAACAGATAAGTTTGCTGTACTTGCTCCAAACTGAGCCACAACTGTTTCTGTCGCAGCAATCGTTGATGGGCCGGAGATTCGTTGAAAATTTACATAACTTCCTCCGGCTATTGCGTTTGATCCGGCAATGCTTAGAGCAGACGAGGTAGCATTTAAAATAAAAATCTCAAAGTAATCCCCCGCGTTTGCTTTTTCGTAAAAAACAAAGAGGTAACTAGTAGATAAACTTGAGGCGCTCTGTTTAGAACCGTAGACATTGCTTACTTGAACTCCGTTTTTGTAAAGAACTATCCCCAATTCTCCCGTTGCTGTGGTTGCCCTTAACATTACGGTTCCGCTAATTTTAAAGACGCCCGGGACCGGAACTGAAAACCTACTATCGGTAGTATTAAAACTTCCGGTTTCATCAAAACTTGCGCCATTAAATTGAATTTTTGTGTAAGCGTTAAGTGTAGATGCGATAGATTGATCTGTTCCACTTCTAAAAGCCCGCGTAGCCACAACTCTCGTATCAGTAGAGTCACTTAGCTGAAGTGAACTAGACCAGCCAGTAATCGGTATTAAAGCTCTAACTGTGACCACATCTCCACTGGCAAATGCCACTGGTATTCCGGATTTAAAAACATCATTTGAGTTGGCAGAGGAGTGAAATGTTATTTGTGATGTACTTGCTCTGTATGGAGACAAAACGTATCTAATATTTGTAGAAGAATCTAAAAAGTAACCAGATCCGCCCAACGCAGAATTCCCGTAATATTCGGTTCCCTTGTTCCCATCTATTGTGATCCCAGTTAAATCAAGTCGTAATGCTGCCGTGCTTGTAGTAGCAGTCGTAGATCCAACATTTAACGATGCTTCAATTTCTAAAGAATCTCCAACCCTTCTTGATTTATAAACAGCAGTGCCATTCCCCAAAGAAGTTAAAGATCCGGCCCAGGCGACTCTGGTTTCAGTTACCCAATCTGTTATAGGAGCACCGTACTGAACTGTTTGTGGGCCCACCACTACATTATCTATTCCTAAAACATAAGCAGATGCGCTTGTTGAAGCGACATGGAATACAAGACGGTAGCTTGTGCCCGTTGCTGAAGTTTGAAATGTGGCAATGTGTTTGTTTTCAATTCCGCTAGCAACATTCTGAATTGTATAACCAGCAGGTTGAATAATTTGAGAATTGGTTACATCGTAAATATAAACCGTCACATCCCCATCAGCATAGGTGCCACTCACCACTTCATAATCAAAACTAATAGTTAAAACCTTGGCCTGATCTGCTTTTTCAATGGTGAATGGATAAGAAACGCCCTGTCCTTGAGAATTCGCAGCCGTTTTTGTTAATCTAAAACTTGCAACGCCTCTTATTGGAGAAGAAGTAGATCGTGTCCATGTGAGTGTCGCAGCACCGCCCGTACCGTCCACGGGCATCGCCACTGCGCCATCGTTATAGCTAGCCCATCCTGCGGTGTCCACTTCAGCGCTGCCGTTCGCAATATATCCGGCAGAAAATTTGTTAGTGACATCGCTTGCTAGCTTTGCATACGAAACGTTGCCATCAGCAAGTTTCGCTCCAGTAACGTTTAAGTCTTTTATCTTAATCGTACTGACCGTGTCGTTTCCAGGAACGTTAATATCTAGTTGTTCCCCGCTCATGACCTCGATGTTGTTGGTACCAAGAGGGGGCGCTTCACTAAAGGTCAAGGTCGTTCCAACAAGAGTGTAGGTGTCTTGGTTTTGGTAGACCCCAGAAACATAGACCATGGTGTTTGACTGAGCGGCTGGGTCGATACTTAAAGTGAAAACTTTTTGTACGCCGTTACCAGAAAAAACATCTTTGATGAGGTTTCTTCCACCGACTGCTGAAATACTTGTGACTAGTGTGCGTGCCATAGTTAGTTCCCGATTCTTTCAATCGCTACATAGGTAGACCACCCATTAGTGTCGTTAAGAGTAGTGGCGTTGCTACCCGACCCCTGAAACATTCTAATATCAATAGATTCTCCAGCTAACAGATTCACCAACGTATCCAGTGAAGAAGATGGGGTCCAGGGAATGCCTGTGCTTTGGTCGAAGTCTCTTTTTCCATCACAGTATTGTGTAGCAACCCCGCTGCTTGTTTTGTATAGGGTGCAATAAAACCCGGAGCTCCCATTATAATCCGCGGTTGTCATAGTTACTAAAGCAGAAACTCGGTAAATGCCGACTGCGGGCGCAGTAAATTTCCAAACCCCGGAACCCGTTGTAACAGCGTTGTGGGTGTCGATGTCTTTGGTGTTAAAGTTAATATTTGTAAAAGACCCGGTGGCGCAAGTAGTGCTTGTTGAAACCGCCTTGTATCTAGCCGCTATCTTCTCACTCGCAGCAATCGCTGTTGGACCAGAAATTCTTTGAATGGAGGCTCCACGCCAAGTCCAGTTGGCCGCTACTCCGGAACACGCTAAATAAAACTCTATCTGATCACCAGCCACACAACTGACGATTGCTGTGGGAGATAATTGTGCGTAGGCTTGGGTCATCTCCCCCAAATTTACCGTTGTGCCATTTTTAGTAATATATAACTGTTTCGTGGCCACTTGCACATCTGTTGATACAGAAGCGTTGATTTGATAAATACCAGGAACGCTTATGGTGTATCTATTGTTTGCGTTTGACCATTGTCCATGCGTATCTAGTGTGGATGTTATTCCGTTGACTTTTACAGGTGTTCCCAAGCTGTTCCCGGTACAAGATACGGTGTTAAGAAGGCTAGACTGAAAAGCCACAACCCTCGTATCCGCCTCACTAGACATAACAAAGGTAGACCTGAATCGAATGTGATAGGCGACGGTGACGTTAGCTGGGTGGGTTTGAGTGCCGGTGCGTGGTGTGCCGTTGGTGCCATCGGTTATTGGGTTTGTGGTAGTACCCGCATTACCAGCAACATATTCTGCTGTGTTTCCAGTTCCATCATAAACCACACCAATTAAAGATCCAGCGACCATCGGAATAGTTGGATCGGTATAGTTGTGTTTATGTCCTTGGGTTTGATCCTGCTGTTCTCGACCCACATTCCCGCCAGCATAAGTAAGCGTTGTGCTTCCGACTGTGATGTTTCGGCTATCAGAGCCGCGCAAAAACACGCCGCACAAGTTGGGAAGATTAAAAGCTTGGCTTGAAGTATATCCAGAAGAAGTGCCGTCAGCTTTTTTAGTACCGTCTCCAAAACTTTGTCCGACGACATTGTAAAGATCTTGATACTGAGAAATAAGAACTGGGCTTCCATCACAGTACAAAAAACCTGGGGGAGAAGTTTTACTTCCGAAAGCAATAATCTCCCCTACAAACCCACCCGGAGCAACAACCGCTTTTTGTGGTTCGATTCTTACTTTGTCAAAAGCTAAAGAGTAGATAGCCGTTTTTTGGGTGGCAACATGGATACAAAGCCGATACGTCTGGATAGAAGAGTCGGTTTGAAAAGTGGCGATGTGCTGCATTCTTATCGAGCCACTTACAATTTGGTATCCAGTCGGCTGAATTTGAACTGATGTGCCAGTTGGGTTTTGAATGATATATACGATTAAATCTCCAGTTTCGTAACCAGAGGTTCCAACAGCAGACCTGACTTCATAATCAAAGGTAATACTTAAAACTTTTCCAAGGTCTGCTTTCTCAACCGTGAAATCGTAAGCGACTCCTTGTCCACGAGAATCGATAGCCGTTTTTGTAAATAAAAAGCTTCCTTGTCCTCGAAGAGGATTTGTCGTTGTTCTTGTCCAGGTTACCGTAGGAGTAGGGCTATTCCCAGACCCGCTTGAAGGAGCTGCATCCGTCGCAGCACCTCGGTAGACATTCCACAAAGAAGTATCCGCGTCCGCACTTCCGTTACTGACGTAGCCAGGAAGAATGAGATCCCTAACGTCGCTACTAAGCTTATTGGTACTAATAATGTTGTCTTGAATCTTATCGCCGCTAATCCCCTGGTCTTTAACTTTAATCGTTTGGGCGCTGAGCTCAAGCGTGGTGTTATCTACGACCGGATTGATAATCGTATTTATGTCTGGTGTTTTTGGCATAGTTAGTTACCAATTCGTTTTATCTGGAGGGTGTTATAGGCGTTGTAAGTGCTGCGAGAGGCGCCGCTATTTTGCTGTACAACCACGTTTATTTTCTGGCCGGCTACTAACCTCAGTGTAGCTTGTGCTTTGGTACACCAAAAAGTAGAGCTTCCGTTTGTGTTTTTGGAATCCGAATCGTAAGCGACTGCCGACCCGTCTACCATAATATACATTTCGGCACTGGCGGTGGCAGCGAAGGGGCTGTACATTATGAACGCGTACATGTCGTAGATTCCACTAACCGGCACTGTATACACACCTGTCGAGTTAACGAAAGCACCGTGGGTATCAACCATCGGAGAATCCCAATTTAAAATAATGACAGTTCCGCCAGGGCCTATTGACTGAGTGGCGGTTTTCATGCAGCTCATCGCCACCGTCTCACTCGCAGCAATCGTTGATGGGCCAGACAAGCGTTCAAAAGACAGCCAAGACGAGGATTGACCAGCATAGGTGTTTAAGTTTGATCCGCTACCCTGCCATATAAAGGCTTCTAAATAATCTCCGGCATTACAATAAACGACAGTAGCTCCAGACACAGCGGTTGTATTGTTACTGCTGGGGCATATCTCTCCCATTGTTTTTTTAATAGACCCGTTTTGATATAAAGCTAAAGAGCGAATCCCAATAGGACTTGCATTAAAGCTTACTGCGCCAGTAATTCTGTAAAATCCAGGAACAGGGCAGATATATCGGCTATTGGCGATAGAGAATGCCCCGTGCGTATCATACTCGATGTTGGTGGGTACGAATTTAGTATATACGCTATTCGATACGGTTTGTGCAGAAGTAGTGTGCACATGAGCAGCCACGACTCTCGTATCCGTCGAATCACTTAGCTGAACATTACCAGAGGAAAAACAAATATGATAAGCAACAGCTTGGTTAGCAGGTCTGGTTTCTGAGCCTGTTCTAGGAGTGCCATTTGTGCCATCATTAAAATTTCCTTTAGTAACGTAACCACCTGGCTGATCGTTACTTAATCCGGGAGGTTGTAAATAAACTATCCCCCCTGAGCCAGAGATGGTTGACCCAACGCCGTGAGTGTGGCCTTGATATTGGTCTCCTTGTTTTGTACCATCGAGTGATCGTGAGTAGGTAATTCCGTTAATGGTTTGTGTGCCGGCACCTCTAGCAAATATCCCTCTTAAATCAGGTATATTAAAAGTAGTTGAACCATCTCCACTACCATAAGTAGTTCCTATGGCGGAAAAAAGATCCGAAAATTGCGACCTAGATATTGCCGAGCCATCGCAATACAAATAACCACGAGGCGGTGTTAAACTACCAAACGATATAATAGTTCCTACTGGATTTTTAATTTCACCTACTATTACATTTTGTTGACTAACAATAACGTTGTCTATTCCTAAACTGTAGTCTAAAGCGCTGTTAGAAGCGATATGGAGGCAAAGGCGGTAGCTTGTGGAATTAAAAGCCGTCTGAAAAGTCGCAATGAATTTATTTCTTGTTCCTATTGCAACGTTTTTTAGTTGATAGCCGGCAGGTTGAATCATCGCCAAGTTTGTTTTGTCATAAACCCAAACAGCAATGTCGTTATTCGCGTAGGTTCCGGTTAATACTTCATAATCAAAGCTAATAGATAAAACTTTTGCTTGGTCGGCTTTTTCAATCGTAAAGTCGTAAGCAACTCCTTGCCCAATACGAGAGGCACTTCCTGTTTTTGAAAGATTAAAACTTGCTGCTCCTCTTAAAGGAGAGGAGGTGTTTCTAATCCACAGATTTGTTTGTGGAGACCCGCCAATACCATCGGTAGGAGTGGCTCCGCCATCATTGTAAGTAAGCCATCCGGCTGTATCTACTTCGGCACTTCCGTTTGCGATGTAGCTTGCGACAAATTTGTTTGTTACGTCACTTGCAAGCTTTGCATAAGAAACGCTCGCATCTTTAAGCTTAGCTCCCGTAACGTTTAAGTCTTTAATCTTTGTGGTAGTGACAGAGTCTGCGGCAATCTTTGGTTCTGTGACGGCTGAATCTACTATTTGATTCGTATCAACGCTCATCGCCTCGTTGTAGGCGTTATTAGCAACGTTACTGATAGATTCAATTTGAGATTGCAAAGAGTCGGTTGGATTATTTACTAAAAGCCCATTACTAATCACGATGATAGCAGAGGAGCTAATGACAGACGGGCTATTAAATTTAATAACCGTACTCATCCCATTTGCGCCAGGCACTTCTTGATAGTTACCATCTGCGGATGGATCTGCTGTCACGTTCCCAGTGTTTCTCATTTGAAGAACGCCGTCTCGATATACAAGGACCGCCCCAATTTGAGAGCCTGGGTATTTATTAGTTTCAAAAGGAACTGACACCGTAAACTCGGTAGCGCCGACTGCAAGGGTTCCTGTTGTGTTGATAACTTGGCCGCTTACAACATTAAGACCTGAAGCGACAATCGGAGTAATCGAGCCATAAAAAACATCGCCTGGGGCTGCTGTAAAAGAAAGAAAAGAAATCTTAGAGTTAGATAAAACAACGTAATCTACAAAAGGAACAAGCGGCGTTGAGTTTCTAGTTAAGTTTAAATTGTTTCTATTTTGATAGATGTTGGCTGCAAGAAGGGTTTGCACCCCCGGTTGTACAAAGCCTAAATTGACAGCACTTGTGGGAGCGGACAAAGCATAGAGGTCGAGACTTGTCTCACCACCCATTGCTAGATGCATAAAAGAAATTCTTGTAGCACCGACTGCAATAGGAAGCTGGGTATCGGTGTCTTTCTTTTTATAACTTTGTTTGCCTTTAGAAATGATCACGCTGTCACCATGTAGATATCAAAACCTGTTCCGCCAGTTCTTACTGTGATTTCATAAAGCTGACCTGTGGGGTCTCTTAATAGAATACCCCGTCCAGGAGCTGACTTGTCGATGTTTCCATCTAACGAGCCTAAGAAATTAGCAGCTAGTAAGGAAGCGTTTCTATCGGAATTATCGAAACTACTTCCTTGTGTTTGGTCAAATACAATAGGACCAGCTACTGTAAAAGTACCTGCTGGAAATATAACCTGTTGTCCTTGAATAGTAAAAAATGGAGATACAAAACATCGACCGCTTGTGTCGTAGACTTTTAATAAATCGGAACTGGGCAGGAACTTACTGACAGTAAATGTCGTTTGGTTAATCGAGGCCCACTGAGTTTCTTTATTTAAGACGCCGGTCACAAGACCTGTCTTTGCTCCGTAAAGAACCCCGTATCCTAATACCGCACCTTCGTTAGCGGTGATTCTCACTCTTAAATCTCTTTTGTATCCAACTAGGGAATAACTAAGAGGCGGCACCGTCGTCCAGCTATCTCCGGTAGTGCTTTCTTTTCCAAGCCCCACCCCAGCTATAGCAACCGAGTTTCCTAAAAGCCCTAGGTAGTTGGTGTTGGTATTAAAATTTGTTTTATAAGTGGCATCTGTATAGAAAACTAAAAAGTAACTTCCCGGGGTTAGAAGAACCGGAGAGGGGAACGATAAGTTCATTACATTGTTTGCGATAGGACGAGAGCTAGTAGTAGATAAGATATCTAAGCTTGAGCTTGAAGGATTATTAGAAACAGATTTAACAAGCGTAGCATAGAGGCTTCCGTTTGCACTTCCCGCCCGAGTAGTTCTTAAGGTCACATACTCGACCGCCATGGCTTCTGTGATAGTAAATTGCTGTGCTCGAATTGTGCCTGAACCAGAGCCTAAAAGTTTGTAGACTGTGCTCTCATTTAGGTACTGAGAGAGTTCTGGTTTTGGCATTACCGAGAAGGAATAAGCTAAGGTGCCAGAAACCCAAGTCGTTCCGTTGGAGCTTGTGCCAGAGATGCCAGAACTTAAGGAGCTCGACATCAAACCTACGTTGGTGGTTCCAAGCACTACAGAATTTAAGTACTGATTATCTGCAACCAAAATTAAATGATAGACACCGTTTAGAGCAACATCAGAAAAAGAAAACCTAGTTAAGCCAGTGGTAAGTGTGGCTGCTGAAACGCCAGCAGAAGTGGCAGTAATAGTATTTGAGGGAACGCCAGCGTTATCGGGTCGGATTTGCAAAGTGAGTGTACCCGCCGGTGTTCCAAGTCTGTACATGAAAAGACCAATCGAACTTACCGTTTGATTTGAAAACGTAACTTTAAAAGAAGTGTAAGCTTGGTTGATATTGTTTGAGGTATTTGCAACAAGCTGTTCAGGATAAGTTGGATCAGAAAAAGTGGCGTTGCCAACAAGGGTATCATTTCCAACTTTGGACGTTGTGACCGTCACGTAGTTGACACCGTCTCTTGAAAGCTCAACTTTATCTGATGAAAGCGCTGTGTCTCTTACAACGCTGACTTCTGCTTGAAGAACTTCAACGCCTTCTGATTTAAAATCTTCATCAAGGCAGTTTTTAGAAATTAAGGTTTGTCCTGCTTGAAATTTGTAGCTCTGAGAAGCGACATCATAAGTAGCAGTTCCCGAATCTACTTTAGTGATGGTATCGATAGAAAAGACATTGGTATCCATCCACGAATAAACGCTACTTAAGTGCCAGTCTTTTAATCTCTCAAGAACTTCGTTGGCGTTGCCAGAGGCGGAAGGTGCGCCGCCTACTCCAAATCGGTTGATGCCGCTTGCTTCAATAATATTGGTAACGGAATCGGCGGTTTTAAATCCGCTTCCTGTAGATTGCAGGTTGACCCAACCAATAGGCTGACCGCCGTTAATAAATAACGTCCCTGGGTTGGCTGGTAAGGTGCTGGAGTTCGTAGCACCGCTGGGGCTAAAAATAACTTGAATGAATCCGCTAGGTAGGAGGGTAAGGCCTGCTTTAATGTATTGGCCGCTTGTAACCGTCGGCCAGGTAATTAAAATGGGCCCGCTTGTGGTTTTGGTTTGAAAGTCAATATAGGAGTCAGCGATATCAAAAATCTGAGAAGCGATGGGGGGCGCACTTTTTTTAGAGCCGTCAGCAGAGGCAATTAGAGAGCTTCTAATATAAAGTCTTGAATTTGCAGTTGGAAAGGCTGCCGAGAGTCTTAAAGGGAAATCAAGCTCCTGATCGGTTAGGCCTTCGATATCTGCGTCAGTGGATCTAGCCGCAAGACCCAGTCTAGGGAGTTCCGCATCATTTACTTCTTGCGTGCTTTGAATTTGCGTTTTTGGCATAGAGGTATTGTATCTAAGAAATGATATAATAAAAACCATGAAAACCCTTCTAGTTTTTGCCCCGCACCCGACTGATTCAACCTCGTTTTATAGAGCTTTCGGCCCTCTTTCTCCTTTAATGAAAGAATGTGACTTTTATATGGAAAAGGGAGATTCGATTGATTGGGTGAAGCTTTCTTATGTGGACGCAATCTTTATGCAGCGCCCCTATTCGGGGGCGCACCTAAACATCATGAATATGGCAAAAGCTAATGGGAAAAAGGTTTGGATTGATTACGATGACGACCTGTTTGCAGTTCCCTTTGAAAATAGGGCTTTTAAGCTTTATTCGCAATCTTCGGTAAGACAACTTGTGGGACGGATGATTGATACGGCAGACCATGTCTCGGTTTCTACTGCAGCGCTTGCAAATAGAATGCGCTGGGTGTTAAACCAGATTAAAAGCAGTTCAAACCCGGACAAAATACAAGTAATTCCAAATGCCTATAATCAAGCCTTTGCGGTGGGCAGAACCCCAACAACTAAACAAAATAAGATGATTTTGTGGCGAGGCAGCAACACGCATGACAAAGATTTGTGGGTATATACGGCAGCTTTAAAGCACGCCTATGCCAGACACTTCAAAGATTGGTCGATTAATTTTGTGGGCCATCACTTTTGGTACACTGTCGAACAAATGTTGTCGATTGAGGGATTTAGTATAGAACAGTTAAAGCTTACCAATCCACTAGATCCCGTTGATTATTGGAAAGCCCTTAATAATTTTAATCCGAGCCTGGTGTTTGTTCCCCTTTGGAATTGTCCATTCAACCACTCTAAGTCCAACATTGCTTGGATTGAGGGCATTCATGCGGGCGCTGCGTGTTTGGGTCCAGATTGGGAAGAGTGGCGAAGGCCTGGTATTATCAACTACAAGGACCAAAAAGACTTTGCGGATAAACTCGATTTAGTTATGCGAGGTGAAGTAGACACCTTAAAACTTGCCCAAGAGGGCTGGGAATTTGTTCAAGACACCCTGACCTTAGAAAAAGTAAACGTTCTTCGAAAAGATATCTTACAAAAAATGTGGGGTTAGTTCGCGCTAGTTTAATTTTTTAAACTATGTCGAAAAAAGAAAAGCATCGACCTACGGATGATGAGCCTGGGCACTTGTTTTTGTGGCACCCTAAAGCCATTGTTCCACGTGAAACAATGCCGACCCGCGGACTTTACGCCGACGGATATCCGGCAGGGGCTATTATTCACGCAACCGGAGGCTCAAGCCAGAAAGGTCTTCAAGACGCTCTCGACGCTGTGCAAGCTGGTATATCTGATGAGTATACGTTCTTGTGTATTAGTAGGGACGGTAAACTCGTCCAAGCCCACTCTTTAAATGAATGGGGATATCATGCCGGCCAAAGCTACTGGCCGTCGTTAGGAAAGAGCCTCTCTTCAAAACTCATCGGGATATCTCTTTGTGGGGCAGGAAAAGTAGAGCCGCACCGAAATGGCCTTTATAAAAATAAAAACGGAATTATCGTTCCCCAGTATGAAGTTAGAAAAGTAGAAGGCTCTTACGGATGTGAGCCTGGCTACTATCATACGTTTAGTATCGAACAAGAAAGAGCGCTCTGGTCGCTTTTAGTTTGGCTTCAAGCAAACGACCCGCACGATAGGTTTAAAATAGAAAACATTTTTGGACACCACGAAGTTTCGGGTGGTCCTGTGTTTCCAAGAGGTGGAAAGACTGGCCCTGGTGGATCACTGTCCTTATCTATGGAGATGTTTAGAAATGGCCTTAAGTTCTACTCTGTCGAGCATTTGGCAGAAGGCTTTAACGGTTTCGAGAACTAAGTTTATCAAGCCTTTTAAAAGTTGCCTTCAACGTCTCAAATTTGCATTTGGAGTTTTCATTGCAGAGCTGCTGGATAGCAGTCTTAATTCTTGAAAAGTCTTTCGAAGAAGTACAAAGTGCGGGCCCATTTTCTAAAAAATCAATCCACTCTTTATCAGTTAGGGTACGGTTGGTATCTGAAGAAGAGTTCTGGCATATAGCCCCGTGGTTTCCAGTAGAAGTGCACCACTCCACATCAGGAATTGTTACAGTTGTTGAACAACTAGCTAGAATAACGAACAAGATCGGCCAAGCGTTCTTTAGCTTTTTGAATGGCTTCATTTATTTCCTCTGGTGTGGCATTTGGGTTTTTTTGTAATGTTTGCAAGTTTTTCATTTCTTGATCAAATTGTTTTTGATTCTTGGAATTAACAAACTCAAACTTGTAAAACCGAACAACCGTCTTTTGATACTCATAAAGGCTATCAGCAAATCGGGTCAAAAGAAGGCTTACAATGTATCCAATTGGCCCCATTTCTAGAAACGGAACTGCTAAAAAAAGACGCCTAATCGCTTCTTTTATGACCACATCAAAAACCAGCTCCTTAAATAAGTCGTTCATTTTCTTTTTCTTCTTTTTGGCTCTGCCACCTCATTAACAGGCTGTTCAGAGCTTTGTTTAAAAATTTGATGAATAAAAACTTGTGATGCAGCAAGGGTAGAAGAGTGGGCTAAAATAGACGCCCAGTCCATTCCCTGCGTTCTTAGAGCGAGTACACAGCCCACCATTGTAAGCCCAGAGACCGCCATAAGCCTCCACTTACCTGCTTTTTCTCCTAAGGGGCCTTTTAATAATAGCATCAAAAATTGAACGGCAATTCCAACAGCAGCTAAAATCCCCAGTTCGCCCTTGGTTAAATTAACGACAACTGTTCCCCATTGTTCGGGTGTAGGATTCATGCTTTCTCCTTAACTTATTTTTATTTTTTCTTCGTGCGGTTTTCCAGCTTCGAGCCAGCTTTTAAAGTCACCGTCCCAGATTCTTAAGATGGCATGAGCCCACTTGTAGAGCGCGTAGTCTTTGTCGTGGTCGTGCCGTAAGTGATCAGATTCGCTGTATTCAGGAAGTACAACCCAACTTTTGTTTTTTAGCCTACCAAACATGGTAGTTTCTAGATGCCCGTAAAACGGCCTAGATTCAGAAACAAATCCTACTGATTCTAACCAAGGAACGGACCAAGCGCAAACTGAGTTTGTAATGGCCGTTTTGGTCTTCCAGAGCTTTACTCCATTAGAGGTAAACTCTGTATATCCTCTTGCTTTAATATCTCCCATTGTTCGTGGGTTTGCTAGTGTGGACCAGACCACATTCTCATCAATGACTTTGGTCAGGGCTTCATCCCAGCAAATTCTATTGGGGAAAGAGTCTGGGTCATATCCAATGACGATATCTGGTTTTGATTGTCTAATTAAGTAGTTGACCCCTTCGTGGAGGCCTAAGTTTTTTCCAGCGTCATGTAAGATAGCTCCGTAGTCCTTACACATGGCCTTTAGGCTATCTCGGTTTTCTTTTTCATTAAGTGGGTAGTGCTGGTCTAAAACGTGGTGCTCCCAATTTAAAATCTTGGTTTGATAAAGCTGTTTAAAGGAACTAGCCATTACACGCCAATTCATAAACCCCAATGTGACTACGCATATTTTGCTCATATATACTAAATAAGATACCATTAAGGGTGCGTAACCAAAATAGATTACCTATGGCCTTTTTAACTAAAGAAGAACTCTTTCTGTGTGGTTTTAAACGAATAGGGGAGAAAGTCCTTGTAGATAGAAGCGTTATCGTCATGGGGGCTGAACAGATTGAGCTAGGTAGTAATGTTAGAATCGATGCTGGCTGTATCCTACTTTGTTTAAAAGGATATTTAAAAATAGGTAGCAATATCCACATCGCCTCCCGTGTGACCCTATCCTGTGGCGGGGGGATTCGGATAGGCGATAACTGCACGATTAGTTTTGGTTCTACCCTTATTTCCTCTTCTGATAATTTCTCAGGGGACTACTTAATTGGTCCTCAAAACCCTAAAGAATTTACCAATGTCTATTACGCCCCAATCGTCATGGAAGACCATTCCCACATCACAGCCCACTGTTGCGTGATGCCGGGAACCCACTTTGGGGAGGGCTCGGTTCTTGGGGCCATGAGCCAGACCAGAGCTAATCAAAAGATATCTCCTTGGATGTTTGCTTGGGGAAATCCTGCCGAAGAAAAGAAAGAAAGAAAAAAAGGCGTTCTTGAACTAGTTTAAGGACGATACTCGGATATACACTCAACGACTTCGTAAGCTTCCGCGATTGAAACATCAGACGGAAGTGCAAGGCACTTTTCCATTTCAGGGCCGCTCGTAGTTACCCGTTCGATGTGCGCAAGACCTGGCATCTTAGAAAGAAGTGGGTAGTAGGATTTACTAATGATGTCGTTTTTAAGGCAGTGCTCTTCCAGCTCTTTAGCAGGAACGCCGCCCACCACACAAAGAGAAGTGTATTTCTCTCCTTCAGGTACAACCCCCTTTAGTTGCTCTTGGTAGAACTGAAGCGTTGCTTTTTTGTTCTTGATCCTGGCCCACACTTTCGACAAGTTCTCTTCGTGGAGCATAGCTAAAATAATAGCGCATCGAAGCTCATCTACCTTTCCATTAAAGCCCACATCACTAAAAAGGGATCTGTCTAGGTTCGTTCCAAAGTTGATAATTTTTCTAGCGTGCTCCCACATTTTGGTGTCAGGAAGAACAAGGCATCCCCCTTCACCGACCGCAAAGTTTTTTGTGGCATGAAAAGAATAAGCTCTGGGGTTAATGGTATCTGGGAAGCTCCCAAAGCATCCTGCCATGTCGTAAACGATGGGTTTTTTTAATTCATACGATAATGTTTCAAAAGCTTGGAAATCAATTTCATAACCAAAGGGAGAAACCACAACGACCATGTCGTATTGGTCAAAGTTTGCTTTTAAGTCATCAATTGAAATGACCCAAGTTTTAGGATTGACGGCAAAAAGAACTGGAGTAGCTTGTGCGCCAATTACAGCAAGCATCGTTCCTGAGTGGGTGTAGTCTGGGATAGCGACTCTTTTTCCTTTAGCTGACATAACAGAAAGAGCGGCTTGAATAGCTGTCGTTCCTGAAGTGCAGGGAAGCGCTTCCCCGTTCATTAGTTTTGAAAGTTGTTTTACGGACTCATCAAAGACGGAGCCAAAGTTAGTAAATATCTTCTTGTCGTAGCAAGACGAAAAATACTGGTTTACTAAATCAAGACTTGGAAAATCTGGTCTTAGAAGTGGTATCATTTTGATCTTAAAAATTCCTGAAGAGATGGAAGCCCATCATCTTTAGAACTCAAAACCGGATTGATACTCGGTGGAAAAAGTTTTTTGATTTCCGAAGAAGTCCATTTAACACCCCCGTCAAATTTTTGTTGGTAATAAGTAGTGCAATCATACTCCACGACTGCGATATCTGAAAGCGTGAAAAATCCGTGTAGGCAGCCTGGCGGCACGTAGATAGCGTTTAGCTTCTTGTGATCTAGCTCGATTGCATATCCTTTCATAAAGGTGGGGCTCATGGGCCTTGCGTCAAAAACCACATCCCACACACTGCCATAGACACAGGTCACAAGCTTTCCTTGGGGTTGCCTAGTCATGGTGTGCATCCCTCTTAGAACATTCTTTTTAGATAGGGAGACGTTTCTTTGGACGAACTTCTCATCGAAGTCACAAGCTCGAAAGAGCTCTGAGAAGTGCCCTCTTGGGTCGTTGTAGACTTCTCTCTTGAGTGTGTAGCAGTTGATGATTGGGGTTGTATCACGGCACTCCATAGTTCTTTGCTCTCTCTTAACACGGTTAATGTTAAATGAAGCGCTGACTCAACCCCGTTTAAATTCTACCAAATAATAATCGACTGTCTTCAAGAGATTTTCTTTTAAATTGCTGGACGGGGCCCAGCCCAGTGCTTTTAGTCTGTCGCAATTAATAGCATATCTTTTATCATCTGTCGGCCTGTCGTTTGTAAATTCAATAGTAAGTTCTAATTTTCCAAATCTTGTAGCCATAGCGTCAAAGACAGCGTTGATAATTTGGAGGTTAGTTTTTTCACACTCACCCCCAATGCAATACTTTTGACCAGGCGTTCCTTTTTCAGCAAGAAGCATAAGGCCTCTTGCATGGTCTTCCACCCAGAGCCAGTCGCGGATATTCTGGCCGTTGCCATAAAGCCTTACAGGTTTATTTCTATGAAGGCGTTGAATGGTTGCAGGAATTAGTTTTTCTTTATGCTGGTTGGGACCAAAGTTGTTCGAGCAATTCGTAATGATGGTCGAAACACCGTAGGTGTGAAAGTAAGACTGGACGATGTGATCGCTTCCGGCTTTTGTGGCGGAATAGGGGCTTCTAGGTTTGATTGGAGTATATTCACAAAAAGGCGGCTCGTTTAGCTCAAGCTCCCCGTAGACCTCATCAGTTGAAACGTGAACAAACTTTTTAGAAGCGTTATCTCCCCAAAGCTGCCGAAACTCTTCAATCAAATGAAAGGTGCCTAGAACGTTTGTTGTGACAAAGTCTTTGGGCCCAGAGATGCTTCGGCAAACATGGCTTTCAGCGGCTAAATGAAAAATGACATCGGGCTTATGTTTTTGCATCATCCTTGCGACAGAAACGTGGTCTCTGATATCTAGGATTTCTTCTTCAAACTTTTTATTATTCTCTTTGGCCCAATTCTTTAAGTAGGCTTGGTTTGAGGCGTAGGTGAGGGAATCGACAACAACGATATCTTTATTTTGTTCTAGAAGGAGCCTACAAAGGTTTGATCCAATAAAGCCGTGACCGCCGGTGACCATGTACTTCATTTGTACGCTCCCCCAAATTTAAGGTTTTTTGAATTATATCATTCTTCAGGCACCAGTTTAATATTTAGGGTAAGGCCGGATACCTTCGCTACGATTTCAGCGTGCCGAGGATTGATATAGTGGTCTGAGTAGTCGACAAAGACGGGACCTTCTATAGCCCCGCCTTCGACGCTGATGAGACATTCCATAAGCCCGTCTTCCCCACGCTTAATGGTTTTAATAAGGACGGGGCCAAAGATATGCTCCATGCCTTCTTTTAGGTTTTCAGAAAGCATTAAGTCGGGGTCCTCTAAAAGAAGGGTACCCTTTTTAGAATAGGTTTTAGCTAAAAAACCCATCCCCACTTTAATGCTCGCCTCCCAGAATATTTGTCCGTCTTCGTCATACAGGTATTGAGCTGACCCGCCTTGCACAAGGCCGTCTTTCAATATTTTGTATTTCATTTTTTAAATTCCCCATAAATGGCAACCATGATAAGCGTTACCAAAACCATAAAAACTCCAAGCGCGAACAGCTCTACTACGATAGGGTCCATCACAGTTTACCTTCTGGAAAAGCAATCGATACCAAATAAAGCCTTAGTTTTAAAACTTCGTCTAAGGCTTCTTTGGCCGTTTCTATTCCTCGCATTTCGACCGAGCTTATGACTTCGCCAATTTCGTAGTTTTCTTTGTTTTTGAAAAACTCTAATGCACGTTGTATGGCATCGAGTCTGTCGAGACATTGTTCTCTTGTCATTTATTCCTCACAAGCAAGATTATAAATTTTAGGGGCCAGATACGGCGCTATTTTTTTATCTACTCCAAGCTCCACTATCATTCCTATCGGAGAGCAGATAAAGAAATATCCAATCCCGTAAGTACCAAACGAACAAGCCACAATAGTCGTCCAGTAGGCGACTACCGGAGCAAGCCCTCGGTATTTTTCATCATGAATAAAATGCTTCTTAAATTCTTCCTCGCCATACTTACATGGCCTAAATACAACGACAAGACCGAAGTTGATGGTTTTGATATCTGACAGGCGTAACGCTAGGCATAGTTGATATCCTAACTTCGATTCGATTTTATCGTATGCGTCAGCAAGCCATTTCGATAGCGGTTCAAAATCCCCGATGTTTCTTTCACCTCTATAGGCAAGTCTGACTATCTCGCCGTCTCGTTCTTCCCAGCCAGATTCGATTTCTCTTGCTGTTCGTGTATATCCTTTTCGGTGTAGGTTTTTAACTGCAACCGAGAAGATGGTTCGTAGAGCAAGGTTCGACTGAATAGCGACGTCTTCTAGCGTTTGAAGATTTTGTTCTGCCATTCTGATTTTAGGCTCCGCCTCTTCAAGCTGCGCCCTTGTATATTTGCCAGTGCCGTGGATTTCTTCGTAGCCTTTTTGATATTCAGGAGAAAGCGCAAAAGTCCCTATAAGTAGGGCCATTAAGTATTTCATAGTTTTACCTTTTGTTTAATGTGTTAGTCAGCCAGCTAATCGGCGGACTCGAGAGAGTAGAAGTGGGCGTGTACTTCTTATCGGAGTATTTACCAGAGTAGTTGAGCGATCAATAACCTAAGGAATAGGAACCAAAGTAATCGCTGCCATCGTAGACAAAGCTAACGAGGTCTATAGTGCCTGAGGAGGCGCTTAGGGTGGGTTCCCCTTCTGCGGGCCACCTGACGGTCTCAGGCCAGCTAATCGTTCCGCTTAACCCATCGTGGACGATTTTAAGCATATATACGCCGCCTAGAACTGGGTTACTAAAGGAGGCTTGGTGCTCGCCACTTGCGGATAAAGTGACCTGCTGAACCGGGCCTAAGGCAAAATCTACGGCAAAGCTCCCGGTAACGCTTCCAGCGTTATAGAATTGGGGGTTGATATCGTAACCACTTGTGACATCTACCTTTTGTCGTAAGGCCTCAAATACCGCCTCAGAGCTCGGTATTGCTCCAGTCTCGTTATCAATGATGTTCTGGCTAGGCGGTTTATAGGCCATAATGATTCCTTATGCCCATCTATCGGTTTTGATACTGTTTGTTTAATTTCCCAGCCCCCTCGCCAAGATCGATCAGGTCTTGACGAGAGGATTGTATCTCAAGAGATAGCTGTTAATTTATTTTACCTAATAAACAGGCTTAGTCGAAGTGCTAGTTAATTGTATAAGCAGCCGAGGCGATAGTTGAATCTGGGTATCCCGATTTAACTGCAATCGCTTTTATGGTTCTGCTGCTTGGTACAGAAATAGCCCCCGAATATACCGTAGACGACGTTGTTGGCGTACTACCGTCGGTTGTGTAGTAAATTGTTGCCCCAGAATTTGCCACGCTAAGTGTAACTGACTGAGTTCCTGTATAGGTGCCAGCAGCTAAACTGAAAGCGGGTGTTGCCATATAGACGTTTGAAACTATTGCGCTCATGTTAGCATACAAACCAACTTGGACGAAACGACCTACGCCTGGAGACCATGCGATACCATTTCCAAAAAACTGTGATTGGAAAAATACATCTTGTTGTGACATTCTTGCAGTCCAGTTGATACCGTCTGGTGATGTGACCACTTTTCCATTTGACGTTGCAGATGGGAAGGCACAAAAGAGCCCAAGTTCTTTTGACCAGCAGACAGATACGAAAGCCCCCGCAGCGATCGCTGCTGGATTTCTTAAAGTCCAGTTAATACCGTCTGGAGATGTGGCCATGCTATTAAATCCAGCAGCCACAAACAATCCCACTTCTGCCGACCAGCACACGCAATATGTGGTGATAGACGATGTTCTTACTGTCCAGTTGATACCATCAGGGGATGTCATAACCCTATTGGTTCCACCATTTGATACTGCCACAAAAAGACCAGTACCATTGGCGGTTGGCGACCAACACACCGATGTCCAATTATTGTCTTGTGCCGAAGTCCTTGCAGTCCAAGCAATACCGTCTGGAGATGTCATGACTCTGTTATTGGTTCCAGATCCAGCAACAGCTACAAATAAAGTTTTTTCTTTAGACCAGCATACGCTTTGCCAGTTATTGTCTGCTGCCGAAGTCCTTGCAGTCCAAGTAATACCGTCTGGAGATGTCATGACTCTGTTATTGGTTCCAGATCCAGCAACAGCTACAAAAAGACTTAGCTCTGGAGACCAGGCCAAACCTTGCCAGTTATTGTTTGCAGCAGACGGAGTAGTTCTCACAGTCCAAGTGATACCATCTGGAGATGTTTGCGCTCTGTTATTAGTTCCACTATCCCCAATTGCACAAAAGAGTGACAAGCTCGGAGCCCAAACAACAGATCTTAATTGATTGCTATTGGCAGCCGAATACATCGTCCAATTTTCAACACAGTAATCTTTTGTAGTGCTTCTTACTGTTAGAGAAACCTTATCACTTACTACTGGTGAGTTCGAAATTCCAGCCGATGATGCACTGAAACGATACTTATAACTATTTGTGGAAGCCGTTTCTGTTTCTGCATCAGTTAAAACAAGGCTTGTTGAAGTTTGTCCTGCTAAGTCACTCCAATTCGTTCCATTGTCAGAACTTCGTTGCCACTGATAGCTTGGTGTAGCCCCCGTCGAAACCGATGCTGCCGCAGTAAGCGTGGTGCTTGCAGTGTTATCAAGCCATGTTTCGTAGTTTGAAGGAGCAGCCGTGATTGACATATAGCTTGTCTTGCCAGCAAATATGTCAGCACTTAACGCCGCAGTTCCAACTGCGTTCTGTGTGGTGCTTTGAGAAAGAACTAAAAGTCGTTTTAACTCTGGAGACCATGCCATCGGCACTCTCCAAGCAGCCGTAGCCGATGGTGACATTGATGCAATACTCCAGTTAATTCCATCTGAAGAATACATTAAGTTATTTGCTACTGTGGTTTGTGCTCCAGCTATAAACAATCCCAGATCAGAAACCCAAATTACTTTTCTCCATGAGTAGGTTTCTGCTGCCGAAGTCCTTGTCGTCCAGTTGATACCGTCTGGTGATGTGACCACTCGGCTCGTTCCAGTGTTTGCAACAGCTACAAAAAGACTTAGTTCTGGAGACCAAGCAATCGAAGTTAGAGTGTTGGTCGTATTGCTAGTTCTTTGAGTCCATGTCGTACCATCTGGTGACGACATAATTCTTCCACCCGCTCCAACCATTACAAACAAGCTAAGAGAAGGAGACCATGCGATACCCCACATAGCTTGCGTAAAACCAAGCCCAGCACTTGTCGTCCAAGTAATACCGTTGGTGCTTTTTAAAACAGCGTTTGCGGCATAGGTGCCATTAAAAACGGCAACAATTCCTTGGGTAGAAGAATATGCGGCTGTTTCCCAAATCAACATATTTGTGTTTTTTCTTGAAGTCCAGTTGATACCGTCTGGAGAGGTTAAAATACAAACTTGGCCAACAACTACAAACATATTTACAGAACCACCAACCCACAAAATGTCGTTTGGAAAAAATCCGCTAGTAGACCAGTAGGTTGGGTAAGTCCAATTAACCCCGTCTTTTGAAATTCCAATCCTAACTCTTTGTAAAGTCGTGGCCGAAGAGGCATCTGCATAAGACACTGCTGCGAATAAGCCTAACTTAGGAGACCATGCGACACCACACCAGTAGCGATCTCCTGGTGATGAAACCGTCCAGTTGTTGACGGCATAAACGCCATCAGACTGTACGACAACAGAAAATGTGGTACTTATTAAGTTGTTTGTGCCGTTTAAAACTTTAACTCGATACTTGTAATTACTTGTTGAAGCGGTTTCTGATTCGGCATCAGTTAAAACAAGGTTTGCAGATGTTTTTTCAGACAAATCAGCCCAAGTAGATCCGTTGTCAGAACTTCGTTGCCACTGATAGCTTGGGGAGCTTCCGTCCGAAACAAGTGCAGTTGAAGACAGGGTGACATCTGCTGTCGAAGACAGGTAGTTTGTGGTTGTTAATTTTGGTAGCGCAGTAAATCCTGCAACGGTTGTTTTGTTGGTGTAAATATCAGCAGTTGCGTAGTTTCTAACTCCTGTTCCATAAAAACCAACTTGACCCAAGCGTTTTAGCTCTGAAGACCAAGCCAACCCAGTCACTGAAGAAGTGGTCGATCTGTTGTTGATTGCGCTTAAAGTCCAAGATGTGCCATTGGCAGAGTACATAACACAACTCACTCCAGTTGACTCTGACCCTGCGACAAACATCCCCAGATCGGAAACCCAAATTATTCTTCTCCATGCGTAGGTTTCTGCTGCTGAAGTCCTTGCAGTCCAAGTGATGCCATCCGTAGATGTCATGACCCTATTGGTTCCACCATTTGATACTGCTGCGAACATTCCTAATGTGGGAGACCATGCGATAGACTTGTATGCGTTCGTGTTGGGAGAGGTTCTTGTTGTCCAAGAAGTTCCATTAGTTGAAGTGATGATTGTCCCATTGTCCCCTACTGCTGCGAATAATCCTAATGTGGGAGACCATGCGACACCCCACATGGCTTGTGAAACCCCAGTAGAGGAGTTTGACCAAGTAGTTCCATTAGACGATGTTACCACTACGTTAGACGTAGCAGTTCTCGATACATAAACAAAAAGCCCCAAGGAAGGGGAGTAGGCACCGCTCGCTAATGTTTGGGTTGTTGAAGATGCTCTTTGAGTCCAATTCAAACCGTCTGTTGAAGTATAAACATAACTAGATGGCCCAGATTGCACAAACAGATCTTTTTCTTCTGAATATACCAATTCTGCGTTTCCTGGGGTTATAGTAGCCCCAGAGGTGTCGGTATTAACATACTGCCAATTCAGGCCGTTTGCTGATACTGCGATTTTGTCGTTACCACTAAAAGATGCGGTTACAAAAACGCCACGCTTAGAAGACCAAACAAGCCCAGCCCAACTTGAGTCAGAAATAGATCCTAAGTTGTAATTATTTAGCGCATAAATATTATTTTCTTGAACCCTAGCATCGTAATATCCAGCATAAACTGGACTATACTTAGCTGTGGCAGATGTCATTTTTAATCTGTAGACATAATTACCTGCGTCTAGGGCTGCATTTCTATCAGCCTGAGAAAGCGTTAGGGTGCTGCTCGTAGCTCCAGCAACATCTGAGAAAGTTGATCCTGAGTTTGTACTCAACTGCCACTGATAAGAAATTGAACCAGAAGCGATTGTTGAAGTAGTTACATAAGTTGTATTCGCAGTATTATTTCTATATGTGATTGTAGGCAGAGAGAACGAAGACAATTTAATAACATTTTCTGGATCTGAAACAGTGGCAGAAGTTAACTGCGCCCCGTCTTGTGATATGGCATAAAACTTTTTATAATCAGGAACCCACAGAATGTTTCTAAATGTTACTGAAGTGCCAAGAGAGGGGCCACGGGCAGTCCAAGTAACACCATCTGGAGAACTCCAAACTTTTGTCGAGCCTCCCGTATTTACAGTGTTTGAAACATATAAATTAAACTCTGGAGAATAATCAATTTTGTTTAGCGAAACACCAGTAGAAACTATCGTCCAGTTAGTTCCATCTGTCGATGTTGCAACGGAATTGCTATTTGATGAAGTCGCCACGAACTTGCCTTGCGAGGCAGACCATTTTATCCCGTCCCAGTTTCTATTTGTACCCGATCCTACCGAAACAGATGACCAGTTTTGACCATCCGAAGAAGTGATAAAATTGCTGGCACCATAAACTTGCACAACTATCAAATCAAGAGATGGTGAATAATCAAAGTCCGAAAGAGCGGTAGTGCTTAGGGAAGAATACCCAGTCCAAGTAATACCATCTGTGGATTTTAAAATCTTATTAGCCGTCCCAGCACTATTTGATGTAATCAAAAAGAAGCTTTTTTCTGCAATCCATTTGACAGTATAAAGCTGATTTGAGGTAGTGGGTGAAGTTCTCTGTGTCCAGTTATACCCATCATAAGAAGTGAAAATTGAACCAGAAGATCCCACGGCTACAAACATTCCTAATGTTGGCGACCATGCGACATAGTTAAGTGCGTAGGCCGATGCAGCTTGTCCTGTTAGCTCTGTCCAAGTTGTTCCATTGTTTGAAACTGCAATTCTGTTTGTACCAGTAGAAGATACAGCAACAAAAAGACCAAGCTCTTTGGCATAACAGATAGAATACCAGTTTTGGTTGGTTAGGGAAGACGAAGACCAATTACTGACATAGTAAATTGCATCATTTGCTGATGGTACAAAATATCCAGCATAGACTGGACTGTACTTGGCTGTCGCAGATGTCATTTTTAATCTGTAAAAATGAGATCCATCGACCGCAGCATTTCGTTCTGTTTGGGTAAGGGTTAGCGTTCCAGCCGTTGCACCAGCTACGCTTGAAAAACTTACACCAGAATTTGTACTCTTTTCCCATTGATAAGAGATGCTGCCAGAAGCTATTGATGCTGTCGCAATATAAGATGAGCTTGCAGTATCGTTTCTGTATGTAGATGGTAATGTGAAAGCAGTAAGCTTAATGACATTGGATGCACTGTAAACACTGGTCGATGTTGCAGTGAACCCGCTACCACCGATACAGACAAATTTTCCCACATCAGAAGACCAGCAAACATCCCAGTTAGCTGCACTAGAAGATATTTTTCCAGTCCAGTTGATGCCATCTGGTGATATGTGAACTCTATTATAGCCAGCATTGCCATTTATGCTCATTGCGAAGTAGCCCAACTCTGGTGAATAATCAATAGCCGTAACACCAGACTGGGTTGTGTCTACTTTGGTTCTAGTTGTCCAATTCGCACCATCTGGAGATGTTGCTAAATATCCACCATCCCACGCCCCAGCGACAAATAAGGATTTTTGAGAAGACCATTTAATTGCATACCAAGTTCCAGAACTAGGCATTGTGGATGCACTTGTTGTCCAAGTTTCACCATCTGAAGATGTAAAAATCTTATTTGAACTGTAACCAAGAGCGAAAAATGAATTTAAACTTGGAGCATAGTCAAAGTCATAAACGGCTTCGGTTGATGGCCCACTAAATCCAGTCCAAGTAATACCATCTGTGGATTTAACAAATTTATTAGAAGCGGAAACGGCTGTAGAACAGGCTAGAAAAAATCCTTTTTCTGGAATCCAACGAACCCTTTTTAAATTGTTTGTTGTTGGAGATGTTCTCTGTGTCCAGTTGTAACCATCATAAGAAGTAGCAATCCCACCAATGTTTCCCACTGCTGCGAACATTCCAAGCTCAGGAGACCATGCTACTGTCTGTAGATTTACTACTGCTCCAGTTGTATCACTCCAATTCGTTCCATCATTTGATACGCTGGCCCTAGTGGTACTGCCCCCGACTGCTACAAACAATCCCAGTTCTTTAGCATAAGTAAGACCACCATAAGAACCGCTTAGTGTTGCCGATGTCCATGTGGCCATCGCAGTTGTCGAATCATAAACAGTCAAAACTGCTGCGCTTGAAGTGACAGAAGATGCGTTGTAATTGCCAGACACCACGCAACGATATTGGTTTTGATTGTTGGTAGCGTATGTGAGACTGCTCAAACTTAAAGAACTATTGGTTTCTCCACTTAGGTTTGAAAAGCTAGTCCCATCTGTACTTCGTTGCCACTGATAAGATATAGTTCCACCAACCGATGCGCTTGCTGTAACTGAGAAGGAAGATGTGCCTAATGCTTCCGATGTTGTCGAAGCTTGTGGTTGAGCAGAAACCGTAATAGCTGGAACAACCGAAAGAGTAGCTGAAGACGAATTGACACTCGCAGCACCGCCCGTAGCAGATACTACGCAACGATATTGATATTGATCAGACAAAACCGTAATTGAACTTAGGGATAAGCTATTCGAAGTCTCTCCAGACAAAGCCGAGAAAGTTGTTCCTGCGTCGGTACTTCGTTGCCACTGATACGAAAGTGTTGCCCCCTCCGTAACGCTTGCCGTTACTGAGAAGCTTGCATTTCCGTCTGATGTTGATTGATTTGTGGGTTGAGCAGAGATGGTAATTACAGGACTTAAATTACCACTTGCAGCCTTTTTAATAAGAACTAGTCTACGTTTCATTCTGATCCCTTAAATAAAAAGGTATAAAAACTAATTACTTAGTGGTGTTCGCACTCACAGTGGTGGTGCTTGCAGTGGTGATGTTCGCACTTGCAATGGTGCTCACAGCAGTGGTGGTGTTCGTGGTGGCAGCACTCGTGGTGGGCCATTGGGTTACACCCTGTTACTGCGAAAGCTAAGATCAAAGCTAAAAATAATTTTTTCATGGTCTTCTCCAAGATTAGGTAATTATATCATACAACTTTGGGTTGAATTTATTAAGAGTAATAAAAAGTGGCCCCCCACTTTTGTAGAGGGCCACTCATTTATATTAGAGTATGAACCACTCATCTCCGTCACAGTAAACTTCGATAGACTCAAAAGGAGCCTTCATATCGAAGTATGCTGCGCCGTCGATGGTCTGTCCCGCCTGAGCGCTAACTCTTACATAGCCGCTCATTGACGCGTTGCCCATGTCTTTGAATTTCAAGCGTCTACCTTCCGATCCTGCAGCCGAAGCTGAAGGAAGCGTCATGGTAACTGTACCGCCTGAACAATCAACCATAGCAAGCATCATGTTAAAGTGCGTTCCAGGGCTCATCGAAGTTCCGAACTGGATGCTTGTGTTCGAAGAGAACGAGCTTACTTGACCAGAAACGAAGAACTTCGCTTGTTCAAGTACCTCGGCATCGACATAAGCTTCCGTTGCCATTCCAGTGACACCTTCAAGAGCATCGATTCTGGAATCGAGTCCGGAGACCTGTCCATCTACGTATGCTTTAGTAGTCGGATCAGCTTCAAGCGAATCCAATCTCGCATCAAGTCCTGAAGCAACACCGTCAACATATGCCTTAGTAGTCGGATCAGCTTCAAGTGCATCGAGTCTTGCATCGAGACCTGAGACATCCGATTGTCGGTTTCCGATTTCAGAACTAATCGCCCCACTTAAGGAACCAATCTGTCCTGCAACGGTCGATGCAAAATGCGCATCTCCAGAAAGGGCATCTGCCAATTCTTTCAATGTGTTTAGCACTTCTGGTGCAGAGTCAACCAGAGCTGAGACTTCTTGATCGGTATATGCTTTAGCATCAACTAATGCTTTAGCAATAGATCCGGCTTGTCCGCTTGGCCCTTCGATGACATCGAGTCTTGCATCGAGACCCGAAGCCTGTCCATCTACGTATGACTTGGTTACTGGGTCAGCTTCCAAGGAATCAAGTCTTGCATCAAGACCTGAGACATCTGCTTGGCGAGCGGATTGCTCACCAGAGATAGCTCCGTCGACGTAAGACTTCGTAGTAGGATCTGCTTCGAGAGCATCTAAGCGAGCATCCAGTCCAGAGACGTCTGCTTGACGAGCTGACTGCTCACCAGAGATAGCTCCGTCTACATACGCTTTAGTTACCGGATCTGCTTCAAGAGCATCGATACGGGAATCGAGTCCTGATACCTGACCGTCTACATACGCTTTCGTAGTTGGATCAGACTCAAGAGCATCTAAGCGAGCATCAAGACCGGAGACTGCAGCTTCTCTAGCTGCTTGTTCCCCAGTGATTGCGCCGCTAAGCGATTGCTCAACTCCCTGAGCCCGTGTTTGTTCGCCAGAGACTGCGCCATCTACATATGCTTTTGTAGTAGGATCAGCTTCTAGGGCATCCAAACGAGCATCTAAACCGGAAACATCCGCTACACGAGCGGCTTGTTCTCCGGAGATAGCTCCGTCGACGTAGGCTTTAGTTACTGAGTCGAATTCCAACGAATCAATTCGTGAATCGAGCCCAGATACTTGTCCGTCGACATAAGACTTGGTAGTCGGGTCAGCTTCGAGAGCGTCTAGTCTTGCATCAAGACCTGAAACATCCGATTGGCGGTTTCCAATCTCAGTGCTGATAGCGCCACTCAAAGAGCCGATTTGTCCTGCAATGGTCGATGCAAAACTTGCATCACCAGAGAGGGCATCTGCCAACTCTTTTAAAGTGTTAAGAACTTCAGGTGCAGAATTTACAAGAGCCGAGACTTCCTGATCGGTGTAAGCTTTAGCGTCTACTAACGCTTTAGCAATCGATCCGGCTTGTCCACTTGGTCCCTCGATGACATCGAGTCTTGCATCTAAACCAGAAGCTTGACCATCAACATAAGCTTTTGTAACAGGGTCAGCTTCGAGAGAATCCAATCTCGCATCAAGTCCGGAAGCAACACCGTCTACATATGCTTTAGTAGTAGGATCGGCTTCAAGAGCATCGATTCTGGAATCAAGACCAGAAACTGCCGCTTCACGAGCAGCAATCTCGCCAGTGATGGCTCCAGAAAGAGCTTGGTCTGCCGATTGACGGGCGGACTGCTCACCAGAGACTGCACCATCTACGTATGCTTTAGTAGTTGGGTCAGCTTCTAAAGAATCGAGTCTTGCATCGAGACCAGAAGCAACACCGTCTACATACGCCTTCGTAGTAGGATCTGCTTCAAGCGCGTCGATTCGTGCATCAAGTCCTGAGACATCAGCAGCTCTTGCAGATTGTTCACCGGAGATAGCTTCGTCTACATAACTCTTGGTAGTCGGGTCAGCTTCCAACAAATCTAAACGAGCATCAAGTCCGCTTGCTTCAGCTGACAATGCAGCTGTTGTAGCAAACGTAACGTCAGCTAGTTGGTAGTCACCATAATAGGTGGTGCCGTCATACCACATTTGAATGAAGTCAACTTTACCAGCAGATGACAAGTGTGGTGCAGAACCATTAGCCCAAGTAATTTGAGGCCATGTAATTTGTCTGCTACCAGTTCCGTCTTGAACTAGTTGTAAAGTATAAATACCGCCAGCTACTGGATTTGCAAATGTGACCGTGACGTTAGATTGCAGAGTAAATTTTTGAGTCGGTCCGTTTGCAAAATCAATCTGGAAGTTTGCGCTTTTGCTACCGCCACTATAAATACCAGGCCGGATATCATAGTTGACAGTAACGTCTACTTTTCCAGCAAGCCCAGTATCAGCGTAAGACTTTGCATCGGCCAGAGCCTTCTCAATTGATCCGGCTTGTCCACTTGGACCTTCGATAATATCCAATCGTGCGTCAAGACCAGTGATAGCGGCTTCTCGTGCTCCACTTTCGCTTCCGATTGCACCACTTAAGGAGCTAATCTGACCTGCGATAGTTTGAGCAAAGCTTGCATCACCAGAGAGAGCTTCGGATAGTTCTTGAAGGGTATCTAAAATTTCAGGAGCAGATCCCACAAGAGCAGAAATTTCTTGATCAGTGTAAGACTTGGCATCAACTAATGCCTTTGCAATTGACCCCTCTTGTCCACTCGGCCCTTCGATAATATCAAGTCTCGAATCAAGCCCTGACACATCTGATTGACGTGCGGCTTGTTCGCCAGTAATAGAACCGCTTAACGAGTTTAAATCAGATTCAACCGCGCTTTTAACGCGCTCATTTGTAAAAAATTTATTACTAAGCCCCTCAAAAAAATCATCGGTATTTTTTATAAAAGACATTTATTTTTCCTTTTATTTTTTTTACCAGTAAAAAATAAAAACAATTTTATAACCGGCAGTTATAATACACATCAACTTTACCATTTCGCTATGTTCACTATAAAGTGGACAGCCACGCATCTTTACTGACAGTGCGAATTATTTAGCAAGACTACAATAAAACTTTATTCTTCTAAAATACCATCTAAAGCAATCGCTTGCTCTGCGCTTATTTTGAGCTCGTTTCCAAGATCAGAAATTTTTATTTTTGGAACTTCCACTTCAACATCTAACAAAGTTTTTAATTCTTTTAAAAAATCTTCCATTTTATCTTTATCTACAGAATAAAACCCGCCTTCATTTTTGTGGGGTTCTCCTTTTTTGTTTTTTTTGGAAAACTTTTTTACTAATTCTTGTCGTAGCTCTTCAAACTTTTTTTGTTCTGACTCAACAATAGAGGTTATTTTTTTTAGTTTGTAAGCAGTCAGAATTGGTAATTCTTCTTTTAATAGTTTATCAAAACAAACTGTGAACTTTGGATTAACTATTGATGCCAGCTTCATGGTAAGTGGTTTCCTTCTATTATTTTTAAAAACTTAAAAACACCAAAAATAAAAACAAAAAAAGTAATAATACCACTTAAATGGTAAGCCATTCTGATTGTTTTTTCTATATCCATATAAAAACCCCCGGGGCTGCGTATTGCGGCCCCGGGAGAATGGTCTATTACATTAACAGCCACATATTTAATGTGCTGTCGTACATCATACTAACAGACTCATAAGGAGCTTTTAGTTGGAATGACGAAGCACCATCAATCGTCGATCCTACTAAACCGGAGTTTGCTTGAATAGTAATTCGATTACTATTGTTGCAGCTTCCAGTGCCGTCCTTAAACGCATGTACTTGGCCCTGAATAGGGGCTACTGGCAGCGTGTAAGTGATGTTTACGGCTTGAGCTACTTGCATAGGTTCGCTGTTAGGTACTGTGTAATTCGCAGATTTGCGAATAATTCTATAAGAAAAACCACGACCAAAAATGGCGTGATCAGTCTGTAGAGTTAAAGGTAGCCGCTCTGTCGCATCGCTTGAATTTCTTCTTAAATCAAACTTGATTTGAGTTTGATTGTTTGAAGAAGGATCAGTGAAATCTGCAAAAATCATTTTTGCATATCCACGAGCGTTTGCGTTGTCAGCTGGACGAGAAAGAGACCAGTCTACTGGAACTTCAGCAGATTTTAAGAAATTTACTTTATCACCGTAAATTTCCAAAACATCTGCTCTAGTTGTACTACCACTTGGAGTAGCTCTAAGAACTAGCTTAGCTCCTTGAGCAGCATTAGTATGTTGTTCGGTTGCCAATCCAGCTACTTGGGCTCTTCCAGAATAACCGCTTCCAGTCCACACTCTGAAGGCAAAATTTCCTAAAGAGTCACCTGACTGAAGGTAGTCTGGGGTTCCTGAGTTATCTCTTGAACGCTCAAAAGCAATCAAAATACTACCATCGGCTGCTGCATTCTGGCTATTTCTAAGAGCCATGTTTGCTCTTTGACCAGTTAGACTGTCAACCAATAGCTGGTATTCCGATGAGCTGTTAGTGGAATAAGATACGGTTTGTTTACCAGACACGGATACGTTACCAGACACGGATACGTCTTTGTACATTTCTACTTTGTCGCCAAACAAAGCCATTACATCCGATTTAGTAGTCCCACCAGCTGCTGTTGCTTGGAATAGCATTTTGGTTCCACGGGCAGAAGAGGTGTGGTTTTCAATGGCATAAGCAAAAATTCTTGCTGCGCCAGTGCTATAACCACTTCCATCCCACGCTCTAAAACCAACTTGACCAATCGCATCTCCGTTTAAGAGGTAATCTGGTGTTCCAGCGTTGTCTCTGGATCTTTCAATTCCAAGAGTAGGAACTCCTGAATTACTGCTTGCTCTTACTGAGCTCATAACTTGAGAACCACTTAGCCCGTCTACTAAAAAAGCTCTTTCGGAGCTTGAAGAAGAAGAATACTGAATGGTTGATTTACCAGTAATTGTTCGGCTGCCATCTAATTTAAAGAAAGTTAGATCTGCTGCCACTCTTGCGGACTGCTCACCAGAGATAGCTCCATCTACGTATGCTCTTGTAACTGGATCAGCTTCAAGTGCATCGAGTCTTGCATCGAGACCTGAGACATCCGATTGTCGGTTTCCGATTTCAGAACTAATCGCCCCACTTAAGGAACCAATCTGTCCTGCAACGGTCGATGCAAAATGCGCATCTCCAGAAAGGGCATCTGCCAATTCTTTCAATGTGTTTAGCACTTCTGGTGCAGAGTCAACCAGAGCTGAGACTTCCTGATCGGTATATGCTTTAGCATCAACTAATGCTTTAGCAATAGATCCGGCTTGTCCGCTTGGCCCTTCGATGACATCGAGTCTTGCATCGAGACCTGATACATCTGCTTGGCGAGCGGCAATCTCACCAGTGATGGCCCCAGAAAGAGCTTGGTCTGCTGATTGACGAGCCGACTGCTCACCAGAGATAGCTCCATCTACGTATGCTTTTGTAACTGGATCTGCTTCGAGAGCATCGATACGGGAATCGAGTCCTGAGACATCAGCTTGACGAGCAGCTTGCTCACCAGTGATTGCTCCGCTCAATGCTTGGTCTGCCGATTGACGAGCAGACTGTTCTCCGCTGACTGCGCCATCGACATAAGCTTTAGTAACTGGATCAGCTTCTAAAGAATCCAGTCTTGCATCAAGTCCTGAGACCTGTCCATCAACGTAAGCTTTGGTGGTTGCATCAGCTTCTAAAGAATCAAGTCTTGCATCAAGACCTGAGGCTTGTCCGTCTACATAAGATTTAGTAACTGGATCAGCTTCTAAAGAATCCAGTCTTGCATCAAGACCAGATACATCAGACTGTCTGTTACCAATTTCTGTGCTGATAGCTCCACTTAAGGAACCAATCTGTCCAGCGATGGTAGAAGCAAAGCTTGCATCGCCTGACAGAGCATCAGCTAATTCTTTTAAAGTATTTAATACTTCAGGAGCGGAATCAACAAGGGCCGAGATTTCTTGATCGGTGTAAGACTTAGCATCGACCAATGCTTTTGCGATTGACCCTGCTTGCCCGCTTGGTCCTTCGATAATATCCAATCGAGAGTCAAGTCCGGAGACCTGGCCATCGACATATGTTTTAGTGACCGAGTCAGATTCTAAAGAATCTAAACGAGCATCGAGTCCGGAAGCTTGTCCGTCGACATAAGTTCTAGTTACCGAATCTGCTTCGAGTGAACCCAAACGAGAATTAATACCAGAGACAGCCGATTGTCTGGCAGCTTGTTCCCCTGTAATAGACCCGCTTAACGAATTCAAATCCGTCTGAACGGCACTTTTTGCGCGCTCATTCGTGAAGAATTTATTACTAAGGCCCTCTACGAGGACATCAGTATTTTTAATAAAGGCCATTTTTTATTCCTTTTATTTTTAGTTTTAAATAATCGACCAGAACGAATCCCGAGCGATGCATTTAATCGCATCTCTGGGAGCCGCAATCTGGAAGCTGGAGCTGCCATCGATCAGGGCGCCATTTCCATCGACGGTGATTTTATTTATCCCCGCTTGCCCACCTTCGTCTTTGATAACGAATTCTTGTCCGGGCTCAACTTCGGATAAATCTGGTAACGTGACTGTAATTGGACTATTAGAAGAATTTACCCCTATATAATAATCGGAAGATTCAATAATTGCATTAACAGAAATTGATCTTGCGCTTAAAACCATTTTCCCCCCTAAAGACAAGTACGTAGAAGGCAGGTTTTCACCTCGCTTCAATTTACCCGTAACCTCGTCTATGAGAAGAACCTTGAAAGCCATTTTAATCCTTAATATTCAAACTCAAATTGTGGATCAAAGACCAATTCTGTTGGGCTATAAGCTCTACCGACTGAGTAGACTATTTCCCCTTCCGAATAGGATATATCTGAATAAAGACCAATATTTCCAGATGCATTCACGTAATATTTTTTTCCTGTGTCTAACCCAGTAAACCCACCTACAATCGCACCCCTTCTAACGACCACTGGACCTGAGGCCCCATTAGAGATAGTGCTAGCAGTAATCCCCACACTTTTTTGCCAAAGGCTTGAATCCTGCCTTGAAGAGAGTTCACCTACGATATCTGTTCCAGACAAAGAGAGCGATACAAGCTTGTTAGACCCTATCGAACTTCCTGTGCTATTAAGAACAGACTTTGTGTATTTGACTGCAAGGGAGTTAGAGCTTACTTGTACGGTGTCGTTGTCCACACCCACCGAAAGACCTAAATCACTTTTAGAAAGAACGCTTGCGGGGTCTGTTTTTACAACAAGTTGGCTTGAGCTTACATCTACAGACCGCCCGTCTACCGTTACAGAAACGCCGTTGACGTCTTTTGCAAGAGGGGCCCCTGATTTGATTTTTAATGTAAGGGCATTTGTCGAAATAGCTAATGAACTGCCATCTACGTTGACTCCAACACCGCTAGCACCGGCAACGACTGCGCCAGCACCGTCTAATTTTACTCCAAGCTGGTTAGTAGCGATTTGAAGAGATGGGTTAAGTTGTTCGAGATTGATACCAACACCGCTAGCACCGGCAACAACTGCGCCAGCACCGTCTAATTTTACTCCAAGCTGGTTAGTAGCGATTTGAAGAGATGGGTTGATTAATTCTAGATTTACTTTAATCCCCGAGTTCCCAAGAGCGATTGCTCCTGCCGGGTCTCTTGTCACATTAAAGCCATCGGCTCCTACCGTGATAGAAGCGTCGCTAGGATTGGCATCAATCACGTTTCCGTTTTTGGTTAACCCGTTTCCGGCAACAATCATTCCTGCGCCAGAGAACTGTACGAAGACTAAGCTCGATGTTCCTAACACAATCGGATTTTGAGTGGATAGCACCCAACCGCTTGTGTAGTAAGTATCGCCTTCTTCGACAAAACAGAACATGCCGGCTGATACGCTAGAAGTTGTAGAGACGCCAGAGTTCTGATTAGCGTCAGAGGCTCTGGTTAAAGAGTAAGCGGTCCCAATTCCACTCACTACATAAATTCCGTTTTGATCAGCGCTGTTTTGTCCGTTTAATAAAATTCTGTTTCCGTTCTGGACAAATACTCCGTCAATCTGAAGGGCGGCTCCACCTGTTAGGGGAACGTTACTGGTTGCAAGGACTCTGACTGACTCTTTGAAGTCTCTTAATCCAAATCCTAAAGAGTCTACGTAAGATTTTGTAACGACGGAATTGTCAGAACTAGGTGCTGCGGTAGTAACAATTTCTGTACTTCCAAGGTCTAGTTTTCCGCCTGTTTCTTTTACTAAGAGGTTACTTGAACCAAGTCTAATTGCGGCAAAATCGATTGTTTGAGCACTAGAAGAGCGTCGCTTTTGCTTTCCTCCTTCTACTACTAATAAATCAAAGCTAGCCATTTCTTTCTCCTAATTAAGGTTTAGCGATTACTTCTGGGAACACTACCAGATCAGTCGCCACAGAGCTTGACACCCCTGCTGAACAATCGGCGATTCCAACTTTGACGATGCTGTCGTTGTCCCCGCTAAAGGAAGATACATTGTTCGTATATCCTCCTGTCTCGCTAATATAGACATCGTCACCTGGGGCAAATCCTAGCCCATTCACGGCCCCGAGAATGTTCGCGCCTACTAAGAGCACATTTACTAAAGCGTTATTGCCAGGAGATATCTGGAGTGAGTAGCCGATAAGCTGTTGGGTATTGGCCCCATCCGAATCGGCAAGAACCACTCGACCATCTGGTCGTTTTGATAGTGGTTGGTTTATTCCAAATGATCCGCCCGCCTGCATTTGTTTCACAAAAAGGTTTTGGTTAATACCAGCTCCAATCACAGAAACATTTCCTGATGTATCTTTTAAGGAAAGCTGATTTAAGTTTGTCGAATCAATAAACACCGACCCATTCGGAATTTCCGAAGGAGTGGCTGGATCTAAAACAAACGCTTTTCCTTTTACTGGCTGTGTCATGCCGGCACCACCTGTAGCACACCGTTGGACATAATTAACTTATAAATCGTTCCCGTAATCACATCCGTCAAATAGAGTGAGTTCCATCCTTTGCTGCTACTTCCTACTCCAAATGTGCCATTTAATAAGGGCTGTGGATTCACCGTGATGTTGGTTAGATCAATCGCATTAATGCCACTGACCCCACCACCTGTTCGCTCTGTTCTAAATGTAACACGAGCGTTCTTGGGAATAACTTTAGAAAATTGTATCTGTGTATCGGATATTTTATAAAAGTCCTCATTGTTTCCGCCAGCAGTATCTAAGGTCTGTCTAAGACCGTTGACGTAAACTTCCACGTCTTGGATTAAATTACTGGAATTCCAAGTTATTGTAGGCGCTTGAAAAACAGTTTGCCCGCCGGGGTCTGTGACCAAAACGTACTCTTCTTTGGGAAGGTCCGTCATGATGGTGTAAAGGGCTTGATCTAATTTACTAATTGCTGAGGGGTAGTTATCGCCAGCCGATATCTGGGTGGTTGAGGTGTATGGCTGATAGGTACTTTCCCCTGTAATTCCAAGGCGTGCTCTTAATACGGTGGTCAAGTCTTGACCTAACACAATCGCTTCGCCGACATCTAAGTTACCCATCCCAGCTACTGAGAATAGATGGGGATTAAATTCTGTAAGCTTTACAAAGCCTAAGACCTGAATGGGCTGGTCATAGGGTAGATTTTGAATCGGGCAAACTTGTGGGGAGATGGTGGTATTGACCCCATTTAATACAACATAGATTGCATCCCCCTCATTCATGGGGAATGTCCCACCTGTGACCGTGTAAATTAAGTTCTTCGTTAAATCAACAATAGAAAGACCTGCCGACATGGTAAGAGCGTTTGCCATGGTCGCTGACCAATCGACATTGATATTGCCGTACATCCCAAAGAGGTCGCTGTTTGTTCCAAAGCCTGTGATCGGAATGTAATTTAAAATAATAGGTCCAGGAACCGATAAACGAGACAGGATTATATCGGTTGAGAGTTCTTCTGTTCTAAGAGCTCTTGCCTCATTGGTGTTTGCGACCGACTTTACAAAACTTGTTGAGTTGCCGTTGGGCTGTGCAAATTGTCCGACCACGGCAACACATGGCGATTCTACCGCTGCAAAACTACTATCCACTTGAACGACATAAGTGTCGTTAGGAGTTAGGATAGATTTTAAAGTCACCCTAGTAACAACTTTCGCTCCGTTATTTCCTTTAGTGGAACCAGCGATAGTAACCTGATCTCCCACAACCGGAGTGTAAGTAAGGCCAGCAACTAAGAGTGAAAACTCATTCGCTCCAAGAACTAGAGGATTTAAAACTCCCGCAATCGCCACTGGGCCAATATGTCGAATCGTTTGAAGAGCCCCGATTGGGCTATAAGTACCAGCAAGGGGACTTGACCACACGTGGACATTTGCTCCACAAGTATCTTTAGCTAAAGCAATTGAAAAACCACCTGAAGTGCTAAGTTGCCAGTTTTGGACTTTGGCCCCTGCTTCGACAATCGCGTAGTCCACTCTTGAGGCTTGAACGTAAGAGATGTGGATATCGTTCATCAGAGAATCGACTCTAGCTGCGTAATTTAAAATGTTCTCTGATTGGCTAAGAAGGTTTACTTGATAGGCTGCGCCTTCATGGTAAATCGAAACCCCAGTCAAGTTTGCGCTCTTTTTCTGTAAGAACATAACAAAGAGCTCTCGGTTATCTGCGACTTGAATTGTGGGCTTACTTGCTTGATGAGAAAGCGTTCCAAACGATTCGCTAGAAGTGCTACCTGAAATACTTTGTGGGGCTTCTAATTCTTCTCCCACATCATTTAAAACCGTGTAATAAATCTGCCCTGCAGTGTTGTCCTCGTAAGCCACATAGAGCATCAAGTCGTCATTGATACAGATGCTGGGGTTTATGAGGTTACTTGAATTATTTGTAAGTCGCACATCAGGAGTTATCTGAGCCCCCGTCAAACTTCTCGTAGTAAAAAATAGCTGGTTGTTTGATGGGTTTAATAAAGACTGATAAACGATATACGTTTTAAAGTTCTGTGGGTCGATAACGATTTGAGGATTGTCGCAAGGAGTAGTCCTGCTATCAATCGTGATGGGCCCAGCTAGGATTAACCCTTCATTGTTTGTCTTTACCCACTTTACGTTTTGGTCTTGGATGTAGACCACGTAGAGGTTATTGCTACTATCAATAGCAACGCTAAAGTTCGGAGTAGTCGCCGTGACGATTGAAAGGGGTGCTACCAGATTGGTTGTTCTGTTCGCTGCATACTTTTGGTACATTATGGAGAAGCTAGCTCCGTACCCTTGAGCGTAGAACATATGAGCGCTATTGATGCTATCAACTAAAACTTTTGGGTTTTGATTAACTAAAGTGGTAGAGGTAAGAACCGTATCGTAAAGAGTTGGGTCACCTGAAGTATAGGCACATCCTAATTGAAACCTTCTCGTCCCAATCCGGTTTACGGAGTCGCTGGGCCTTCGGTAAATGATTCTATCGACACGCTCAAAATCCACATCGTTTGGAGGAATCGGAAGAATGGCGTTCGAGCTAAGCTCTGTGCTGTGTCCCTTTTTATCAACTAAAAAGCCTGGGGTGTTTCGATAGTTTCCACCGACCACCGAAGTAATAAGACCGCTTCTTGGACCAACAAAAGAAAGGTTAACGTGATCGGATTCTTTATCGAGGATGGTCCCATCAATTGAAACCTTGTCTAGGTTTCTCCACTCAACCCCGTCCCACTCGCCTAAGATAACTTCCGTGTTAGTGATGTCGTTTGGGGTTCGTGCAAAGCTAAAAATTAAGTCATCGGTATTAATCGGAGTTGGGGCGGTGACAGTAACATAATAAGGAGCGGTCAGGGTGGGCGGAATGTTTAGTGTAGTAGCTGTGTCTTTTGAATAGATAAGCCCCTGCTGAATCGCCGTAAAAGCTGGGATGGTGACGACACCCCCCGAAGAGCTTACTGTTCCACTCATGGCAATAACGCCATTACGTCCAACTAAGCTGTTACTTTCAGCTTGGAAGGTCGCACTTCGATAAGGAGCGGAAAACCCGTTTACTTTCTTTACAGCCACTTATTAAACCCTTTTCTTTACTAACACTCTAATAAAACCGCTTTGTCTTGCTGCCCCTGTGTAATCTCTATAAAAAGTTGAGGCTATAAGGTTCTTCACAAAGACCTTATACTTAGTCCACTGAACTCTTACGGCTCTATCTGGATTCAAAGACCCACTTAAAGAGGCTGTGATGTTACCACTTAAAACACCAGAGCTGACAGCAAGGTTATTACTGACCACAACGCCTAGTGTATTGGTGCTTGAACCTAATGACAGCTCTTCAATCGGAGCGCTGCCATCATCTGCTTGCGAGGCTTGAACACTAATATCAACCGCATCGCTATAAAGGCCATGATTAAAAATTTCTTCAAATGAGGCGGAAGAAGAGACATCGACGGCTCGCCATTCACTGACAAACGTATCTTTAAAATGAAGGGGTCTGACAGCCGTGGCTCCAAAGCCGTCAAAGTCTGATTCACCTAAATAAAGTTTGTCCGCCGACTCTACCTTCTCATCATCAAACCCTAAGGTAACTCCGAGCGGATCAGAGACCGTATAGTTGAGGCCACTAGAAACCCCACCCGGAAATACCCCGTAAATTTTAAGTTGATTTACGTTTCCACTAGGAGCGATTTCTTTAATTTGATAAACGCCTGCATTACTGCCCGTTCCTAAGATAGTCAGAACGTCACCGACTTGAATATCTTTTGTTGTAAAGTCGACCGTCAAGTCTTGAAGGATTCTAACTTTACTGCCATCAGAACCAATTGTTCCGGCGCTAGCAGCTGGAGGAGCGGTACTGGCATCGCCATCCACTCTGACAACCCCACCTTTAGTGTAAGTTGCGTAGATGTACTTTGCTTGAATGACGCCGCTTAATTCTACTTGCTGTAAATCTCTTACTCGGCAAAGATTGCCGTTAATCATCATCCAAAGAGGAGTGGCTGAACCGTCCACATGGACATTGACGCCAGTGTATCCCATCCAAGCTGGATAGCCGTTGGCATCTTTAGCTCCGGAAATAACTTGGCTTACATTTAAAGCTCTGGCTGCAAGAGACTGGTACAAAGAGTCGTACCCAGCTCTGGCATCAAACACTTCTAAATCAGATTTCAGTAGACGTTGTGGAACATCTAAGTCGTTACCCTCTTCGTCTTCATCTCCGTAGAGATAAGAGTTTCTGGAGCTCACCATTTCAGTAGTTGGCTTTAAACTTCCATCCGTATTGTGGGCAACGGTTAAAAATAATCGTAAGGAGCTTTTTCCAAAACGAGCATCTTGGATTTCTGCTTGAACGGCTTGAGCCCAAGCATCTACTTTCTGGTTGTTCTCATTAATAGGCTGGTCCCAAGTATCTTGGTACTCGCCATTTGCAGGAAGGGTTAATTTTAAAAATGCTGTTTGATCTGCCATAGGTTACTCGATAAATATTGTATATCTAATGGTTATAGAAATCTCGTTTGCTGCTTCAAACGGGACGGATTTAAACGTTCGGATGGAGAAAATTTCTTCGTCAGCGTTCGGTGCGTTAGGAGCGGACACGGCAGGTCTTGGAAGCGGGTTACCACCAAACAAGTCTGCCATTACAAGCCCCACTTCGTTGACCACGGGTTTTGCTTGATTTGAAAAAGCAGTTTGAGGAATTTCAATAGCCGAAAACGTTTTAATAAACTTTACTTCATGCACCCCAGGAACGCCGATATTGACGACGGTCACTTCAACGTCTTCTCTTCTTACTTCATTATAAAGAGCGGTCATGGTAGCAACCGGAGTTTTAGGAACGGTTGAATCAGAAGGCAAAGTCCCTCTATCTCCAATCGCCATGCGACAAATCGTTTTAAAAAAGCCGGAAGTTAAACTCCCAATTACCCGGTCTTTACCTGAATTTAAAATAATATTTTTAAGAACTTCCTGATGCAGAGTCTCGGTGTGGGAAAAATCAATGCTAGCAGAATCGTAAACTTTAATAGGATGTTGTTGAACCAGTTTGCCGGGAACTATTTCTGGTTTTCCCTTGGTGACAAAAAGCTCTACTTTTCCCTGAGGTTTTAACAGCTCCCGAACCTTCATGATTTCTCCAGATTAAATAATACTTTAGCTTCAGTCGTTACATCAAGCAACAAAGCTGTCGATTAACGCATTGGACTGATAAACTTCCACTTCAATACTTTCCTGCATGGCAACGCCATAGCTATCCATGTTAAGCCCAGCGTTTTCAGTGGATTCATAGTCAGTTAAATCTTGCTCTAAACAAAACGTGGTTTCGTTCGAGTCCAAATTGGGCGTTACGTCAATTGAGACATCAAAACTAATACGATCACCAAAAGGCAGCTCATCTCTAAAAGTGCCCACGATGATCTGAAACAAAAACGTCTTATTTAACGGCTTAATACTGTCTAAGAAGTTCTTCACATTTCCTAAATTAATATCAGGAGATATGAAGGCATCCACCGAGATCTGGGGTAAAAAGGTATGCTCCTCAAGTAGTGAGAGGGCCTTGGTTTCGTCCGTATCGCCTATGCCTCTGGTGGCGGTGTCGGTTAAAAATCTTTGAATACCTGTTCGGCCAATTTCCCCAGCTATGAAACCCGGTAGGTTTATTTTATCAAATACCTCAATACCATCAACTAAAGGCTGAAACCTTCTTAACGATTGGCCTACTGCGACAATAGGTTTTAGGTTGAGGGGTAAATTAAATCTTCTAATAAGCCCTGTTTGGCTAGTCGTTTCGATGTAGGAGGTGGTTACGTTACTAACGACCGAGTCCTCTTTAGCCACAGGAAGCCCAAAGAGAAGATAGAGCGCAGTTTTAATGTTCTCTGGCTTGGGCCCTGTCCAGAACGAAAACCAAAGGCCCTGAATCACCGAGAGGTAGGTAGGTTCGTTAGGTCCGTAAATATCCATTAAAAAGCCAAAGTTGTTCCACGGCGTTTCTTCATCAAAGTAAGTTTTCTTAGCCCACATCGGCTTTTTTGGGGGCTCTTGCAAAAAAGTAATAAGGCCGCTCTTATCAAGCACATAGTCAGCGCCGTTATTTAAAATCACTTCTACAGAGTCTTCTCGCACCGTGTCTTGAAGGTAGGGGATATCTACTATCTTGCTGTAAGGCAATCGATACACAAAAGGGTACTTAGGTAAATGAAGCGGCAAGTCTTCTTCTTGTAACCCCAACACAAACTCAGTGGCGTCATTAGAAGAAGGAAGAAGGATATCAATGCTGCTTGAAGGACCCGAGGTCGGAGAGACTAATTGAAGGACCGAGTTTTCAAAAATACCTGACGCAAACTTAAACCCCACAGCTTTATTGATTTTAGAAATAATCTCATTCAAGGTCGTTAAAGAAGGGTTCGCCCCCCTTAAGTCGACTTCTATTGGGTCGCCGCCATCAATACGAAACTTGATTAAAAATTTACTGCTAAGATTACACCCAGCATACAAATCTTGGGTTGAGGTATAGATAGCTGGCTTTGCAACCGAAGTCGTTTCGTCAAACGTATAAGGAAGCCATCTCTCGGTGGCGTATTGCTGTAAGTCTCTTACAGATATATTTAAGTCTGCTTCTACAAATTTTTGATACACCGATGCAAAGACTTGTTCATAGCCTTGCCAGAGCTCTCCCATTCGCTCCTTGTCGGCTTCAGGAAGGAGCTCCCAGAAGGTGCCCAAAAAATCAAAGTAGTGATTACTTGCCAAGGAATTTCTTTCCTAATGCAACAGCACTTGGAGCTGCCAAGATACCAAGCCCGCCTATTTCATATTTCGCATGTCGCCTCTCTTTAGGAGTCGACTTAGGATCTCTTAAAGCGTGAACGGAGGGAACAGCCAGTGTTCCAAGGCCCGCTAGTTCTAGCCCGTGTGTAAGGCTTGATTGTTTTTTAAAGCCCTTCCAAAATTTTAGTTTTTCTCCCATTTGGGCTTTTCTTGCAACTGGTCCAAGTCTCATATCTTTAGTTAGGGTCTGGGTACCTCTAATAATATGTCGCTTAAGTCCCCTATTAGCTTTTCTCAAGGTGTCCATATCGATAGCTCTTTTTTGAAAGCCCGATAAAAATGCTACTTTTTTCATAGATACCATCCTGTCCATTCTATAAGACCTAAGGTCCTTTCGTTTATGATCATACCCGTAAAGAAGGCCGTACTTCAAATCGTTCGGGCTTACTTTTCTTTTAATGGTTCGCCCATTCATTTTCTTATAGGTAATCAAAAAAGATTGCTTTGCCACATTCTTTTTCTTGTTGTGGCGAATGGCTTTCTTTAATCGTTTAGTACCTAATGTGCGTGCCATTCTCATCCTCAAACTCTGGTCCCATACTATGTGGGCTAAAGTCTCTTGCTGTTCTGTCTCTATCTAAAAGCTCTTTACTGGTCATGGTCTCGCTCGTATCCGCAGTGCCTACAGTTTCTACAGCATTCATTTGACCTACCGGAAGCTGGCCCTTTCCCACTCCTGCTACAAACGAACCTCCGTCACCGTAGTTAGTGGCGCGCTTCTCAAAGCCTAACCAAAAAGCTTTCTTAGTAATTCGCTCTGGAAGCTTGTCTGGAGTTTCAGATTCCCACTCATCGATGGTCTTCTGATCCATTTTCCCTTCAGCCTTAAGGGCATAAAATTTCCGTCTTTGAGACTTTGATTTAAACATTACATCCTCACAAGCGTAATGTTGTCAGCTACCCAATGCACTATCCTTGGGCTTAGTGGCCGTTTCGTGACTTTAGGAAATACTTCTGGTGTGGGCACAGTAATTTCAGACTCGCCTGTGACTGTGCTGACACTGCCGTCCGTATTGTAAATTGTGGCACTTAATTTAAAAGGTAAGATGGAAGTTCCGTATCTATCAAACGGGTCTACTGTTCTCACCATAAACTGAATGATGTCAGTGTAGTCTAAAGAGGTACCAGACTTCATCTTATTGATAAAACTTTTTAAAGAAACTAGTAGCTCGTCATTGGTCGGAACGGTCGCATCATTCGTATTTACTTTATAATAAATTGTTCCGCTCACATAAGCTGGAATGAAATGTTTAATTAAAATGTCGCCATCTAATGTACGTTCATTCTCAGATTGCACAAAAGTGTGAAAGTCAGAAACTTCTGGCACATAGTCATAGTTCACTCTAAAACTTAAACCCTCATAGCCCGTATTTAAAACAATGTAGCTATCTTCATACATTGAAAACCGAAGCTCTGGTTTATTAACGACTAGCCTGTAATCCGCACTAGAGCCCACACCAAAACCACCACTGCCAAAACCACCACGACCCCATCCGCCTTTGCCTTGTAACACCAATCCTGTCGGCTCTTTCGTTAGCGGATCAATCTCTTCAATACTGTTGATTCTTAAAAAAGCTAAGTCAGAAATCGTCATCGCATCGCGACCTGGGCGAACGCCGCGTTCTCTTCCTAAATCATCTATAATGATGTTGTTTCCAATATCAATAGAAAGAGGATTGTAATAATACTGTACGTACACGATCTCGCCACTTTTGATACCCGTTCTAGAAATAGAATAAGACACATCCGTTTCAGTAGCATCAAACGTCGTATCTAACACAAGCACGTTATCGCTAGTCTTTTGAATGATTCGATAATCGCCAGAGTTGTCGCCACTGGATATCGTCAAGATGTCGTTTACGTTTACAGACAAAAATACGTTCGGAGTTGAATCAGTAAAAATTGCGGTGTTCTCAGTGTACTGACCCGTTGTAAAAGTAGGAATGATGGCTGAACCAATGATTCTTCTAATCTTTCCGTTCTCATCATCGACTTCGTAGTCTTGGCCTTCAATAAAAGTCAAAGGCCCATCGCCACTAAAAGTATAAGGTGCTTCCGAGGTCAAAAGATTAAAGACTTGAGGAAGAGCTGAGTTACCGACATCTGGATTATCAATGACGATGTGGCTTGTAAGACCAGAAGACGGAGAAGTGATTTTAAAAGAACTTCCTTCAGCAGTAGCGATATTGACTCCAAAAGCTGCGTTGATGATGTTAAAGATTTCGTTTCTTGTGGTGGCCCCTGGGTTTACGCCGGCCACCCGAATGGTTTTAAATACCCCATCGACGCCAATCTTAATATGCTGATTCACCGATAAGTTAATCGGAGATGACATGTCAACCGGGCTTGTAAAGGTAGCGCTGGTAGCAACTTTTATTTGTTTGAGTATTGGGGCTTTGTTGTTCGACCTATCAATATTTGGATTGTTGACGCTAGACCAGCTAGTGCCTTCTAAAAGAATATTGGCACTCGTGTAGGTCTGCCGTGTGTAGTCCGTCAAAACTCCCATGAAGTCTTTGGAGCCGCTTTTGATGGCCGCGGTCTTTACGTAGCCATCGACCTTTCCTCCCACATGGGCGTTGTACAAAATATCTCTCATCATCTCCGGATCGCCAAAACCAATCGGCTGAACTTCGGAAAGAGAGTTTACAAAGTTTTCAAAAAGAATCGCTCGGAAGCCCTTTCCAGCGACAAGGTCACGAACCCCGATTGAGTTCTGGATTCTATCAATAAAGTCGGTATTACTTTCTCTATCTAAACCACCAGAAATCGGAGAAGGGTTAGTTACTCTAACCACATCGTTGTCGCTTGCCAAAGAAACAAGCTGCCCAACTTCAAGCTCGGTATCGGCTCCAGTGTCGGAAGACTCGACAGGGACATCCATATAATACAGACCGTTATCTAATTGCAGCGCCATCTGGTCTGAAGAGATGCTATAAGGATCTGGATTGCTATATGTTAAACCGTTGGAACCTGTAAAGACTGCTCCACCAGCGGGGTACTCCCTTTCCACAGGGGCGTTGAAGTAAGCCCTTGCTGTACCCGACGAACCAGAACCTTCTCTTCGGAGCACGAAAAGATTACTAGCTAGTGCATCAACATAATCTTCATTAAAAGCGTCAGGGTCACTTGTGAGAAGAATTCTAAGAAAACTCTGCCCAATAAAAAGCTCATTCGCCTCATCTCTAAGGGGCTGAACAATAAACTGAATGGGTTTAAAAAATAAGGACTCGAAGCCTGTTCCAAACCGAAGTTCAAAGTTTGGATCGTACGCTGCAAGCCGGTCCGTTAAAAACGCTGAGATGGGTAATTGAGCCATAATTATATAACTATAACAGAGGCCTGGTTGACCTGGTTAACTACTCTTAATGTCACAAAAATCTCATCGATATTCCCTTGGGCTATCGATACTATCTGTATCTCCGAAAGTTTCTCTTCAGGCGGATCATTACTTCCTACCTGATTACTAATAATCTCTGTTTCGGATTTTTTTACTTTTCTTGCTATTTCCGAAAAAATAGAAGTCGAATCTTCTGGGTCGATGTTGCTACCCAACAAATCCTGAAGACCACCGCCCTCATCGGGGTTCAGCGCATCCTTGCCTGGGATGGTCAATAAAGAGATTACCACGATCTGAATGAGCTTAGAAATACCTGTAAGCACTTTTGGTTTAATCCCAAAGCTCACCACGTTAGTTTCTGGGTCGACGTTTATGATTTGAATATCCACTATAAAATACCCTTTCCTAACGAAGAGAGAGAATTAGTTGCCGATGCTAAAGCAGCGTTTGCGCTGCCACTTATTTTATTCAGCGCATCTAAAGAAGTGTTGCCGCCTAAAGCTGAAACCCCAGCGCTTAACGCACCGCTACCTATTTTTTTGTAAGCATCTGGAAGTGTTTTGCCTCCTAAGAACCCGATACCCAAGGTAGCACCAACACCCGCCAGCAAGTTGTCTGATTTAAGTATATCCGGTGTTGCGCATTTACTGGAGGCTGAAACAGCTCGTTGTTCTATAGTTAAAAGCTTATTACCTTTGTCAGTGTTGGAGGCTTTTTGTTGTGCGAAACCAGTAGAGGCGGCGCGTTGAGCCAGGAGTTCTTTTGCGGTCTGGGCTCTTTGAAGTTCTCGTTGAGCTTGGACAAGCTGCTGCCGGTCTTCTGTGGTGTGTAAGCATTCTTGTAAAGCGCCTATCCCCACCAAAGCCGCTCCCACAAACGTTGCGGTCTTTGGGTTTAAGTTAAAAAAGTCAGAGAACTTTCCTTGCTGTAATAAAGCCGCAGCGCGGTCAAGTCCCAAGTCATTTAATAAAGTAAATACACCAGTACCTACTTTTGTTAGTTCAGACTGTAAGGGAAGCGGAGAGTTTGCAAAGGCTGTAAGAACCACCTCAATTTCTTTATCTTGATCTAACGAAAGAGTTAGTCTGTTTTGAATCGTTCTTCCAAGCGAAAGGATATTTGAGGCTACCTTTGCATCCACAATCGCTTGAAGGCAGGCGAGCGTGAAAGTAGTTAGCTGGGATTCTAGTTGCCCAATTTGTTCTTGGCCCTCTTTAGCAATCAAAATGGCTCCGCCCAGCTCTCTATTATTTTTCTTTTTAATGGTGTCTACAGCTTTTTGGTAATTAGTTAGGGCATCGTTGCTGGTGGTCAGAGACTTAAGGGTGGGGCTTGGCACAAAACCCATATACTGAATAATTGTTTTTAATTCTAATAACCACTCGAGAGACTTTGCGGAAGATTTAATTGGGTCGGGTGAGAAACCAAGAACTGGAGTTGAAATTGCCCCCGCCTCTCCATTCAACGTTGTGGACATAGAATCTACAAGGCCATCTAATTTAGAAATGATGTTGTCTAGGGTATTGATAGTGGTTTGTTTTAATCTGGAAGAACCTGCTGAAGAAAGAGAGGCATAACCAACTAAGAAAGCAGATATCAGCGCATTGGTTTGAAGAGTGGCTAGAAAATAACCATTAGCTGCGGCCAAGACTTCTTGAACCAGCTGTGGCACCGCTAAAAGAACCGCAAGCTGTTGATTGGGCGGAGTAATCCCAAGACCTGAAAGAATCCCCTTGTCTGTGTAGTTAGCAGGGGGCTTACCGTCTGCAGGTTGCATAAGGTCTTCTGCTTTTTTTAGATTCTTTTTAGATTCTTCAAAGCGTGTTCCAAGCCACCTGTCTGTGGAGAAAAGCGTGTTTCTTACCGTCACTACATCGTTTCTTGCCGTTAAAATAAGAAGAAGAGCATTTCTTAATTTCACTAAGTACTTTGAAAAATACGGCTCACCATTTACTAACAGTAGAAGGGCGTTATGCAACTGACGTAGCTTTTCTTGTAAGTTTAATAAAATGGTTCGTTTTCTTTGAATAGAGCTGACGGCATTTTTAGCGAGGTTCTTTAAGAAGTACATCGACAAATCGTTTTTAGCCACTAACGCAACTGCGATTGTGTCAAACGCGAGGTTCTGTATGTTCTCAACTTGTTTGCCGACAGCTTTGCCAACAAACGTATCTACGTTCTTAATTAAACCAGCTCCGTTCTTAGAAATCATTTCGGAGATATAGTCTTTACCTAATTGCTCAAGCGGGTTCTTTTGAATGCTGACAAGCGCATTGGTGGCGGCGCTTAAGTTGATAGAGTCTAGAATCTTAGATGGGGCAGAAGAAATCTTGGAAAGCGTGCTTAAGGCTTTTTCATCCTTAGCTAAATTCTCCCTCTCCTTCTTAATGTATTCTAGTACAAGCGAAAGACTCATCTGAGTGCCTTCTCCATTCTCACTCTAATGCCATTATAAAGGGTTCGGACTTTAGCAACCGAAACACCCATTCGTTGCGCTATGGCATCAAAGTCTGGTTTGTTGTTTGCTTTTACAAGTCTGGGTTTACCGTACCTGCCGTACAAATACTCAAACACCACTTTTTCTTCTGGGGTGCAATCGTAGTAAACGTAAGTAGCCCGCTCTTCGTCTCGATTACCTTCCGCAAACGAAACGCTCTCTGTGCCTTCACCTATCGCCAAGTCTTTTTGGATTTCTTTCTGAATGACAGCAATATCTTTTACAGACATATGAAGCCTATCTGCAAGTTCCGCTGTCGAGGGCTCTCTACCCAGAGAGGCTCGTAGGTTGTCATACTCATTTTGGTATAGCCCCACCATCTGAGCTCTCGGTTCTGGCATCACCCCAATGTTTTGATGCAGATAATTAAGACGCTTTGCTTTCTCATGCACGGCTGTGTAAACGTGGGTTTGAAGCGCAGTGCCTTTGGATGGGTCATAAGTTTTCAAAGCCGACAAAAAGTTTTGGGCAGCCCAAATCCTATGCGCGCTCTCAGGAATGTTAGACTTCACAGAAGCTTTTCTAGCAGCCGTATGAATCAGGTTCTTCATCGACTGGTAGAGGTTTTGAAAGTGCGTTTTATCTTGGGTCTTTTTCCATTTCTTAAATAAGTCCTGCTCGTGTTTTTTTCTATCATCCACGGAAGCCTCGATTCTTTTTAAGGGCATCTCGGTATGCAAGTACCACCGCCCGTTTTTTGCTGATAGGTGTTTTATCTTCTCCGCTGCCTAAAATGCCCGCACCAGAAAACTCCAAGAACGGCAACGACAGATCCTCGGCATTAGTAGTTGCACCAAGGAATCCAAACGCCTCTTTCATCGTGACGTATCTGCGTCTGGTTTTCTGGTCGATAAAACTGTGGACTGCTTGTGGGCCAATCTGTCTTTGTTTTTTGTAGTCTTCCACAAGAACTAAAGAGGCGGCAAGAAGCGTGCTGGTTTTAGTATTAGTAGTAATACAATCAGACCCGCTCTTACCAAGAAGGGTTGCGTAGAACTTAGAAATCGCATCTGGAATGATGTTCTGACTTCCGGCTTTAGCTGCTTTCTGCTCTTGTTTTTTACGAGTACCTTTAGCGGCGGGGGATGCCTTAGGAACCCCTCGGGAGCCAAAAATTTCTTCGGCAAACCACGGCGGAATAAGTGGCTCGTTTGCTTTTCCAGAAGAGGCGTCTTGCTCCTCAACGGTTCGTGCATACGAAAGACTGGTGTTTGTATATCCCCCTTGAGTTGCATAAATTCGGTGCGTTACAGAATTACAATATGCCACTACCGTCTGACTAGCATCGCTATCATCTACAATCAAAACGGGAAATCCTGGCACTACTGATAATTTAAGATGGCTCGTGATTTCCAACTGTCTGCCCTGGTATCTTTTTTTATAGAAAAGATACTTTGCGATTCCTTGAAGGTAGTTGTTCTTTCCTATCTCAGACATAGCTGAACGGAATTGGCTCGCAGCGGGGACCATCCCCTCTTGCGCCATAAGAATACCTTTCATCAATTCTTCATTAGTTAAAAAATGCTGCTCTCTTTTTTTACCAAGCCCGGTCTGTGGGAATTTGGCTTCTGGGTCACCAAACTTTACAGCTTTGTAGGCGGGTGGAACTTGAACGTCCCCCTCACCGGATAGGTTGGTTAAATTTTTATTGGGTGCCATAAAGTTACTAAAACTCTCTGGCTCATACTTGTGAATCATTGCAACAGAGCTTCCTCCAAACACAGGCACTTCGGGTTTATAAATAAGCCTTGTGGGTTCTTGTAAAAAATTACGAGAGAAGGTGAAGCTTGAATACTCGTCTGGGAAAAAGGTGTTACAGATTGGGGGTGGCATCATAAACAAATTGGGTTTAAAAACAAACTCCCCGATTGTATCTTTTGGCTTCCCATTCTTTGTAAGCGTGGCTCCTGATATCTTGCTATCTACAACAGCCGGAAAGGGGATTGAAGTCGTGTCATGATAAATCAAGCCCAACAAATCTAAGATAACATTTCTTAAAGTTTGATATCCGGTAGTTCTTCCGATTACAGATGAAAACCACTCGATAGCTTCTTGCTGCCTTAATAGTTTTGAAAGAGACTTGGAAGAATGCAGCACAATTCTGTCTTCTATTCTAAGGCGCTTAGATGCCAATTGATAAAACGAATTGGTGCTGGAGATGTCTTTGATAACCCCAACAAACCCATCTAAAAAGTCTGTGCCCGGTTTAGAAAGTACCTTGTTTATAACTTGTATGAAATAAGACGACCTGGCGTTTGTGACTGGGATTATTTTTGTTTGGCTCTTCCTTGCATCCGCTTGGTCTAGGCCGCTCACTTGAATCTCTTCGGCTGACTTTCCCATGGTCTGCTGGGCATTAAAGAAGTACGTTACAACATTGTCCCAGTAGGAGGAAAAATCAATACACGATAAAGACATGCTTCTTCCCGATGGGGTCTTGTTGAACGAGTACCCAAACACCTCTCCCTCAAAAGCTAGAACGTAAGGAAAGCCTTCTTTTTCATTGTTGACGTCTCTTACAAAAATGTGGGCCATCGTTCGAGGTTTGATGTTATTGATGGTGGCGTGCGGAACAACATCGATATAGGCAATCCCAGCCTGTCCTACCGTGGTAGTAATAGTAGCCCCAGTAAAAGGAACTTCTATCCCCTCTAGAAATAATTTCGCAGAAAGAGGCCTACCTGTTGCCATGTGTTTATCCTATAACTTTTCTTAAAAACCCGTTTGCTCCAGAAACCAATTTTGTTTTAAACTTGTTTGATAAAGATTGCACTTGGGAACCCAAAGCTGCAACTAGCTTCGATGGGTTATTCTTCTTGTTTAGCGCCCCAGAGCCAAACTTAGTAGCGTCAGAGGTTTCTGGTTTAGACAAACCTTTTACTAACAAATTTAAAAAAGAGATATCTTTACTAAACTGGCCGTTACTCTCAACGAGACCAAAGTCCGTCGAAAGCTTTAAAACCTTCCTGTCTATGACCAGCACTTGAAAGGACACCGACACTCCCTTTTCGATCACGGCGGTGGTATTAAGACTTGTGTTTAATAAAAACCCCTCCACCTGATGATATCCGTAAGTCAAGACAAGCTTGGCTTGCAAGTCAACGCATTTAGTTCCTCTAAGAAAGTTTTCATAATAAAACATGTAATCTTCAACCCAGTTTAGGTTGTTTGTATTAAGCAGCGTTCCACTAAAGTTATATATCGGGGGCCTTTCCCCAAAAAAGAAAACATAAAAATTACCAAAGGTCTCAACAATCTGTGATCTCTCTGTGTGGGGCTCCTGAACGTTTTCAAGGAAGAATTTGCTAAACGGAGGAATCAAATCAACATCATCTCCGCTACCTCCTGGTGGGTTTTTACCAATCAGTCTAATAGAAGCTGGTTCATCCTGACCGCTATCATCAACACTTCTAGGCAATTCAAAGAAGCTGTTCTGTGGGTTATCAGAGTTCCTAATCCCACCTCTTCGATAAAAGTCAGCTGCCACTTTTGTTTGGCTTGTAGTTACTGGGTGCTTTGCAAACCCCTCAGATAAAAAAGCCTCCCTAAACTGCATCAGGTCTTGCGGAGTGGTAATCTGTACGGATACTTTGTCTTGCTTTGAAGGGGTCACAGTTTTTGTCAAAGAGCCGTCTGGCGTAGCAGAGGCTTCCGCTAAATAACCAAGAAGCGTGTTGGCAATTCCTGCGGCCTTCTTAGCGTTGGCTTTTTTTCTTAAACTGCCCATTATTCATCACCCGCATCTCTAAACACCGATGGAAGAACCGCAGCTGGAAGAACAGCGTTCTTATCAATTTGTTTTCCCACATTCACCATTTGAATAAGCCTTGCTTGAGAAATGGCTTGAGATTTCACGACGTCTTCAACATCGGCGTCACTTACAAGCTTATCCCTAACCACCACGTTACCTAGAGCTGTAGCAATCAAGTAAGATTCTTGTGCTTCTATTTTACTCATTGTCCACTACTCTCCTGTCTGATTCTTCTTAAGTTACCTTCCATGTCCCCAGCCGAGTTGTCAGGCTCAACAGGTGCCTGTGCGGATTTAGCAAGTGCCATCATCTGAGAGAGAACTTCTTCGTTCTGCGCTAGTAACTTTTTTTCTTCATCAGAAGATTTGAAAAAAGATTTTATTGAATCAACAACTCCCATTAAACCCCCAATCTCTTTGCTAGAGCTTTCATGACTTCCAAAGTCTGAACGTTGATGTTGGTCTGGGTTGTTGCAGCTTTATTTGGGTCTTCTGCTCCGGTGCTACTTCCAGATACCGCTGTATTTCCTGCTGCCGTTTTTCTGTAGGTTTCTAATTCAGCTCTAGCCGCTGCAGGATCTTTTGAATTTAGTTTTTCTATTTTTTCGATTTCTTTAGCAAACGCTGCTCCGGAGGCTCCCACTGTTTTTAAAAGTTTTCCATCTTCGCTGTGTGCTATTTTTAAAACTTCCTCTAAAGACCCGGATTCAAGGTTTTTACTTACTCCTTTTAGCGCAACTTTCTGATCGAAAGTGAGTTTTTTACCGGCCTCGCCTTCTATGTCAGCAGTAAGCGCTCTTGATAACATCCTGCCGCCGCGAGACTCTTGAATATCTGCCACTGTGTTGATCGCGTCTTTAGCTGTATCTAATTCTTTGTCAGAGGATTTTATCGTATCGATAACGGATTTAACCTTACTGGCGTCCATCTTCTTTCCATCGATTTCTACATTAGCTTGCATTTTGTGCGCTTCAGCTAAAAGCTTTTCAGCTTCGTCTTTACTTTTTTTATCGCCTTTTTTGGACAGTTCTCTTGCTCTTTGAACTCTTTCTATCACCCCGTCAGCAATAGGTGCGTGTGCTTTGTTAGCGAGGGTCTTTCTAACATCCTCATATTTTCCAACGGCTTCTTTTAAATTTGCTACATCTACAGCCTCTACCCCAGCTTTTACTTTGTTTGCACCCTCGCTGGCCTCATCTACCAGGGATTTAAGGCTGGTGTCTTTTACTTCATCCACCATTTTTGCGTACTGCGCTTTACTTAACTCGGTAGCTTTTTTACCGAACATGGCCTGTGATACGTCATCCAAACTAGAAATTTTAGACCCAGAACTAAGGATTTGTCCGATATCTTTTTTCATCGAAACTTTGTCTAATAACCCAGCTTTTTTCATTTCCGCCGCATCAGACACGGACATACCGTAGTTGCTCTCAGATATCTGTTTAAGTTTTTCAGAATCAACCGCCGTTACTTTAGAGCCGTGGTCAGACAGGATGGTCATCCCTCGCTTTTCAGCTTCTTCTCTAGTTAGTAACTCCGTCTTAACATCAAAAGCTTTAGCCAAAGCCGACTGCTCTCCAAAACGCGGAGATAGGGCCTCAAGAACACTCGTACCTGCCGTCTTGTTGATGCCTAAAGCGTTGCCTTTACTTAAGTCGCCTCCGCGAACGCCCTTTGTTCCTGGCTCCGCATCTCGCAGAGATGTATCAATTCGTGCTGTGCTTACTCTTGAAATTCCATCAATGTTTTCTTCTTTAAAGGTAACGAAAGCTTCTCTGGCTCTGCTAATAAAATTAGAAATAGCTCTGCCGCCAAGTTCGTCGGCTGCATTTTTTACAACGTCACCGATTTTTGCAGAGGCTCTATTAAAGATGTTGTTTTTAGCAGAATCTTCCTGAATCGCTTTGGCTCTTGCGTTCGCCACAGCCTCTTGTCCTGTGGCAAAATTTTTATCAGCATTCTTAGCTTCCGCAATGGTGGCATCAATTTCAGCATCACTCTTTCCTTGCTGCTTCATTGAAAACCGAAACGCATCTTCAAACTTCAAACCGCCAATAGAGCTTGTAAGCATCCCAGCTGTTGCGGCAGCCGTTCCAATTGCGGCCATTTGAAGGCCACGACCCCCAAACGCTTTACCCATTTCAGAAACAAACTTTTCTTGGTTGGCTTGATAAGAGATAAGAGCTGCGGGACTTCCGATATTTGCGGCAGCTTGTTGTGCCATGCCAATCAGGTTTCCGCCGCCCGCCATCATGTTGCCCATAAAGGCGCTAGAATTAAATCCATTCCCTCCCATAGCTGGATTAAAGAAGGCAGCTCCAAAACCACGCCCCATAGCAGACTGTGAAAAAGCAAGTCCACCAGCAGTTTGCCTCATTGCTAGAGCTTCTTCTCCGCCGGCCTGAGAAATAGCTTCTTGAGATAGAAGACCTGCGTCTCTTGAGGCTCTTACCGAGGCCAGATTCATCATGGTGGCTTGAGCACCAATCCCCATCGACACGCCAGTGCCCCTAAACATTTCAGCACCCTGAAGACCAAGACCAAGCGCCTCTCCTGCGGTTCTTCCAGAAATTCTTCCAGAGATATCTGCGGTGCCAAGCATACTTTTTACATCGCCGCCCTCTACCCCTATAGCTTTTAAATCTTTGATTGTTTTTAGCCCCTCAGACAAGGTCTGATGAAGCATTTTGGTAACCGATTTTACATTCTCGGTTATGTCCTTGAATTTCTTTTGAAAGTCGTTCATATCCTGAACGCCACTCATGAGGCCTAACTGGGTTCCCTCTTGTAAAATCTGAGTAAGGTCTTGGGTATTTAATTGGGGGTCTTTGATATCCATACCCCGAATCATTTCGCCAACTTGCTGTCTTGCGCCACGGTTCATCCCACGACCAAACCGAGGATCTGCCATCGAGCTTCCGGCACCAACAAATCTAAAGCTGTTGCTCTCTAAAAAAGCATCGATATCTCGTCTAGCCCCCGCTGCCGAATTAATGACGCCTGCGGCAGCAGCTCCAACGGCGTAACTAGCTATCGAT
>Ga0214923_10000049_pt1 | contig 153399 bp, 160 predicted proteins | sample LL1510_MetaG_FD_177993 | JGI IMG/M metagenome (GOLD analysis project Ga0214923, IMG submission 177993) | Freshwater microbial communities from Lake Lanier, Atlanta, Georgia, United States - LL-1510 | ecosystem: Environmental > Aquatic > Freshwater > Lake | place: USA: Georgia | collected... | reverse complement strand
TGGTCAGTGTAAGCTTTAGCATCTTTAAGAGCTTTAGCTACTGAACCAGCTGTGTTCTCATCACCTTCAAGCACGTCAAGACGGCCATCAAGAAGGCCTTCAGCAGCCATTGCACGGGACTCTTCAGAAGAAACTTCTTGGTCAGTGTAAGCTTTAGCATCTTTAAGAGCTTTAGCTACTGAACCAGCTGTGTTCTCATCACCTTCAAGCACGTCAAGACGGCCATCAAGAAGGCCTTCAGCAGCCATTGCACGGGACTCTTCAGCTTCGATTTTTGTATTAAGTTCTGAATCTGCATCAGTGCGAGCATTTATTTCTGCACTTAAATCTGAAGTTAAATCAGATATGCTTTGATTAAGCGATTGATTCATCGAATCCATCTGGTCAGATAGATCAGAAATTGCCTGCTCACGAGCTGCAGTTTCAGCAGAGTCTCTATCGTCGACGTACTTTTTCCTAGAAAGTTCATCAGCAGAAGCTGGATCGGACGAAAACTGTGGGACGACAGAAAACACTAACTTATTTTGAGCATTAAGCTTAAATAGTTCTTGTTCAGAATTGTCGCTTTTAAGCGCCTTAAAAGCATCATCGTTTAAGAATAAGACCTTAGATCCGTCGATTGCTTTGTTTAAAATATATTTCTTTTTAATTTGATTTGCCATAAAAATCCTCTAAAATAAAAAACCTCGTTGCAAGGTTTAACTAATATATCTTATCACAAATCATAGTTAATACATTTTACGCGCAAAGTATCGAATATACTAAATTAATATCCGGAGCCGTCTTCTTCGCTATTTTTAATTTTAATAGAATTCCAATATTCGATCTCATCTGCTTGAGAGGTAAATCTAGAGGATATGGGCTTAGATACTTCACTGAGCCAATCATTGATGGTATTATTCCATTTGTTCTCTGCGCTGTTTAGATTTTTTTTAGTTAGACCGAGTCCCATTTTCTCACCGGCATTGACAAAATCATCGTTAGAGGGCTGCATGTTTTTTAACATAGACTTTTTATGCATCAACGACAATAAGTTGCCCATCGCTTCATTTTCGTGCTTCGATAGAGTCTCTTCATATTGCTGTTCATAATCTACGCTAGATGCTAATTTTCTCTGTCTAGCAAATTCCGCAATCTCCTCGGGAGTGAACTGCTTTACTGGTTGTTTTCTATTAAGTTTTTTCATCTTCTTGGCTTCTAAGTCAACTGCATTTTTTGTGCTTATAGCACTAGGCTTTACTCCCCAATTTTTTACATTCTTGTTGGCGCCTAACTCTGATATCTCTTGACCTGCATTTTTTGCCTTGCGCTTTACATTGTCCGCCGTAGTGTATTGTCCAGCACCTTTAGGACCATAATTACTCTTCTTCACGGTGTTTGGTTGCCAAGATGGGCCCCTTGGCCAAAGATCTGGCTCATTACTTGCGGGTGTCTGAACAATATTTGGTTGAGGCTTTGGAAGCTTATTTACATTAGATTTCCACTTGCTTCTTTTTTCTTCTTCTTGTTTCTTGTTCCATTCTCTTTTCCACTTAAGTTGCTCTTTTGGATCGTACGGTATATCGTTTTGCTTGGATAGATCCTGTAAGGCCTTAATCAATTTATCGGCAATCGTACGACGAACAAATACCATCTCATCGGAATCATTCTTAGAGAGATCCTGCATCATCCCTTTGGATTCTAGAGAATTAATCAACGCATCTATCAGATATTTAGGGGTTTTTGGTGAAACTACTGCACCTATGGAATTGTCATCTATTTTATATATCTTTATGTTTTCCATACTATTCACCAGACTTTGAGTTAATAGAAGTTAATTTTTTCTTATTGACTTCTTCTGCATGTTTAAGTTTTTGTTCTAGTTCTTTTTCTTTAAAAGAAAGTTCCAATTCGATTTCTTTCTTGCGTCTTTGTATCTCTAATAGTTTTTCTTCTAATTCAAGTTGAGAAAGTTTTTTCTTATGGTCCGGATCAGAAACGTTAGTGGTAGCGTCTTTATATTCCAGTTCTTTCATTCTTTTTGCATGGTCATGTTCCAGATCCATTTGCCTAACTTTATGCTTAAATTCTAAATCACCTATTCTTTTAGAGTGATCTATATCTATATCGGACATTGCAGCGGCAGCGGCAGCCTTTGCAGTTTTAATTTCATCATGATGCGGAGAATGATGACCTCTTACTATATAAGATATCTCTGGATCAGAATAGCCGTGCTCTTTTAAAGATTCTATTATTTTTTGTTCTTCTTCGTCTACATTTAACTCTTCAGACTGTTCCTGTGTAGTTTGTTCGGTTTCTCCAACCTGTTCTTGTGCGGTTTGTTCTTCTACAGGCTGTCCTTGTGAGACTTGCTCTGACTCTTCTGGTCTAGGGGTTAAAGATGCTACTTCAGTCTGCTCTTGTGGAGTCTGCTCTTGTGGAGTCTGCTCTTGTGGAGTCTGCTCTTGTGGAGTCTGCTCTTGTGGAGTCTGCTCTTGTGGAGTCTGCTCTTGTGGAGTCTGCTCAGACTCGTCGTCTTTGGATGCCTCTTCTAAATTCATTATAGATTTTAAATTATTTAGTCCCTTTTTAAGTTTAGACCAGCGTGCGTCTAATGCATTATCTGCATTGCGCATATTTTTTTTCTTTGGTTCTTTTTTTAATGGCTCTTTACCTTCAACTATTTCTTGCTTGCCGTCTGGTACAATTTCAATCATATTTTTTTCTATTGTTTTTAATTTTTTATAGTATTTAGGGTCTTCGGTTAAATGATCCATAGCTATTTCTTTAGCTATAGCTTTATTTTTTGTATGCTCTAATTCTACTTTTTGACCCTGTTTTAATGATTTAGAATCAAAGTCTGATGGTTTTTTCTTATCTGCCAATCCACCCTTTATTGCATCTTTATGCTTAATCATGATAATAATCCCTTTTAATATTTTTTATTGCAAGCGCTGATTGCAGATTATTATATTTGTATGTCATTTTATGTGACCTATATTTAAATATAATCGATCATGAACTTTTTTTGGTAATAGCCTCTAGCAGAATCTGTCTGCTGCTGTATGATTTTTTCTAAATCAGCCAGACGGTTCTGTAAAAAACCCGGACCAAGAGTTCCTACGCTCTGCGAAACACCATCGATACCTATGCTAACAGAGTTTTGAGGAAATAATATGGGGCCCATGGTCGACAACATCTTGTATGCTGCCATATTTTCTATAAGTCCAGCCAATAATGCAGGTATCCTTCCATCCTCGAATCCTGCTCTATATTCTATAAGAATAGCACCAGGCCAATGCGATAGAGCCTGATTGTTAAATGCATGGAACCCTAGTCCTGAATAAACACTGACAATAAGTCCAGATATAGTGACACCTTGAGCTGGAACCAATTGTATCGTCTGTTCTTGAGGCTGGACATGTATGAATTCGAGCGGTATATCCACGAGTGGAGGTGTGGCAGGCCCAATCTGTCCATTGTTAAACGTCAACTGAAACTTAGATACATCGAGTATTGGCCCATGATTTACCTTGAAATAACCAAAACTCCAAAAAAACTGATGTCTGCTATAATCATGCCTTTCTCTAAATAATACAGGAACTATATAGAGATCGAGCATATGCTCTACTTCTGATATAGCTTGATCTATATAGTGCTGTATGCTGTCATCCGTAACCTCTTGTCCAGTCATGAATGATTTTAATGGTAGACCAAATAATACAGTTTGACGCATAGATTGTGGAGTAGGTAAACTACTATACCTAGTGACTCCTGGTTCTTGCTCTATCTCAAATGCCGGAAATGGAGATGTTGTGGGCGTTTTATCTATTGCCATACTATTCAGATCTCTTTCTTGTTATGACATTTCTTTGAGCGTCTATTCTCTTTATTGCTTCTGCCATTTTGGGAGCATTTGGATGTTTGGATTCTGATATGACTACATGAGGCGCCGCTGGTTTTTGAACCGATGGGGTACTTGCGGATGCTGGAGTGGACGTAGGAGTCGCAGTTGTGGTCGATGCGGAAGTAGGTGTGAGAGTGGGTGCGGACATTTGAGGCTGCGCACTTCTTTTTTTATTGAAATCTTTGGCTGCTCTTCTAATACTCTGTGGTATTTCATGTTGATTATTTAAGGCAGTCATCTGAAGACCTTTTATCACTCTAGAGGCCCATGTTTTAAATTGAGCACCTTTAGAGGGATCATAAGAATTAACTGCTTGCATTAAACCATGCATGCCCGCCTCATGAAGTAATCCTATATCCACGTTAGGATGGTTTTCTTGCAAACCTAGTGCCTTTATTGCATTTTTTGCATTTATCGCTATTAGTCTATTGTATTTTTTAAAAAAGTCTTCTACTAAAGGACTTTTTGCGGCAGCTGGTCCTAATATTCTATTTATATCTTTTTTATCACCTATATCATAGTTTTCTAAATCTTCAGTTGAAGAGGCTTTTTTATTTTTATCTGTATAATTTTTTGCATATTCTTTAACGAATTGTTTGTTGCCCATCGCAAAAGAAGAATATGGATCAGATACCATGGATCCTGCCGTGCCTTCTTCGCTCTTAGCGCCGCCTGCATGCTGTAAGCCAGCTTCGGTGGAAAATGTTTCTTCTGGCATAGCTCCGCCCTCTAAGATAGTTTTTATTTGAGCTTCTTTATGAGCATCAAATATTTTTTTCTTTTCATCGCCTATTTGATGTGCATCAGCATGAGCTCTAATTGCATTTGCAGTATGATCTGGATTGCCGCTTATCCAATCTCTATGAAACTTTTCATCTAATTCCATTTGAGCAATTGGATCCGCGTTTTTATATGCAGCGGAATTAGTCAATTCGCTATATGCTTGATTTCTATCCTTATGGGCGTTACGCGTAGCTTCTAATAAAACACCTTCCTTAGCCAAAACAGGATTTTTTCTGGGATCAGCTTGTAATTTTATTGTGTCTCTGGCTCTCTGTTCCCATGGTCTAGTGTGTTCTCTTAGAGCGTTAAGTTCTTCTACCGTTGGTTCAAACATTTCTTCTTTTTCGGAAAACGAGGGTTCATCCTTTAAAGATGCTAAGGATGGGTTAGATGAAGGTTGGCCTTGTTTTCTTGTAATAACAGCCGATCTTGAAGTCGGTTCAATTTGAGTTTCGCTGGTGGATTTAGGTATTATTTTTGGTTTTTCTTCAGAAACAGCTAATTTATATTTTTTTTTGATTTCTGATGGCAGTTTCTCGTAGTCTTCAGGGTCCATGTTGATAGTTTGAGACTCTATTGAAGATTCCGGTGACGACTTGATTTGATCTATATTTTTTGCCGGTTTAATTTCCTGTTGGGGTTCTTCTTCATTTTCTGATTCAGATGGTCTTCCAGTCATCTGTCCATATACATCTCGCGATTCATCGTCTTCAGGTTCTATATTTTCATCTTCATTTAATAATTCATCGTTGTCATAAGAAGATAAGTCATCTGCATATGGATCTTCCGATTCGTCTCTTATTGATAGTCCACTTATATCTTCTGGGTCATAGTCTTTGTCTTCGTAATCTCTAGCTTTCAATAACTTTTTAGTATTATATAAATGATTCACTATATTGTCTATTTCAGACAGCTCAATAGAATTAGATTTACTCATATTATGGTAAATATGATTAACTAAAGCCCAATCTCTATCAGAAAAAGATTCTTCTTTTTTTGACTTAGATTCACTTACTGATTTTTTAGCCTTATTCCATTTAACTTCGTCTTTTTTAGACCTAACAAAACCTGGCATTATCTTGCTCCATGTTTCTTTTCTTGAATCTGCTTAAATTGTGGCCAAAGTCTTTTCTGATCTTCTGGTGTTCCACCTATAAATGCTTTTTCAATGTCTTCATCGGACATTGCGGTCTGTGATGGCGTAATGCGTGATGAGGTAGTTTGTCCCTGAAGCAACTGTCTACCTAGATTTTGCAATTCTGGCGGTAGATCATTTATATGATCATCTGTTAAAATTGAACTAGTTGATTTAGGTTCTTTAAGTTTAGTTGACTCAACAGAAGATGTTGGGTTCTGAGATATATATTCTGCCACCTCTTTCGGATGATCTAGAATACTCATACCTTCAAAATGATGTGATGGTTTTTGTTTACCTCTGTTTTTATAAGACTCTGGATTAGACGCGTATAGATTTTTAATGGATTCACCCCATTTTTTAGATGAATCATGGTTTACCCAGTTATCTAATGCGCTACCAAAATTATTCATAGTATCGTTAGAAATTTTATCTTGTTCTAAATCTGCTAATTTATGTATAGGATGATCGTCAAATGGATGAGGTTTAAACGTACCTGTAGCTTGAATATTTGAAATAGGTAGATATGCCTGTTTAGAATCAACAGCACTGGGCGAACCCAACTGAATTTCCTCAAACGGATAGGCGGTTTCTTTATGCGGAGAAGTATTGACATCTGAATGACCTGGGTGCGGTTTCATCTCTAAATATCTAAAATCTGGAACCCCTCTAGGGTTTGAGATTCTATCGGTTTTACTGGGTCGTCTCCTTAATCCCTTAGTTCCTTCTTTTAATTTTCCAGTTTCTGGTCTTCTCTCTAAACCCGTATAATTGGTTTCCCATGGCTCTAGCGGAACATAATCTAAAGCTAGTTTTCCACCAGAATGTGCTGCAGTTCTAGCCATTAAATGCATTAATGGGATTATCTTATTTAAATGTGCATCCGCTGCTTGTCTATTTCCGGCTTTTAATTCTGCTTTATGAGCAGAAACATGATGTCCTAAGGCATCTCTCATCATTTCAACATCTCTATTGGAAAGTCTTTGTGCAAAATTTGTAATCGCAGAATTGGCATTTCTACCTGTATTTTTTCCAGGTGCAGCCATCTTTTCTAATGACTCTATTATCTTGTTAGTTAAAAACTCTCCAGTGCAAGAAGATATAAGAGTAGTTAGTTTAAGATCACCTTCGACTTTTCTTAATAGAATTTTTTTAAAACTAGATGTTTTCATGCGCTTATGCCTATTATGTTATCTATCTTTATCGCGAGCAACTTGAAGATAGCAATTACCGGTAATAACTACAGTTACAGTGGGTACAAGATTGCCAGCAGCATCATTAATACCGCTTCCCGAATTAAATAGAATTATTTCTCCAGATGTCATTGTGGCAGCTAAGACACCATCTATTGTGACGGTAACTGCTGCAGCAGCTCTAACTCTAAATGTGGCGTATTTTTGGATTTCGAGGGTACCAGCTGCGTTTGTGAGCTGTTCTACCCAGACATGGCCGACTTCTGCCTGTCTAATGGCTTGGTTGGCTAGATTGGAAGTGCGCATATTATCTCCTTACACTATATAAGCATTATACAGCGCAAGGCGATAAAACCGAATAGGTTTTTCGGGAAAACTTACTTTAGGGTATTCTTAAAAAGCTCAAATAATGACTTTTTAAGTCTATTTTTGGCTGTTATTCCCAAAGGGGCCAGCATCGCTTCATATTTAAGGACTTCGTCCCAGGCTTCTTGTTCAGAAGACCACTTATAGTCTTCTCTAGCTTCTACTTCTATAAAACGTCTAAGTTCGTTGAGATTCCTATCATAGACGACATAATACACCAAAACAGCCTTTTCAAGAAGACCTATTTTACATGTCTTAAAGATACTAAAATTAAGTTTATAGCCCAATAAACTTACAAATGTCTCAACTATTTTAGAGGACTTGCCGTTTGTGGGTAAGTTAACCTCTATCCTATTGTTATTGTTAGTGTCTGTTGTTTTTCTTTTAATTGTTAATTCGCCCATCGTGTCATGATATCTATATCTTATAAACTCATCTTTGTCATTTATAAAATAATCATCGTACGAACTAACCATAATCCATTCTGGATTAAGAGAATCCACAATATCGACAAAGTCTTTCATGTCGATACCATCGGCAGAATATTTAGTCTCTATCTCTTTAAAGTGCATATCAGCGAACAGTGCCCATCTTTAAGCTCTGCTTCTTTTCTTCTGATAGAAGATTCTGTCTATCTCTAGACTCAGAACCGCATTTTTTACACTTATATCTTTGATATTTACCAACTGTAGTATAATAAAAACCATTTTTAACAAACGATCCACCGCACTTACAATTGCTGGCTGTACTTTCGTCATATAGAGCAAAATTAATGCTATTGTCCCAAGGTATTAATTTGGTGTATAGCTCTTCCAGAGCTAACACATCTCGCTTATTATAGCGTTCCATTTCTTTCCAAGCGCTAATATTACCGGACATGCACTCGCGCCACATCTCGAATCCTGGATACTTAGCGTGTTTCAGTTTTTTATATTTTGTACACAACTTGCCAGTCATGTATTCTAATTTTAATGAAGTAAAACCAAAATGCTTTTGTGCAAGAAGTTTCGTGTCGATGTGCTTATAACTGCTTGGTGGTTGAAAACCATGCATTATAAATCTGGCATTTAATTTTTTTTGATCAAAACTTTTTCCATTTTGGGTGATCACTATATCAGCTTCATCTAATAGAGACCAGATATGTTTTAAAATATCTCTATCGTCTTCTATATTTTTAGAATTTCTTTGATCCATATACATCACTTTAGATGCAGGATCACCTAACCATTTAGCGCTCCAACTTAATATATGCCAATCAGATGCGATTTGATTCAGGGCAACGTTGTTGTCCCAAAGACCCCATACATAACTTAATATAGGAGCAGTTTCAATGTCATAAATTAGAACCTTCGGTTTATTTTTTTTCATTATATTTACCTAATACAGCGTACATTATTTCCTGATTAACTTCAGGAGCAGTTTTGTTGTTCACTAAAATCCTATTAACATTAAACATCAATGAATACTCTTTCATAGTATCAGCAACACGATTTATGAATTGCAATCCGCGAGACTCCATGGCGTCGCCTGCCTCAAATTCATTCTTTGAAGAGATAGCCTTATTGAGAGAATCTTCTACGTCTCCATCTAGAAGTATTACTAAATCATAAATAGATTCTGGTATATATTCTACCCTTTGATTAAAATCATTGTCTCCAGCGTTGAGAGCATTAGTTATAGAGTTTTTAGTTAATAGTTTAAGATATTCTATATCATTTCCACACGATACGCCATATGAATAACCGCTCAATACACCTCTATCTTGAATTATAAAGTCATATTCAAACATGGAGGGAATTATTAATTTTTCGATGTGAATAGATCTTATTGCTTGACTGATGAGTTCCCTAGAATTTTTTGTCAATTGATTGTCGAACTCATTACTTAACATTAATTCGCGCATCTTCATGGTAATTGGAAGATGAGGTGTGCCTGGTTCTTTAGTTTTTAAAACCTTAAAGCCAAGCTCTTTCAATTTGATTGTTAATAACTCTACTTGTGTAGTTTTTCCGACACCTTCAACGCCCTCAACGCACACATAAATCGCTTTTTTCATGCCTTATCTCTTTCGCTTAATTTACGACAATCTATATTAAAAAAAATTAAATGCAATATTCTCTGTTGAGAATTAAATTTTATTGCCGTAAATAATATAAATAAAGTATTAGAGTTATCCCAATGAAGAATCGTTTGATTACAAAATTATACCATGTGCTTAATATGGCAAATAAACAACATAATTCACAAACTAAAAAGGCCGATCTCTTTCGAGATCGGCCTTCTAGAAAACTGAATTTAATTCAATTATTACTTGCCAACGTTTTCCATCACACAGTTGAAGCGAGGAGTATATACGAAGAGAGCTCCGTACATGACGATCGCAAATTCAAGTGCAGTGGTGACGATTGCGAAGTTAATCTTGCTGAGAGGTGCAAGTTGTTTGAACTTCATGCATTCAGCGCTCATGTCGAGGAGGAATGCTTCGCCGAGACCAGCCTGCTTACGACCAGCAAGTACATAGGTAGTATTGCCAGCGTTTGCAAGATTGCCTGCGAATTTTTCGGTTCCAACTGCGCCGCCTGGTGCAGAGATATAAGCTTTCATGTGCTTAACACCAGCGGGCATGTTAGTAACAGTGAGCTGAATCTTCTGACCCGCAGTAAGAGTAACTGCAGCAGCCTGAAGTGGAATTGATTCGCCTGCGTCGTTGACGAGCGTAACCTTAACTTGGTAAACGCCTGCACCGAGAGCAGAACCAGAACCCGTTGCAGCAGTTGCCACACCGAGAGATCCGAGCGAAGGAGCGAGTGCACTGACAGCGAGTGCGCGAGCGCCTGCACGAGGACGGAGGAAGAGGTTAGGTTTGAAGTCGATGACGCCCGCAGTGGTAGTCATCTTGTTCACGCTGTAACCGACAGTCTCATTTGAGAGACCTGGAGCAGAACGGAACTGAGGATAGAACTGCTTGACGAATGACGACAGGGCAGCAGGCTCGATATGCAGTTCGCTTGGAGAACCGAAGTTTTCAAGCGCGATAACTGCAAGACGCTCTAGATCGTCTTGAGCAATAACTGCTCCGCCGAGATCTTGAACGATGGACTGAGCATCACCGTATCCTTCAAAGTCGCCAGAGCGCTGAAGAACATCAGTATCGCCTTTTTTGAGCTGCTTTAGAAGGCCGCTCATGGCGATGCTGTTGGCTGGGAGAGCAGCATCGCTGCCGTCGTTAGCGCCGTCGAGACGACCAATGAAGTGGGCATGACCCCAGTACATTTCGCGTTCAACGTTTTTCAGAAGATGCATAGTACCTTCTTTTGCCTGTTGAGCGACGACATCACCGACCGTGGTACGGACCAGCGTCATCTGGTGCGAAACCTTACGACGAGTTCCGAAGAACACGATCTTCTGTCCGTCACGAACATATGTCGAATCTTCTTCGATAGGAGCTCCACCTTCACCGAGGTAAGGCGCAGAATCAGAACCGTAGCTGATTAAGCGATTGTACTGCTCGAAGAGATTGTAGGCCTTATCGACTGATATTGCTGGCCACATTTTTAGATTCTTCATGTCGAAGGTGACGCTCTTGAGGGTTGCCTCGAGAGATTCAGCCTGAAGAACACCGCCGTAGGTTAGATCGGTAGGTTTACCTGCGCCACCATAACCGGCAGTGATTGCCTTATTTAGGGCTTCGACGTCGGCCTGAGATACCAGACCCTGGTCAAGTCCCTGTAAAATTTGATTAACTGCATCGTTCATCATTTTCGTGCTCTCCTTTGATTACGAAATATCGTATTTTTTAACAATGTTAACAAGGTCTTGACCCATTTCAACCTTAGCGATATCTAAGGAATCAACGCGAGTGCCAGACTTTTTAAGTTCAAAAAGCTTGTTTGCGATTTCGGCTTTTGAAAGTACTTCACCATACTCAGCAGTAGAGGACTTGAGGAGTGGCGCCGTCTTGACGGTAACACCCTTTGGGGCAACTGGCTGCTCAGCAATTGAATTGACGAGCTCGAGGATGGTCTCGAGTTTTTCTTCGAACGGTTTAATCCGCTCTTCGACATAGCTCTTCATTAGAGAGCCAACCTCTTCGGTAGACTTATGCATTTCGAGAAGTTTTTTCGCAATTTTCTTCTCTTTTTCTTCATGCTTTGGGTCGTCCTTATGGGGTTCCTTTTTGTCGTCGTCTTTCTTTTCTTTCTTGTCCATCTTCCAAGACTTTTCAACTTCGTCTTCTTCTTCGTCTTCATCGGCATCATCTGCGTCTTCAGACTTCTTGGATTCCATGATAGCTTTTAATTTACGACCAGTTGAAGGCTTATCTGCAGGATCATCTTCATCGTGGCCTTCGTCTTCAGATTTTTCTGCTTCAGCCTTTTCAGCCTCTTCATCTTCGTCTTCAGACTCTTCTTCGTCTTCGTCGTCTGCCTTTTTAGCATCAAGTTTACCGTCGGAAGGTTTACCTGCGATTCCTTCGCCAGGGCCCTCTAACTTAATTTCAGCAGCTGACATCTTTGATTTGCGAAGCTCTTCTAGTTCACTGAGAGTTTCATCGATCAGATCAGTCAGACTCTTTGTTAGCTGTTCGTCCATATCGATCTCCTAATAAGGTTGTTTAATTTGTTATTGACCCATACCAAGAAGATCACTGTGTCCACGGAGGGAAGCAGAGAATGAGGCATCGCTATTTTCAAGGCTAAGATCGTTTGCCATAGATGCGCACATAGCTAGAACCTGTGCAGCAACTGCACTGTCCATAACATCAGCAATTGTTCCTGCTGCGTTGGATGCGGATTTAATCTTAATTTTTCCAGGGGCTCCAACTCCAATGCCAAGATATGGAGAGACAGAACTGTCTACTCCACCAACAACTGCTGGACTAAATGAGGCGTCAACATAACTAACAGTAAGATCGTTAGATCCGTTTTCGATAACCACTGCAGTCTGACTTTCAGAATTTACAGTGAGCCCGATTGTTTTTGCATTACGAGCGAGCTTTTGCAGAATCTGCTTTGAATTTGCCATGAACTTTCTCCTTTAACCTAATAGGTAAACTTAATTTATTAATACTATACCATGGGTTGCACTTAAACATGCAATATATATACCTATATATTACCCAAATTAACTTAAAATTTCATTTAATTTTTTTAAACTAAAATTATCATTACAATGTCTACACTTAACTTGATATTTTGCGTGAACTTGTTCTTTTCCGCATCTGTCACATGTTATATATTTCAATGACTTAGGTGACCACTCGGATTGCAATACCGCGCCACCCACTCTTGATGTCGGTGCAGATCCGCCACCATATCCAGCCATCAAAGCTTTTGACATATTATCTGCCCGATCAGACGCAAGTCTTCTCTGATTCAAATATTCACGATACCCTTTTCTAAATTTTTGAACATATCCTAAATTTGCTAATGCATTTTTGCCATTTTTAAGCAATTTCATTGTTCCGCTGATTCCGATATTCCATGCTGCAGCCATGGCATCGTAACTTTTAAATTTAGTGCGCAAATAATTATAGGCAGATATTGCAAAATCTGCCGCAGCTTGAGGGTCTTTATTAAATGTGTTGGTGAATATGTGATGTTTGAAATTTTTATTTTTTACTGTTTTTGCTAATTTAGCTAATTGCGGATATTTGGCGGCTAACTGTTTATCTTTTGAGATAGTAAAGGCCGCATGATTTGGTAACATCGCCCATATTCCTCCAGCAGTATGACCATAATTCATATCTTTAGCTGTTAAGGTTATATGTCCATCGTGCTGAAGTCCGCCAGAAGATTCGATAAAACCTGTAATTCCCAAAAATGGATTGGTTTGTTTAACTTTTTCATACATAGCAATATGAGGAGCGTGATCATTATTTCTTATGACCATTGAACCTAATTTCGGTTTTTTATTTACAACCGCACTAATGGGTCTTTTAGCGACAGGTGGATTATATCTTTTTGCTTCTGCCTGTTGTGGAGTAGAGGCCATTAAACCTGCACTAAGTGCAGCAGCTAATCCAGTTTCTTTTAAACCCTTGTCTAAATCTTCTGATCCAGTGATAATAGAATGAATCAATGCAACATTGTGCTTTATTTTGTCTTCTATTGCGTTTTCCAAGATGGACTGCTTGGATATATTAGAAAAATTTTGCGGCAATCCAAGTTTTTTAGATAAATCAGATATCTTGTTTAAGTTATCTTCTATCTTTTGAGCTGCAGCATCTCTTACTATGTGTCTAAAAGAAGGAACATTAGTTTTTGCTAGATGAAGCACAGATTTTATTATTCTGGTGTCCTCTTCTTCATTGAAAGAAGTTTTATCTAGACTGACAGGCTCTACAAGAGTATTTTTATTGGCTGGAGTGAATGTTAGGGCGACTGAATGTATCTTTGTTTTTGCAAGCAATGTATTGTCAGATATGCCTCTTGCTAACACTCCACCCTCTACAGAAGCTTTTAGTTGAAGAGGCGAATCATTTTTATGGATGTTTCTTAATATTGCTGCAGCGGCTCTTGCGTTGGGATGATCTTCGTCGTCGAAGAGATAACCTCTAACGTATATAAAGGGTGCCTTCACCTTATCCCAATAGTAGGAGTGGCGGTCGTTCTCGCAGTCTTCTTTTTTAAATATTTTTTTTGCGTCTGTTACTGTACCAATCGAATTAAAGAAGCCTTTTCCGTGATTATCGTTTAATCGACCTTTACCGGCCTGCAAATCGCTTATATCAGCTCCCTCAACACTCAACATTTCACCTTGAGTGTCTCTCAATTGAGAACCAGCTATCATATCTATTTCTAAAGGTTTTTTAGCCATACCTTTAGGTATTTTACCACGTGTCTACATTATATTGACTAAATATATGTAATGCTTATTTTTCTAGTATTAGCTTAGGGTTCAACGAATAATATCTTCTTAAATAAGACTTAAAATTATATAAAGTTTTTTGGTCTATATTATCTACATGAAGATAATAGTGATTATCTATTGAATGACCGCCAGTTATATAGGCTTCTTTTTGTTTTTTGAAGAAATTGTGATTTAATTTATCTTCAATATCGTAGGCTGTTGAGCACTTCAATGCCCTTAAAGTTTGATTATTTATCAACCAATAGTAACATTTCATATATTTAATACAATCAATTACTTATGTACTTTATAGGTACTGTCGTCTTTTTCTTCCACTATAGGACCGTCTTGCGTCTTCATATTCGAGAACGAATTGCTGTATTTTAATTTATTTAAACCAGATCTTTCTATTCTTTTAACGGATTCAGGAGAAATGTTTAGCAGGGCTGCTAACTCTATATCCGTAGCAGGTTTACCATTAGAAAATTCGTTAATATATTTAAAAAAACAATAATTGGCCAATTGATGATCAATAGCCCACGGACAACCTGGTAGTTTAGCTTCTTCAGATTCTGTTAGTTCCCTGCCAGCATTTCTTATAGCTTTTAGCCTTAAAACAGCAAGAGGACACCAGTCATCTGGTGTCTCTTTAAGATTTCTAGGGCACCTAGAATCCATTTTACAACCCTTCATTAGTGTGTAGTCTCCGGATCAGCTTTAGTTGGCCCATTCTTTACAGAAAGAAGTTCTACGGTATGATCTAAGTTATTTAACTTAACTAAGACCTTATCGCCAACTTTTTTACCTAAGAGTTTGCTGATGAGATCTGGAGAACCTGACTCAGACAGTTTAACTCTGGATCTAAATATGCCCTTATCGACGTTATTTTCATCTTTGGCAGTAGAGGTCAGTACTACAGTGCTATCTTCTGTGGCAGTCTCTACCGTCTGCAATTCTTCTTGAAGATCTGCTCTCTCTGCTGCCTCTTGAAAATCTTTTAGGCGAAGTTGATTTGCAATATCATTTAAGTTATTTACGTCTGCATTTAAATACTGTCTCAATGCATCGTATTTATACTGCAACTCGTACAATCTACTCACAGCAGTATTTAAATCATCTCCAATAGATTTTACGCTGTTGACCAACTGTTGAATCATTAGTTGAGACATTCTATTGGCAACTTGAGAATTTTTTAATTCTGTCTCAAGTTGTTTAATTTGAGTTTTTTTGGACGGTTGTTCGTGCAGTTTAAATCCCTTCATCTTCATTCCCCTTTTTTAGTTGCCTTTTTATACATTGTCTTGTAAAATTTAATTTCTTCACTTGTAAAACCTAAGTCAGACGTGTCGCCAAAAAGTTTACCTAATTTTGCATTTAAAAAGTTTCTAATATCGCGCTCTAAATCTTCGTATGTGTCGCCTTTTTGCTTTAAAATTCTTTTAGACAGAATATCGTTTATTGCGTTTGCCTTTTCTAGTTTTAATTGTTCTGGTGTTTTAGATTTTTTTGTCTCATCTGTTGTAACAATATCGTTGTCGCCGCTGTCTATTTTAGAAATAGATTCTGCATCCGGATTTAGTCTTAAGAATTGCGGCAGATTTTGACTTTCAAAGTTAAACTTTTGGGCCATTTGATAATAAAGGGATCTTGCCTTGATGAATTGGGCTTTAGTCAACGGTTCATTATTTTCAACACATCTATTCCAATGTGCTTCAACGTTTGGATCAACCATAAGTATTCTTTTGACGCCTACGGCTGTTTCTATCTCCGCTAGAGATTCTATATCTTCTTCTGTCAAAAGTGAAGATCTACCATAGACCGATGACCATATTAATTCGCCATAATGAGATCTATCTAATACTATGTCTCTTGTGGAAGCAGAGGACAATAGATCAGTGATATCTTGAAGATATTGATCTGCTGTTGTGCCTTTAGAAGGAGCCGACATGTGGATTAAATGATATCCAAGACTTTCGTAATATCTTGCCACTGTTGATTTGCCAGTGCGATCTAATCCTTCAAGAATAATCAATGCCATTTAGTGATCCTCTTAAGCCAATTGATTGTTGGCAATAATTTTATAGATTATACTAAATTAGATTATCGCATTGAAATGCGATAGTTTATTCTTCTGGTAGTTTATTTATGGGGTTGGCAATCATAGTGCCACCTATATTCATAGCCTTAGAGGCACCAAATGCCTGAGCAGAAGAGCGCAAGGATCCGGCTTTTACGGCATTAGCTGCAGCTTCAGCTTTCATCTGCTCCATCTCCATGGCATGTTTTTCTTCTTCTCTGCCGTGTGCGGCCTCTGCATGCTTATTTTCCATTTCTTTCTGTTCTTTTTCGTGCTGCATTTGAGCCTGTTGAGCTTCTTGTTGCTGTTCGGCCATTTTCTTTTGCTCTCTAGATTGATCAAGAGCAAGTATAGTTTGCTGCCAAGACATAAAGGCCGCATCTCCAGGTATATATTGGAGTTCTCTTCTTTCAGAGGCGCCTTTATCTTTAAAGAAGATCTCTCTTATTTCACCTCTAGTATAGTTTTTCTCGACTAGAGCCCAAAAAGCTTGGTTAAGCGGTAAGTCTGCAGCAGGTGTATTTATTTTCTCTTTCTGCGACTGGATCAGCAGATCGTTCATAGACTTAAAGATAGACATTTCTGCCTGCATCTGAGCAACTTCAGATTGTGAAGTTTCATCAGTGTAGCCAGTAAATACAAATCTATATTTGTCTGCTAAACTTTTATCTATTGCTGGAAGTAGATCTCCATTGATCATGTCCTCTACGAACATCAATATTGGATATAGGCCGCGCTCTCTAGAGTAAGCTATCTTATATTCATTGTTAGCTTGTTGCATTGGCGCTCTGCCAGTAGCGCTAACTAGATAATCTAATCCTATCTCAACCGGATCTATGGCAAATTGCGCACAGATTATTCTCATTAAATGGTTATTAAAATTTATATATTCCATTTCCTTGGAAGATCCGGACATGGGTACCCACTGTACATCATCCAATCCAGCTACAATAGGTGTTCTCCAAGCATGCTGTTGACCAGAGATGCTATTATAAAACTGCCTTCTAAAGTTCATTAATTGCGATTGAGTAACTGTTCCTTTAAGGTGCAGGACGCCTCTAGCGGCATAACCATGCGTAAAGAAATTAGCATTATAATTCTCAACATTTAGATGGTTTGTTATATTAATAATAGTTAATTCTAATGGAGAATAGCAATAACCATTTGAGTCGGCAAAATTTTGCGGATTAAATAATTTAAAGATTAGGTCTTCATCGCCAAAATGAGCCAAGGGCTGCATGTTATAAGACATCTGAATATATTTATAATAATCAATGTCTACTTTGTTGACTTTTTGATCCTTTTTAGGGTCGTTGTTGCTTAGTGGCTTACCAAACACAGTTTGAGCATTTTTTTCTTGTTCGGCCACCTGTTCTTTCGACAGTCTCTTATTTATCAGATAGACAGATTCTGCCGGAAGAGGACGAAATCTATGTAGGCCGCCACCCCTAGTTTTAACTTTTTCTACTGCAACATGCCCAAATGTAAGAGCATCTCTAACAACTAATTTTAGAAATTCTCCAAATAGCATTCGCTCATTCGCCGGAGTGCCTTCTTTGCGCCCGCAATGATATATAAAGTCTTCTAGAGCGGAAATCTCTTCTAGTTCTTCTTTTGAATATTCAGACGATTTTTCCTTTTTTATTAAACGAAACCCCATCTCGAATCTTTTATGCTCTGGTCTAGAAAATCTCAATAAAGTGTCTACGCGACATTGTATTATTGAAGATACAAGCCAATCTCTAACAGAGACCTCTTTAAGCATTCTATTACTAAGTCTAGATAGCTTATGCTTAACATTTATTTGATGGGTTAGATTTTCAAAGTAGGGATCGTCGACTATTGCCTTACGGCCTATTTGATTAGATGCGTCGTGCGCTTCTGGAGAATCGGGTAATGCATCGGCGGTATAAGATCCTCTAATTGGAGCGGGCCCTGTCTCGTTTGGAACGATGCCATCCGCCTTCAATAGGTCTTGGATTTCTTCTTGAATTTGTTTTTTGAACCATGAATCCCAGAACGCCATTTAAGTAATCCTTAATCTTTATATTATACCAATTTTATCATTGACTTACTTAAAAAGTCCATAAAAATGAACCTGCCCCGCCATCCTCGTCATCAGAATTATCATCTAATTCTTTTTGGGTACCTATTTTGCCTAATTTAGAAGCGTCTTCTTCGTTGATGTTTAAGGATAAGCCCTTGCTTCCAGCAAATTCCATAGCATTAGGTGTTCTAAAAAAGTTACCTTGATTGTCAATAAGGCCTTCAGAAACATCTAAATCTAGCCCTGATCCACCTAATATTATATTTGTTTTTCCAAATAATTGTGTTAATGCATACCTAAGCGCATCTAGCGAGTGGTCATTTTCACCTTCAGGGGTATCGGTTATTTCACCGGCAGCATTGGTCTTAAAATGATATAAACTAAATTCATTTATCAAAAATGAATTAGTCTCTTTTGCAACAAATAGTTTAGTTTCACTAGTGCCAGGTATGCGTAAGAATCTTTTTATAACCTGTATACCGGCATTGATTTCTCCCTTTGGTGAATTAGATACCGGCAAACCAGATTTCTGCATCTCCTGTATCGCGCCCTGATCCGCAGAATCAGGAAAATACAGTTGGCACCTATACGCGGTATGATATTTTGTCTTACAGTGATGTATCCATGCCGGTTGGCTTAAATGCGTCATTGCATCTGTTTTCAACACATAGATATTATCTCTTTTATCTACAGCAAAATATACCACCGTGTTTGGATTAGTGAAGCCCCAGTCTAACCCAGCATACACAGGCACCTTCATCTCATGGATTTTTTTTACAAAAATATCGTGCGTGCATTGACCGGGAAATTCCTTGCCAACCAGAATATGCCACATTTGATTCCAGTCTTTAACGTGAATTCTCTCTTCAAATTCTGTAAATACTAGTCCTTCTGTAGAAGGTTTTAAGTTATATAGCTGGGAAGCAGCCCAATCGATGCCTTCTGACTTTATTTTTTGTATGTGCTCTGTTATAGTCTTTAACATTTGACTATTTGAGGTTTGTAGTTTAGCATCTCCTCTACAAAATACAGCAGCAGGACACCCACGGCATTTGTCGTACATACCGACGCTCTCTAATACAAACCCTTGTTGTTTGTTTTTAGATAGTTTTTCGTAATCCTCTGTCAATAAGGATTCGCCGGTATCTTGGTTCAACCATAGCGGTGTCGGCATAGTACCACTTCTAGTGTCTGGACAGCGTTCTGTGAATTCTAGAGCGGTCCAATATCTTACATGCCTACCCTCTTTTTCAGCATTTTCTATCATCGAATTCATAAGACCATACTTAGTCTTACGAGTAGAAATGCCAACTCTCAGTGGCTTTTTACCTTTTTTAGTATCCAACATGCCGGATACTTCTTTAATTGCTCTAAGACCTTCGCCGCTCAGTGTATCTAATTCGTCGCATGAAACTAATTGACAGTGAACGCCGTTGAGCGCTTTTAAAGTAGTCGGCAATATTTCTATAGTAGATACGTTACTATTGATATTAAAGATACTCTTTGACATCGTGCTTTTTTGAAGTATCTTGCTGTCATCTTTCGCATTTGCAGGGTCGATGATCAATTTGACCTTAGGAGACATGCAGAAACTTTGTATGTATTCATAGGCTCGAGCTGCCTGCTGCATTATTGCGCCGACATGGGCAATATCTCTTTGATCATGAAGCATAATCATGAATTCTGCTATTGCTACGCCTAAAGTCTTACCGCTTCCCCTGCTGCCAGTATATAATAATTCTTGTATATTTTCTGGGTTATCGTCTAGGACGCAGATCTTATACATTTCCCATACGATATCTAATGGCGTAGTTGTAGCATATCTAGAAACTCTGGTATCAGGTAAATCTAAATTTAAAAAGTATTTAATCCACGCCTTTACTTCAGCGCGCGTCTGGCATTTTTTTAATAAAAGCCGTTTTTGTTTTTCTATGCTATTTTTAGGTCGTTTATTGGTCATTAAGATTCATCTACAGCGTCTAATATACTGATATCATCTTCTTGCTTCTCTTCTTGAGATATTTCTTTTTTTATTGGAGATGTCAATGCCGAAAACATAGGAGAAACTTGACCTGGTTTAGTGCTAGTTGCTCCTGCAACTATCTTATAAAGAGTCTCAGCGACATCTTTATATTCTTTAATGTTTGCTATTCTAAGTTGAGGCTTAGGGTTGTTAATGGGATTTTGAATGTATTTAATCATGCCTTCCATGTGTTCAGCATTAGCAACAGACATCATGGCGGTTAAAAAGTCAACCTGTTCTAGTACAGATTTAACAACTTTTGCTCTAACCCTATCTTGTAAGGTGTGCAGCATTTTATCTCTATCTTTTGCCCATCCCCGAAGGGCAGCAGTAAGAGCTATCTGCCCAATAGGGAATTGGGGGAACTGTTGAGATATTTTTGCAAGTGAATCGCCCAAAAGATAAAGTTCATATAACTTTGCTGCGTCTAAATCTTTTAATGCGCCAGCGGTTTTATGTTTTCTCAGCCACTTAGTCGCTAACTTTATTTCTTCTTCTGTTAGACCGAACCGTTCGTCTTCTGTTAGATTCTTTTTTAACGCCATATTCTTTTTCCCAATATGGATTATACCTAATAGTTGACAAAGATTGCCTGATACGCACCTCACTTATACCTTTAAGTATAGATATTTGATGCGCAGTAAGACCCAACATTAATAGGCATATTATGCTCTGCTCATATTGGGAAAAGTTGTTTAACAATAGCTGAATTCTATTGTAGCCAGGTTTCTTTAAAGCATAAAGAATATGGTGCTCAATATCATTGCTTATTTGAGTTTCTAATTTTAATTTAATTAAATATTCAGAGAACGAATCTGGAGAGTTGCCGTTTAAATAGTGTACCCATAGACTCTGTCTATGATCTTCATTATTAGTTAGACGGTTTATTTTCCGTCTCACTATACTCAACGGGTCCATTGGCAACCTCAATACCATCTACGTAAGAATTGAAGTCCAATATTTCTACAGATACCTTCCACTTAGGTCCACAAAAATCCCTAACAAATCCGTTAAGGACCTTATTAAAGTCTAGTGATCCCTCTTTTTTAAGAAGGCGCTTAAAGCGCCATAAGTCAAATAGTTTATCGGACTTAGATAAAGTATTGTATTTATCGATCTTTTTAAGAAGATCTTTTTGAACATATATAGTGTAGTATACATGCTTTTGTTCAGCATCTATTCTCAACTCTACTGCCTGAACATCCTTATGAACAATAGAACCACAGAAAAAAAGTTGATTTTTGACGTCATCAGTAACTAAACCATTGTTTAGCAACCAGCGCCTTTGATCTACATACTCTTCTAATTTAAGTTCTTTTTGATCCATATAGGTACTTTATCTATTTTTATTATACCAGAGTTAGTCACTCAACTGTAGCCATGATTTGTTTAGCTTTTATTTTTAGTGTCTCTTTATCTAAGTTACCGCTATAAACTTTATCAATATATTGATCTACTATATCTTTTATAGTGGTAGCAGTAATCTTAATTTTTTTCTTATTTTTATCATTAAACTTAGTTTTAAGTTTGATGTTTTTATCTTTTATTAGAGATTTATATTCTTTTGAGTCTAAATATGCCACTATTTCAGTTTTAGGGCCTATTATCTCTATGACCCAATTATCTTTATTATTTAAAGTTTTTGCTAACTCTAAATGTAATTCTTCACTACCGAGAGTATCTGAGTATTCAAAATTAATACTGTACCACATTGGCATCGGCGACTGCACAAATCTAAAGTTAAACGTGTCGGTGTCAAAAATAGATATTCCTTTAATCTGGTCAACATCAGATGCACTTTGCGAAAATGGAGTTCCCGGATACACTATCCGGATATTACCGTTGGAGGACTGGAGATCTTGCTTTTTATGTATGTGCCCAGATATGATTAATTCAGCCCCGTCGATCGTAGACGGATCAATACCATCTAAGGCCAATAGACTCCCATAATCAGCCCCTTTAAAAGTTTGATGAGCTATGCAAATAGTTTTGGTTTTTTTAGGAAAAAGAGATTGGTCGTGTACGTATGGGACATACGTGATATCGCCGATATCTGTTATTTCATCTATTATTGTGAAGTCTTTGATTGTATTCTTTAAATGAGACAGTGCATGGTACTTATTGTCGTTGGGCTTATATTGATCATGATTTCCAATGACATAGATATACGGACAGGTTTTAAGCGTTGACTTGACATGTTCCATAAATTCAGACATTACTTCTGATCTCAAAACCGCATGAGTATCAAAAGTATCGCCTAAATTAACAACTAAATCAGGTTTTTCTTCAATTATTAAAAAATTGATCCAGGATAGGAATTTTTGCGCTAGTTCAAATTTAGTTATTTTGAGATGGGGGTCGCCTATCAATAGAATTTTGGCCATCTGTATTTTTTCTTTTTTTAAAGTAACAAGATTGACAATAATGCTCGTGAAATATGAGTTTATCGTTGAATCCAACTATGCCATAATCACTGTCTTGTTTACAAGATATGCAACTATCATCTATAATTAATTCTTCCATTATAGCTCTACCACTAGATCTTCAACAGGGGAATCTAGAACTACACCAGATGCATCCACTTGAACTTTTGCATCTACATGCTTATAGCATTCCGTCATTATCTCGTCCTGTATCTTTTTTGAAGATAAGACAAATTCTCTCATATTTTGTTCGCCCCTTATCGGGTCATAATTAGAAAATTTCCACATCTGAGGATTTTCTTTACCGGTGGATTCGTTAATTGGATGATAGATGAGCCCCAACGACTTTCCTAAATCGAATATCTCATTGCCGACATCTACTATACCCTTTTCATAAGAAAAAGTAAACTGTGCAACTCTGGCCGGTTGTCCCATTCTATTTTTTTTAACCTTAATTCGGACCTTATGTCCGACTTGCTGAGTGCTTCCTGTAATAGTTTCTCCTGCCTCTATGACGCCATTTTTGGTATCTAATTTAATTATTTCTAGCATTAGATCTCCAGCGTGTTTAAGCGCTTGTCCATCAGGCAAAACATATGGGTTTCTTAGTGCCTTCATTGGGTCTATTTGAATACTAACCTGCTGTATGAAGAACGATAAAAGTTTATGTTCTGCGATAACAGGCAAAATTAGTTTAAAAGCAGATGGCAAGTAGTTTGCGCCAGTACCGCCCATTATCATATCCGTTGTCTGTTTCTTCATGTCCTTAGGAAATCTGATGGACCTGACGGAGTCGATTACTATAGCTTTTACAGGTGCCCCTTCCTGGAGCAGTTCTAATAGTTCTCCGCCGATATAATCAAATATCTTTAGCGGATCGTTAGATCTTCTAACAATAAGTCTATCTGCATCTCCACCTAATTTTGTAAAAAAATCAGGGTTAAAGGAGTACTCTGCGTCAAACCAGATGGCTATTGCATCTTGATCTCTTTTTTGTAATTCTATCAATGCCATCATGGCCAGCATAGATTTGCCGCTAGATTCCGGGCCGTAAAGTATATTTACTTTACCTGGCATAAAACCACCTCTTGCTGTGGCCCAATTTAAACTAGGACTCCAAGAGGGGACTACTTGTGGTTCTTCGCGCTTTAAAGAGCTAGCAATGCTTCCAAAATCAGAAGTTAATTTTGACATCCATTTAGACATAATTACATACCTTCCCATTGATTGAGATTGTTGTCTCCATATGCGATCTTTTTTACATCATCGTGTGCTTGACGAAGTATACTCAATTTATTTTTTAATAAAGAGACAAGAGCCTCGGTTTTAGCTTTATTATCTTTTGCCACGATGACATCTTTATCGATATCGACGTATTTTTTTCTAGCTTCAGAGCTATCTTTTATATTTTTTTCTTTTAAATAATCAGATGCCTTATCTAGATAAGCTATTGCCTCGGCTTGCTCAAGACTAGATTTAGCCTTGATATCTGCCTGTATGGCTTTAGCCAGTAAAGCACCAGCTACGTCTTGGCCTTGAATAAAGTCTCTAAGATAAGTCGCACCCATCATTTTATTGATGGATGCGACATCTTTTACTTTTTCTAGATATTCGGCAAGAGACGTAACATCTACAGATGTTAGTGTCTTATCTATCATTTTATGATCCGTTTAGGAATTAAGGATCGCGTCTGCTTCGGCAAGAAAATCATCATCCATCAATTTAGATGGTTTTGTGGTCCTTTTAGGGGCAAGATCTACATCTTCTTCGTCATCTAGATCTTCTAGTTTAAGCGAAACCGGCTTTTTTCCCTTAGTTGGATTTGCGGTTGTTTTAGTTGAGACCGTAACAACAGTTACATCATCTAGTGCTGCGTCCGGACACACATCAAGAAGATTAGGCATATTAGCTTCTAGTATTTGCTTTAGTTCTTCGTAGGTCTTTATTTGATAAACAGACGATAGATCGTATGCCATATTTTCATAGTTTTCGACTATAGAGTCTGGTAATGCAGATCTATCGTCTTCAAATGAAAAGCCACCGCCGGCCTTTTTTACTTTGTTTTGATATTTTTTAACGTCATATTCTGTATCTCGACCTTCGCCGGTTCTGACAACATCAAACCACACACCAGAATCTGTCTCATCGGAATTAAGAGACGTTGGATCCTGGTTATAATCCTGGATATACTGGATCATTTCGGCTTTCATTTTCTTGTGTGCAGTTGACTTTAATTCAAGAAGACCAACTTCGCCAGATTTATCTGCCGCATTGTAGATATATACGGTTTTTGGCGTTAAATCTGTCACTAATTTATTAAGAGTAGATAGACGTTCTTTGATGACATCTTCTGTTTCTCCAGTTGCCTGGAGTTGTGATCTAAGTTGATCAGCTTTCTTTTTAAGGGCTTGAACGTATTCTGTGACAGGACAACGCTTTTCGCTGGTAAGCGAAGAAGCAAAAGGTCTCATGCGTCCAGATTCAGGGTCGGTCAGGCCCCAAACTATTTGCCACTTACGATAAGCATATCCATTAGATGATTCTCCAAATGGAGGGAGGATTCGGAAGACATTGTGTCCGTCTTTGACCTTATGTCTTTTCCATTCACGGCGGGCTTTTAAAGAGTCTAGATTGATTTTGATTTTATTAACTGGAGTCATAGATATTCCTTCATAGGTTATTGATTATATGGCAATTAGCCATATTCCGATTATACCTTAAAATTATTAAGATTGTTTTAATACAGCTTCAGCTTGTTCTTTTGTTAATGCAGGTTTTCCTACGGTCTTTTTTAGTTTTTGAGTATCCGGTTCTACCTCTCTAGCGTCAGATAATCCATGTTTATAAAACAGTTCATATGCTCCTTTCAAATTTGAATCAACATAATAAACTAAGTTAGTCCCGAATGGTCTATTGCGTATTTTTTTATCCACGTATTTCAAAAACACAGACGGACAAGATTCTTTTAGCATCTCTACAACTATTGTATTGAGATCTTCATCGGTAGCAAAAGGTCTTCCTTCATAGGAATGAACTTTAACGGAGAATCCGTTCATGTTTTCCGGATCATAGTTTTGGGCTATGGTGTCTGCTATTACTCGCAAATGATATGCGCCGGTAAGACCATTTTTAGGTGCTTTAGTTTTATTGGATACAATCTCTTCCATGAAAGAGGGTGCATCTATCACATATTCGCCCTTTTTTAGCTCTTCTGGTTTATTTTTAACAATTAGAAATTTAGCCATAATTTTTCCTTTATTCAACTTTCGTTATTTCTTTTACATCTATACTAATAGGTGTCTTCCACCCTTGCTTCAACTTTCCACTAACATAAACTATTGTATTTTTATTCCACCCCAATGATTTTTTAACGTCCCACATTACAGCTTCCATTACGTTGTATCCATCTGACAACATGACGGAAACCTTGTGCCAAGGTCTTCCACTTTTCTTTGAAATGCCGTTACTGTAGCTAGAAGATTCAAACAATAGTATGATACCAACATCATCTTCAAAGTTTTTCTTTAAAAGACCCTCTGCAACCTTAATACTGCCCAATACATATGTTTCTTTTGAGCCATTGGACTGCATATAGAAAGGTATTCCCTTTCTACCAGTTCTTTTTAATCCTGGCCACCTTGTTTGTAGGACAGCGGTTATTTCAGAAAAAGAAAGCAGAGATTTATTAAATACCTGGTTATATTCTTTTTCTTGCAAGAAAATATTAATAGAGTCTAGATCATACATCTCGTCTTTAAACTTAGTCTTACTCTTTCTAAGAGACGAATATCTTTTCATGAATGCTTTTCTTCTATCAATATAGTTGTCTATCGATTCGTCCATCAATGTATCTGCCGCTCTACCCTTTATTAAAGCGCTCATAGAGCCTATATTAACCTTTGTATGGTCTATTATCGACATAAAATGATCTATTGACTCAAATGGCCCTTTATTCACTATTTCAGCGACAACTGCTGGACCGACTCCTTTTATAGCAGATATAGGTGCAACTATTTTTCCATTAGAAATAGTAAATTTATTAGTTGGTTTTTTAAGACTAGGTGCAGCTATCTTGTCACCTAGATAAGAGATATATTTTCTTATCTTGTCCTCTTTATCTTCATTGTTTAATACGCTGCACCACCACTCTAACGGGTAGTGATGCTTTAAATATAAAGTAATATATCCAAGTTCAGCATATGCATAAGAGTGACTCTTGTTAAAAGAGTATCTGGAGAAGGCTTGGATCTGTTGGCATACAGTCTCTATGGCATTTAGTTCCCAACCTCTCTCAGAACAGGATTGCCTAATACGAGAAAAAGTGTTCATGATGACTTCATGTTTCTTTTTGGCGATAGCAGACCTGATCATGTCAGATTCCTCCCATGAATATCCAACTATATCCACGAGGAATTTCATGACCTCTTCTTGATACTGAAAGACACCATTGGAGTCTTTTAATATGGGTTTTAAGTCTTCATGCAGATACTCTATATCTCTTTTTCCATTCTTAACATCCATGTAATATTGAGTTGCTGTAGTATCATATAGTGGAGCATCAAGTGCTCCAGGTCTACAAAGTGAAGTCATAGATGCCAAATCTGCTTTACATAGTGGAGCAAACTCTCTTGCGTACCCTTTAATTAATTCAGTGTTAAATTGGAACGAAGAGTCAGTATCTTTATTATAAAAGTCTGCGAAAACACCTGAATCTTTATCGGGCAGTCTATATACCAATGGGACGCCATTGTCTTCTGCTAATAGATCTATAGAGTGATTTTGTCTTATTAGTTCTATGGCATCTGAAGTAGTAGTTAACGTTTTAATGCCTAATATGTCCGCCTTTACTAGACCTGATTTTTCGACCATAGAGGCATCGAATTGAGTCACCAATATTTCACCCAATTCTTTATCGTCCATAATCATGGTAGGCACGCGATCCATCGATAGGTCTAAGGTAGATATGATGAATGCAGATGCGTGTCTGGACCATCCTCTAATAGAACCTATTAGTTTTTTAACCATAGACTCTACTTCAGGGCGCTGCTCAAAGAAATTTTTTAAGATCTGTTTCTTCTGTATTTCGCCTTGATGTTCTATTCCCTCTTGATCTGCATATCCATACAAAAAATCATATTCGTCGACGCCTTGAGGGCTGTCATCTATCTGATCGCATACGGCTTTAACTTCAGGGTCGTTGCGATTTCTGCCATAAAGAGCGTACATGGCGTCCTTTATGGCATTTTTAGTCTTCATTTTATTAAAGGTAGAGATTTGAGCAAAACCAAGACCATATTTATCTTTTAAGAATTTCATTACCAATGATCTAGCCTTATCCGCGATATCAAGATCAATATCAGGAAAGGATCCGGCTCTGATTCTGGCCTTACTTAAAAATCTTTCAAAGGGAAGATTTGCCTTTACAGGATCGACGTGAATTATCTTTAAATAAAAACTTAATAGTGATCCACCGGCGGACCCCCTCGCAATTCCCTGTAAAAAACCAGAAGATCTAGCGTGTCTACAGACATCTTCATATATGAGGAAGTACGGTAGGAAGTTGAGGGTGTCGTTTTTAGTAATAACATCTATTTCTTTTTTAAATCTTTCAACATACTCTTTAGAGTTGTTCCATCTACCGTGTTCTTTTATCTTCTGTAAGGTGTAGTAATAGCACTGCTGACCATAATCAGATGTTTTTTGCTTTATTTCTTCTGGTATCTGAATATTTGGTAAATGATATTCATGCTTTATCTTGATTGATCTAGCTAATTCAATTATATCTATAGTGTTAGATACTAGCTGTTTATAGATTTCTACAGTAAATGAATCGCCTATATGAGATCTTAATATAGAATACATCTCTCTAGACTTTATCTGATGGCGACTTTCAAAGAAATATCTATTGTCTTTGTAGGAGTTCTTGGATATGCAATCCTGTACTATCTTGTCTTCTTTATTTATAAAATGGGCATCTGTGACAGGGACCAGCTTGATGCCTAATTTAGTTCCGATGTCGTAATAGAACTGATTTATATGTTTTTGTATATTTCCACCATCGACATTGTATCCCACAAAACCTATAGTCGAATCAAAGAAATGATGGATGTTTACTGCGGCTAATTCTAATCTAATATCAAGATTAGAATTTAACATCTCTATTATTTCTTGAGCCTGTTCAGTCTGCCTAGAAATAAGCAATTCTTTAATTGGTCCGTTTGCCCCAGGAACACCGAATACAATGCCGTTTTTATATTTTATGATCTGCTCTAAAGAAACAACTGGAAACTCTATAGAAGAATCTTCTATTCTCGATGACCAACCTATAGAGGCCAATTTTAAAATATTGCTGTATCCAGTGTTAGAAGTTGCCCAAGCATTTAAATAAAATTTAAAATTATTATGATTAACAAGTATACCGCAACCCGGCACACCAACAACCGAATTAGTGATCCGCACCATATCAAACAGAGACGTCGCATTTCCGTGATCGACTATTGAGAATCCTGGTATTTTATTGGTCTCGCACCATTCTGCCCACTCTTTGACAGAGTTAAGGGAGTCTGTATGGCTAAACATTGAATGACAATGGAGTTGCGCAGGTTCTGGCAACTCTATATCAATTATTTCATAACTGTCATCTATTTTTATTTCAGTCTCACCAAGCATGTTAGCTAATATCTTATCTACCTTCATGGTAGCAGTAATGTCCGATATAGCGTTGTGTGCTTGTATTGGAAGATCAAAGTGTTTGGCTAATGTGGCTAATTTTAGATTTTGCGTCTGTAATTGACTCTTTAATCTTTTAGCCCTTTTGTATGTATCTCTTACATCTGAAGTGAATAGCTCAAAATACTCTCTTTCTTTATTTGCCTTCTTAAAGGCAGAAGAAAGGAAGTCTTTATCGAAAGACACGTTGTATCCTGCTATAGTAAATTTAGTATTAAACTTACGCAAGAATGATATTAGTTTACTGATTAGTAATTTTGGGTCTTGAAATGTCTTTAATTGATCTCTTGTGATACCAGAAACTGCTATTGCGCCATCTTCTACGGTAGACCAATCATGTGGCTGACAGTATTCATTAAAATGAGAATTTTCAACCCCATCGATGACAGGTATACAGGCAAGTTGCACAATGTCATTTCTAACAGAGTCTAAACCTGTTGTTTCGACGTCCAACCAAAGATAATTTATTTTTCCGGATGACATGAACGAATTATACAAAAAGAAAAGGCCGGCATTGCGCCGGCCTTTTATAATTAAATTTTATATAAAAATTAAGTTGTTTGAAAATTGAAATTTAGATCTATCTTAACATTAAGAGGATCAGCGATATTTAGGGTAGGAGTACACTCGTATTCAAACACGGATTGATCAGATAGTGCCTTTCTTACGCCCGCTAGATAAGATTTAGCGATTAGATTATCGCCTCTACTGCCTCTTAAGACATTAGGTAAATAGGACGTAGTAATGCTGACCACGAAAGAAGTTTTACCTGCAGAGGCAGCATTTACCATCTCAGCACTAATAGTGCTGAGATTGCTTACATTAACGAATGTAACACCGGCGTTAAATGCATCAATCTCTTTTTGGTGTAAACCAGTTAAGCCATCAAAATAATCTGTTTTTAAACTCATATTAACCTCTTAATTATTATATCAAGAGTTGGCGCCTGAACTAGGGTTTACTTGACCTGTCTGTATCTCATTGATCTTTTCTAGCAAGAACGATATTTTAGCCCGTTCATACTTTACTGCGCTAGTATATGCACTATTGATATCTTTGACTATTTGTTTTGCCGCCATAAGCTTTTCATCGGCTGCCTTTTCTTCTTCAATTTCTTTAATCTTTTGTTCTGCCTTAATTATTAATTCACCGGCGACATCTTCATTTATATTGTCATGATTGTCGACAAAAGATTTACTGAGCACTTTTTTAACAGATTCCATGTTGGCCATATTTTCTCCTATTTTTCAAAATTATTTTTGATCGCCAATGCCTTTTGTACCACAGGTTCTAAACCAACTATTTTCTTTTTTGCAAGATATTTTTTGATTTGTTTCTTAAAATCTAAATATTGTTTTTTATTTGACTTTAATTCTATTTCGATTATGTTAAGCTCATCTATGTATTTTTTAGACAATCTATCTATTCGCTCTTTGTAGGTTTTTTTATCATGGCATTCGCTACAAATTCTCTGAAGATTTGAAATATCGCACCAGAGTCTTTTAAGAAAAAGAGTTATCCTATCCCACATATCAAATTCTACGGGGAATCCTTCGGGTGGAACAACTGGATCAATATGGTCAACAGCTATCTTTGAGCTGCTGACCCATTCTTGACAAACTTCACACTGTCTTTTGACCCAATTTTTTTTATGCCTAGATCCATCTTTTTTAAATCTAGGAAATTCTTGTCTAGACTGCTCTAATTTTTGTATCACTAGCGGGCTTCTGGCAAAAAGCCTTCTATTGGCTCCACGTATAGCCATCTCTTGATTAAAAGAAGGTTTTTTCTTCATCTATTGATGATACCTTATTTTAAAAATATAAATTTATGTTTTTATATTAAGGTCCATTGCCCATTGGGTGAAATGTGTAATGTTTCACTCTTTAACATTATTTTTTGCGTCTTTGTAGACATGGCGCCATCTCTTATTTGTTGAGCAATTTTTTTTGGGTCTTTTTTAGCATCAGGCGCCGGCGCTGGCAATTTAGGATTAGAAGTGCTGGATACGACCATAGATGGTGCCTTAATAGGTTTTAAGGCTGGAATCGTGGCAAGAGGAGCAGGAGAAATGATATTCTTAGACTGTTTTAATGCCTTTATCAGTTCATCAATTTTATCTTGCATCTGATCCATATACATATACTATCATACTTCTAGTTTAATAGAAGATATGCCATTTTTCTTTTCAACGCTTATTACTTTAGAAAACAATAACTTAGACTCACTAGCATGATCTACTACAAGTATTTGACGATCTTTAGCTGTTCCCTCTAATAGAGAAATTACTATCTCTTTCCCTGCCGAGTCTAATCCATCAAAAGGTTCATCTAATATAATTGGGTTGATATTAATATTAAATTGATTATTTATTACGTCTAATAAAGCAAAATCGATGCACAAGGACACAGCTCGATATTCGCCACCGGACAGACTTCCTATAGAGATCTGCTTACCATCCATAGTCAGTGTTTCTGAAAACTTTGCAACAGTTTCGCCCTTTAAGGTTTCCTTATAAGAATTTAAAGTGTAATCCATATTAGGCCACAATATTTGCATATATTTTTGGACACTCTCGTTGAAGTAATCTATAATAGAATCAAGGATATAGGCTTGCGCTCCGGTAGAGGAGTAAATGTTGGATATGGTTTTATAAAACTCTAATTCGCGCTTATTTTCATCAACCAATGTCGACATGTTGTTACATGAATTGACTAAATCATTGATCTTGTTTAAATATATTGAATTATTTTTAAGTTTTAAATTTAAACTATTCAACTCCGAATTATAAATATTTATAATATTTTTAATATCTAAACTTTGCTCTTTAGCCTTATCGTATTCTGCAGTACTGGAGTTTTTCTTTAGTTTTATCTTGGATAGTAAGTCATTTAGTTCATTTTCCTTGACGCAGTCAGAATCGTATTGATCTAATTGTTTCTTTATAGATTGTAAAGTTCTATCTTTTTCTTCTTTATGTAGTTCAACAGTATCTGCACTAATAGTATTGCCGCAATGCATGCAAGTTTTTTCTATTGCAGTATTGTCGATCTTTTGATATTCGTTAAACAACAGTTCTCTTTTATATTTGACCTTATTTATCACTAGAATCTTGTTTTTAATGTCTTCCTCTAATTTATAAAATTTATCAATATCTGGTTTTTCAACTAGACTTAACTGAATCAGTTTAGAGTTTAAATCTTCTATTTTTTGTTTAATCTCAACAATGTTAATATTGACTTCATTCTCATCTATTAGAGATTCCCTGTAAGCATCTATTTTTGCATTTAGATTAGATATCTTATTGGTGTGTTCTTCTATCTGCGAGCTTAATTCTTTAAATTTTAAGTCTGAGTTCTTTTTGTAAAGATCAAGTTTTTCTAAATTAAGTAGCTTTAAAAGAAAACCTTTCTTATCGGAATCCGAGCAGTTTAAAAATCTAATATTATTTCCAACATTTTGACTATTATAAACTGTAATGATAAACTGATCATAGTTTAATCCGATTAGAGACTCGAATTCGCTTTGAGTAAGGGTCTGCTCTATATTGTTTTTATAGAATTTAACTTCTTTTGGTCTTTTTCTAATTATGGTCCATTCGTCTTCGCCACATAGAATTTTTACAGTGACTTGACCTTTCTTAGTGTCTCTTCTTAAAATTTCTGTAGCAGTGATTTTTCTTGGAAACTTGTCATATAGGGCAAAACTTATGCAATTAAATATAGCAGATTTCCCTGCGCCATTGGATCTCTCGGCGTCAAAATTCCACCCCTCTACTAAACATAGTCCCTTGTCTTCAAAAGACAAAGAAGCCTTCTCAAAACTTAAAATATTTTCTATATTTACAGATATTATTTGCATAGTATTTTTATACTAGCGTTTTGACGGAGCTTTGTTTATTACTAATTCGCCCTTGTCGTTATAGACAAGCCATTTTTGTTCTAAACATGTCTCTAAAGAGTATTTTTCTATCAATCTGGGCACTTCTATTTCCCAATAGTATTGCTCTCTACGTTCATCTAATATTTCTTTTTGATCCTTTTGATGCGTCTTATTTAGATAAGGATCAACTATCTCGCGGACTTCAGTCTGTCCGTCTATTTTAGGGAGCAAACGGGTAGTCTTATTGCCACAAGTACAAACAGTACTTAATACACTAGATGCCACATATCTATGCACCTTAATATCACACTTTTCACAGAAAAAATAATATTTTGGCATTAGAATCTGATACCTATGCCTGCTCCCATGGCATTATTTACATTAAATTGACCATGTATTCCTAAAACCATTGGTCCCCAGACATCCATTGTAGCGTGGCCATAATAGTCTTTATTAGTCATAATGCCAGCCTCAACTGTAAATTTTTTAGAATTTATTAGAATAGTCTTAGACTTTTCTAATTCTTCTATGGTTTTTATGTAATTACTTTCTTTTTGTTTGAACGATTTATCTAACTGTTCAACTCTGTCTCTATGCACTTGTTCCCATTTTTGCTCTATTTGAGTTAATTTAATCTTAAATTCTTGTTGAACCTGCTCAACAACTCTCTGAGATTCAGTCTCTTCAGACTCAGAAAATTTCTTTATCTCTATGGTTCCATCCGGCTTAATTATTTTAAAATATGAAGTTTTTTGCTTTCTTTTTAAGTCTTTTATTTCATTTACATTTTTTGTAAGTTGAATATCTGTTTCTTTCTTGTAAGAAGAAAACTGTGAATTAATAGAATCTATTTGTTCGTTTAGTGATTTTTTCTCAGTAGAAAAAGTTTGCTTAAGTTGAGCAATTTCCTGTTGATGCTTTTGATTAAGCGTTTCTTCTATGCTCTTTGTTGGATAAAAAATCGTTCCTATAGTTATTCCTACTATAAGAAACAAAACGTATCTAATTGGTTCTTTTTCTAATAGAGACTTGATGTCCATTATTCTGCTCCAACGCCTGCACCAGTCATCATATCTTTAAAGGCCTGTTTACTAAGAGCCAATTGATTTTCTAGTGCAGAATCTCTTGGTACTACTACAATACCACCTAATGTTACCAATAATGAGGCGACAGATAAAGCATTACCAATTGTAACTCTACATACTTTAGCTGGTTCTACAATTCCGCTCACCATAGGATCAACTATGGTATGCTGATTGGCGTCAAATACCATCTTAGGTAAGAGATTGCTTGCGGCGCAATCCTGTATATGCTCTTTTAAATGAGGCCACACCTCATCTACGGTTTCACCGCAATTATTAAGCAATAGATTAAATGGTTCTGTTAAAGCTAGAGCCATTATTTCCCAGGAAGGTTTTTTATTAGGGTGGGTCGCTATGATCCAAGATAGCGTTAATTGAACCGCACATCCACCTGGAACTATGCCCTCTGCAATTGCAGATTTAACAGCTTCTACCGCATCCTCTACTCTATCTCTTTTTTCTCTTGCTTCTAATTCTGATCCACCGCCGACCCACACAGTCGATATTCCGCCTGTTAATTTACCGATAGAGGCCTTGATATGCATCTTATCAAAATCACTCGGACTAACCTCCATCAGGTGCTTAAGTTCATTTATTCTGGCATCTAAAACATCTGTATTTGATTCAGATTGAACAACAGATTCGTACATGCCTACCTTTGCAGAATTGAAAAAACCAAATCCTACATGATCCTCGTCTTCTATAAATTTATCTACAGATCCTGGATCAAACACCGTTGCTCCGGTATATGCCGCCATATCTAACAAGAATGAAGATCTAGAGTTGGCTATTCCACTCATAGGAGTTTTGACTGGAACTACGGTATAGCCGCCTTTAGTAGTTTTAGCAAATGCATCTGTTACGACATCGGCAAATCCATGAGCAAAAACCATTATGGGTAGACCGTACAGTTCTGTTCCCTCTACGGCTTGCTGTATAGCGCTTGGAATCTTTAAGTCGTTTAAAGAGCCATCAAATAGAAAGACAAGCCCTCTATCCATCTTGACTTGCTGATTTGCCCTGTCATTTATGAATACTCGACCGACAGAGCCGATATCTCTTAGGCCAGTAGTCACTATGAAACCGTCCATAGTTTCAACTCTTAACTGATCACCTTGAGCCTCTTCGATCAAGACATGTCCATCGTCCCCTGCTGCTAGAACAGCATCTACTGCCGCCTCTGCAATTCTTTGATCGCCATTGGCAGAGATCTTTGCCACATTAATTAATTCGTGTCTGCTATCTACTACTCTAGCCTTATCTTTTAGATAGGGCACAATTATAGTTTTATAAAGATCCTGCAGTTCGGTTATCATCCGCTGGGGATTATATTTTGGGTTTTTTTCTAAGAACAGCGAGCCATGCTTAGTTATGCTATTAGCTAGAACAATAGCAGTAGTTGTGCCATCGCCGGCTTCTTTGGCAGTCTTGAGACATATCTCTTTTGCCGCATCTACTATGATATTGGCCTCTGCGTTGTCCACACCTAAAGATTTAGCTACAGTGACCCCATCTTTTGTTATTAATGGAGATAGACCGTCTCTCTCGATCAAGACAGGATTTCCACCTGGACCTAGAGTAGCTCCCACAATAGTCGCCATATCATTTATTGTGGAATGAACTATGCTCCTAACTTTATTCTTATCTACTAGTATTCTTTTGGCCTTGGATTTTTCATATAACATATTTAACCTCAAATATCGTCATCGTCCATTAAGTCTTTTTGTTTCAAGACCGTGTTAATTCTCTTTTTGTTGTTTTTCTTTCTGTCGTTAAAGCTTTCTACTATCTTTTCGTATTTTTTTAATTGCTTCTTGTCTGTCTCAAATCCAAAAAAACTATGTCCTAATTTAAGGGCGGCCTTTAATGCGCCAGTTCCCCCTCCATATGGATCAAAGACAACTGAACCTGGCAAGCAATTAGTCATCCTTATAAGGAGCTCCGCGAGATCTACTGGATAAGATTCATCTAGTGAACCGGTCTCTACTTCCCACGTGTTTCCGGGGCACGACAGATCGTCGTCGATGTCTAGATACTGTCTAACAGGAAGACGATCTAATTTCCAAACACTCCCATTGCAAAAATGCAGAACATACTCGTGAGAGTTTACTAGGTTAGTCTCAGATCTTTTTCCAGGAAACCAGGTCTTTTTGATTACGATATTGTCGACATGATTGAATCCTGCATCGACCATTATCTTTGCTATCTCAAATGGGCGCCATTTGGCCTCTATTGGAGCATAGCATATCAAGAATACAACTCCATTTGTCACCATATTTGTCTTAAGTTTTTTGGCAAATTTAGTGAATTCTTCCGGGTCCCATCCGTCTCTCTTTCTTATAGGTACGCGGGTCAGACAGATCTCTATATTAGCTGGCCATATAGCATCTTGGCTGAGAGGCGATCTCTCTTGTATTCTTATCGTGGTATTGAAGAGACTTGATAGATTATCTAATTTCATGTACTAATTGTACTTAGTTCACAGAATATTAGTGACTACCTGTACTGCCAAAGCCGCCTTCTCCTCGCGACGTAGCGGTGTCAAGTTCAGTGACTTCTTCTATATAATAGTTAGAACTATAGGGATGAATTATCATCTGAGCTATTTTCTCGCCTTTCTTTATTAGAAGCGGCTGCTGATTCATCGAATATGGATAGTCTGTACCATCAAATAGGCTCACATTAGAATGAATGACGTGAACTACGCCTCTATATTCTTCATCTATTATGCCAGCTCTGACTGAATGACCTCTTGAGCCTAAACCAGATTTAGTAGTGATCTCTGCATAGGTAGATTTTGGTAATTTAAGTCTTATATTTAATGGCGTTTTTCCAGATTGACCTGGGTAAAGTGAAATATCCTCTGTCGAATATACGTCGAAGCCAGCATCAGTCTGTCTTACCTTAGAAGGTAATTTACCGCCCTCTTCAATTTTAACTTCTATCTTATATGTCTCTTCGTATATTTTTTTAACAATATCTTTAGCCTCTTCATTTTTAATGGTAAGCATATAAATCTCCTAATTTGGCTAATTGTACTGATTTTATATTTTTATGAAGTTAAAAAATATTTTTATATCTAAGTTAAAAAGTGTGCTGTCGCGGGTATCATAATAGAAGAAACTCCCACTACTTGCTTACTCTAAGCTTACAAAATTTATCTAAGCTTACTCTAAGCTTACGTGTGTGCTTCGCACACACTTCGCGCGCTAAGAGCGCGCGAGCAAGAAGATTTGGTTTGTTTTTAAGGAACAAGAGGCTTGTTTAAAAATCTATTGGCTAGATTCAATAGTATAAGTTCTGACTTTGTCATTCTAAAATGCTTATAGACCCCACTATAACCATCTATAGAATTTATAGTGTAAACAACACTATGCACATCATCGCCAAACATTACATTCATGTCTGATCTAGAATGCCAAGATGAATTTTGTGTCTCAAAAGAATATGGATCATCTAATCTGATCAATGTAGAGCTCATTGTGACTTGATATAGACCTTTAGTTAATAACAAGCCCGGGATCAGATTTAATTCTAATGGATTAATGAAGATATTGCCGATCTTTTGCATTAAGATGTTATATCTTTTTCTATCTGTTCGAGTTTTTCTTCTATCTCTTTATCTGAAGGACCTTCTGGCAAATTAGATGGAGAAGTGTCTGGTTGAAGAAAAAGTGCTCTCTCTGCCTGTCTACGTCTAGTAAGACCAGATAGTTCTTTACCGGCAGCCTTATTCCATTTTAAGAATTCATCTCCGATTTTTTGTCTGTCTGCGTCAGCGTTTAATATCTTTAATAGAGTGGATTTTTTAAGATTACCTAGACCAAGGTTGTAGGCAAAAGACACTAGAGCACCAAATTCGTTGTCGGATACTTTTATAGTTAAAAGCGACTCGACGCCGTTTGCTTTCTCGTTTATCTCATGCATCAGGTATCTTTCTGCATCTTGTTCAGATATTGGGGAATCTTTTAAAGAGACAGATGTGCCATCAGGGTATCTAATGGTGCCGTAACCTATAGTTGGTATTCCAGCTGGACATAGATAAGGCTTAAGAAAAAGACCTTCAAATGACTTGATTATATCTATACACGCTTTATTGGGCTGTCTCATGCAGACTATTATACTATGAATTGTGCTGTATTATCTTAATCTTGTCTGTTATCTCTTGGTAGTACTTAATTCTGCCTTTGGCATGTCTAGTCAACATAGAAGATCCTAAAGGAATATAGTCCAATATTAGGGCCTTAGTCTTATCATCTTGCTTTCTAAGAGCTCTACCTACTGCCTGTATTACAGGACCCTTAGAGGCCGTGAAATCTGCTAATATAAGCACATCCACATTTTTAGTGTCTGTTCCCTCCCCCACTTTTCCTGAGGTTCCTACCAATGCAGATATCTTCTTTTTATTCAAAGCATCTACATATTCTTGCGACTTCTTATCTTGTCCGGTCGCAAACGGTATTCCTAAATTCTTAGATAATTCTTTGCCGTGGGCTACTTCATCTACAAGGATAAGTACCTGCTTGCCGGCGCTAATCATCGCCCGTGCGTCCGATTCGATTCTAGATTTCATCTCGTTGTTGTTCAACACGTGCTCTTTATATGATTTTAATTTATCGTCTTTATAGTCCTTGCCGTGAGTAAGAACCTCTCTCACTATAAAATAAGGTTCAGCGAGCCATCCATTCTCGATTCCCCATTTTATATCTCTCTTGACGAGAACAGACCCGCATCCTGCCTTTATCAAGAGATCTTTGCCGTCGGATCTATAATCAGTTGCAGTTAGACCGAACATCTTACCTACGTGTGAAAGACCTTCTGCTATCTGCATGAAGGTATTTGCTGGAGTATGATGGCATTCGTCTATTATGACGAGACCTAAATCTTTATTCTTGAATTCGTGGATATTTAATGATATCGATGCGGCAATACCTACCGTTATATCTTCTATCTTTTTCTTCCCGCCTCCGTAAAAGCCTACTCTTGTCTTTCCGAATGATTTTTCTAAAATATCGTAGAACTGCTTCGCGACAGATTCACTTGGACAAACTACTAATGCTTTTCTCTTGTATTGCTTTATCAGATGCGTCGCCAGTAATGTCTTTCCTAGACCGGTAGCGTAATTTATTATGCCTCTATTAGAGACCATCATCACATCTACTGCTTCTCGTTGATAATCTCTGAGATCAAATGGCTTGTTTGTCCACGGAAGGCTTATCTTAGACCCTGTCTCTTTTCTTAAATCTTCTACGTGACACCCATTGAATATGGATTTATATTCATCGAATAAGGCGGAAGACACGACGATGACATCGTCTTGTTCTTTATATAGAACACCCTCTACTTCTTTTTGTAATTTTTTGTATAAGACAGAATTACGATGCCAAGGATTTCTTGCCATTTTTCTGAGTTGATAATCTTTAGATTTGTCTCTATAAACAAGATCCGATTTTATAATATTTAACGTGTCTTGAGTTGGATTTTCAATTTTTATAGAGTCATTATATACGAATATTTTCATGAGTATATTCTACTAAAGGTAATAGATACCTTATTTGACTCATTTTTATCGATCAGTATAATAAATCAATAATTTGGAGAAATATTTTATGTCTGATTCCTTTAACGAGTATGCTGGTAAACTTAAGACTAGTCTTTATTGGTGGTTGGGTAGAGCTAGACCATTCATAATAAACGACGAATATAAGTTAGAACTTCTCTTCTTAGATAAGGTCAATAACTCCGCTAAGATCCGTATAACTAACCTAAAAACTGGTGAAATTATAGACGGTATCGAATCAGGCGCTGAGATTGGCCATGGAAAAATCTAAACTATTAGATATCATCTTAGATGAGTGGATAGCCCTCCTTCCAACTAAGGATCGCTCTCATAAGAATATGAAGAATAACTTTGAGGAGTTGTTCCAGTCTTGGAAAGAGGCTGGCGCAACCTTCGACGACCTATATGATTCGCTTCTTAAGAAGGCGATAAAGGCCCATCATCCAAACACCCACATAATTAAAAAATCATATAAATCCTTCAAAAGATGCATACCAAATTTCGACAAAACTGAAAAAGAGTTTGCCGATCAATGGATCGAAAACATAAATAATATTGCTCTACTGACATTTCTTGAACTGTTTAAATCTCCGGCTAAACTAAATTCTAAGAAAGAAACTTCTCACGGAAACATGAGTGCTGCAGAATATCGAGCACAGCGTCGATATGCAGACCAGTTCCCTGTATTAGATACATCAGAATTAGAAGAGAGATGGCGACAGCAGCAGTATAATCTTGATGTACAAGATATGATAAAAAACGTTTTTGGAGAAACAGATGAAACTGACAGCGGAGCAAATTGAGCTCCAATTAAAGTTATCTAAAAAAGACGGTTCAGATCTAGAAGTTTCTTTAGATGAGATCGAATCTTTTGGCGATAAAGACTCATTGCGCGGGATGTTGACAAACATCCATAGATACAACGAGATGCTCAAAGAGCGAATTACGCTCATCAATGAGCCTCTTAGCGCTACAATACCATTTACAAGAGAAAATCTATATCTGTTCTGTGCCTATACAGGATCAGGTAAATCTACTGTTGCTGCTAACATAACATATCCACTGTGGAAGCAGAATAAGAAGACACTTGTGCTCTCTAATGAAGAATCTGAGCACGATGTCATATTCAGGATTGCATGTCTAGAATTAGGATTAAATTTCAACGATTACAAGAAGGGCCATATGCCCATCGAAGACCAAAAGAGAGTAATCTATCTGTTTCCAGAAATTACAAAATATGTAAAGGTTATAGATGTAACCTATAAAGATGGATTAACTACTAAAGTTGAAGGTATCAAAAAGGCACTAGAAGCGGTTAAGAAAGAAGCTAGTTATAGCTGTGTTCTTATTGACTACTATCAACTCATCAAATATTCTCTTAAAGATTCTAAAAAGACTGCATATGACAATCTAAACGATATAAGAGTATGGTTGGGTCAATATATAAAATCTTCTACTATGCCGGTAGTGCTGTTTGCTCAGCTGTATTCTGTCTCTAAAAAGGGCGGTGCAAAAGATATAGACACTAGAATAAAAGATTGCACTGCGATAGTGGAACCTGCGACGGTTATTATCGAAGTGGTCCCTAATTTTGAAGCTCAAACGTCTGAATTCATAATTCATAAAGACCGATTTGGTCGAGCCGGCAACAAAATAGTATGCGGTTTCGAGAAGGGTCGATATGTGAAGATCTCGATGGAGGAGATAGTAGAGCGAGAAAAAAGAGGTAAGCTAAAGCAGCAAGAAGAGAAGCTAGATAAACTTGAAGCCATGCTTGGACAACCAGATTAAATGAAAATAGATCTAACAAGTTATAGACATTTAGCTACGATAACAGAATCTGTCTGCAAGAATAATCCCTATGCTAAAGATGATATAGAGTTGATATCGCTTATATCGATAGCGTCAGGTGCACCAGTGATAGCTGCCGCATATTATTATGCGGCATATATAAAAAATTTAAATGCAAACATTCAGAAGAATATAGATAATCTAATTAAGTTTTATGGGTATACAGAAATTACCGGGATAAATGAGGTGTTAGGTGACTTATGTTAAGCAAGAAATGCTATATATGCAAAGGTGGAAGAAAGAACGATTGCTTATACTGGCATATAGATGAAAAGACAAATCTGCCGTGGACATGGTGTGCTGGAAAATGCCAGAGAGGCTATTCATTAGAGCAATATTGCGAGACAGCTGGCATAGACATACACGAGTTTATTAAGGGAGGGATAGAAATTGCCACGGATTCTGACAACGAGGTCCGAGCAATGGCATGGCCAAGTTCCTTCATACCTTTGTCAGATCCTAGGGCAAATAACGGTGTATTATATCTAAAGAGTAGAGGTCTAAATCTAGAAGGCGACATGTACTATGATTTAGACATGGATGGTATAGTATTTCCGTATTATTATGAAAATCATTTCTGCGGTGCACAGATAAGATTTATAGAAGAAAGAATAAATAGCGACGGGGATCCTTGGAAGATTACTACTTTACCAGGTACTCGTTTAGGTTTACTTTTTGGCATGTGGAATCAATCTAAGATGATGCCCCATGTAAAAGCTGTGGTGGTTTGTGAAGGGTATTTTAACGCGCTATCTCTGCAACAAGCGTTTAATGTTAAGTATGATGGCTTTTCTCGTAATCCCTGGAAGTTCATTTGTTCTTCTGGCTCTGGCGTATCCGAGCATCAAGCAGGCGCTCTTAAAGAACTTAAAGAAAAGGGATACAAAGTAATATCTGCATTTGACTCTGATGAGGCTGGCCTAAAAGGTCTTAAGAAGATGTTAGATTTTAATTGTATTACTCATTATTCTCTCACAGAAGAGACTAATAAAGACTGGAATGATCTCTTAAAAGAGAACAATTCGCAATATTTAGTTAGCGTCTTCATGAAGAATTTAAAAGGAGCATCGCGATGATTTCTAAGGGAACCACCATCTATTTTGATAGTAGATATGGAATAGACACACACGGCGGCGTCACAGCCGGAAGCATGGAAGTTTTGACCGAATCCTGGAGACTATCTAAATTGCTTAGATCTTTAAAGGTAATAGGGGAATTTCCAGCTACTTATTATTATAAAGTACCTATGAGCGGCGAATATATCGTGACATATAGCGCACATACATCACCCACGACAACTGTATCTAATTATACATATAGCACCACTATGAAATTAAACATAGGCGACAAGATACCGATTAAATTTGGTAATCATATAGTTGTATCTAGAGTAAACACATGAGTCCAAGTATTAAATCAAATCTATTAAATGAGATAGACAAGAAGATAAAAGACAGAAGAGAAAAGAAAGAAAACTCTATAGACCCTAAAGACTATAGGGCGGCAGTCTTTGATTTTTTTAGAAACTTTGAAGATTCTGGCGATCTGATCAAGACAGATGATAGTTGGCTAATGATGGCTAAAAGATCTTTGTTAGAAAGACTGTCCATAATTGACCCCAAATGTAAGATCAACATACACATGACATCTGATAATAACGTGAGCGGAGTCACGATTACTTGGAATTCTCGTTTTGCTATATCTCACAACATAGACTCGCAAGTATATATTGATGTCGGCGATATGCTTCTTTTTTAATTACATCACACCGCCGATTCGCTCGATCATGATCGAGTTGTTATAGCTTCCGAAATCCGACGTAAAAGCCGTGTCATGGGCCGCTGCTGCCGCCTGAATCGTGTCGCCTGTGTTACATAAAAATGTTGCCGTACCGTTTGCATTCAAACGATAAGAAGTGGTTCCTGACGGCTTTGTCCCGGTTGCAATCGCTTGAATTGTCCCGCCAACTGGCGGTGTCGCAGATGTGCCGTTTTGAATAATGCGAATTTCAAAATGTCTGGCTGCCGCAGTCGCGTCAGCCCCTAACGCAGCGGTGACTCGATAGTAGCCGGGTGAAGGACAAGTAAAGAGGCCGGTGCTTGTGTTATAGGTGTTGTGAGTGTCGTAAAGTTTTACATCGTAAGCAATCGTGCTGAAGTTTGTCGTTGAAATAGATTTACCGGCGCTCAGATAGGCTCTGCATGCAATGACCTCACTCGCTGCGATCTGCGATGGGCCGGAGAGCCGGTAAATTTGCAGCCTACAATTATCGGTGGAACCGGCAATCGTTGTGTTGCTGCTTGCGCGAAGAGTAATTGCATCACCTGCTTTTAGGTTTCTAAGCAGGGCCGATCCATTAAATGCTTGGGAAGTATTAGCAACGCCGACAAGGTGCACGCTGCTTGAACCGTTTAGATAAACGTAGATATCAGTTGTCGTTCCGATGACTACAAAGATCCCATTGACTACATAGTCTCCCGGAACTGGAACGATGTAGGTATTGGTTCCGCTGAATGCTCCATGGCTGTCTGATACGTTATTAGGGAAAGCAAGCGTTGTGACACTCGCCGTGACCGCTTGATTTGAAGTATTTGCGGCATTAAACGCCACCACCCGCGTATCCGCCGAGTCGGAGATCAGCGTATTGGACGACCAGCCCGCGATGGGTACGAAAAACTCAGCGTTGATCGTGTCCCCGTTCGCCCAAGTGATAGGCGCCGTCGGGTTGACGTTACTGCCGCCACCAAGGCGCGAGAGAGATATATAGCCGGTCCCCGAGCCATCATATACCGCTAAGAGATCAGATGCTCCTGTTCCTGGAGAAGCGTCCCAATAGGCTGCCTGTCCTTGCAAAACGCCAACACCGCCTGGGCCGGATGTCGCGATCTTGGCTGTATCCATGCTATAACCAGATGGCAATCCGATGCGATAAGTCCCAGTGCCGAACGAAGTACCAGAAGTTCCCCAAGTTAGAGAAACTTGCACTTGCATGGTATCGCCAACACGTCGCCAGCGACCTTGCTGATTAAAGTTTCCGCCAGATCCAAGCGATGGATTAACTGTTGATGCTGTAAATGCGGGTGTATAAGATTGCCAATCCGACATGGCAGGACCGATAGACTTTATTTGCGGTCCAACAGAAAATTCATCTAAGGCTAAAGTATACGCCCCAGATGTAGCATTTACATTTATCAGCGCTATTTGATATTGAGTACTATTAGATGTAGTTTGAAAAGTTGCCGTGCATGTCCCAACACCAGTACCTTGAGTTATATTATATACGCCTGCAGGCTGTATCCATACAGCATTTGTAACGTCATATGCCCATATTGCAAATGAGTTCGTCGACGTGCCCGAAAGAACTAAATTAGTTCCACCGCTTATTACGCTATAATTAAAACTTATCTGCAATATTTTTGCCTGATCGCTCTTGTCTATGTAAAAAGCTTTAGACACTAACATATTGCCTGCAGTAGATGAAGCACTAGAAGACAATAATGCAGAATATAGACCTGTAAGTTGATTAGCACCAGTAGAACTTAGGCTAAGATTTGCATTAGCATTGGTACCGCCGTTAGAAGAACTAAATTCTATACCGGCTGAAGCAACAGATGTAGGAGCCAACTGTGAAGATAGTGCTGTATTTGCTAGAGAGAATGAGGCTGTCGAACCGCCTTCAAAATTACCAGATAGAGAATTTGCACCATTTGACGTTGTAACAGAAGCAAGATAATTTTTAAGACCTGAACCTACTACAGTAGTTCCACTAGAAACTCCACCGGTAAAGGTATAGAATTCATCGACTATAATTACACCAGAACCGCCAGCACCGCCAACAAATCCGTTGGTTCCGGCTGTCCCCGCTGTTCCTCCTGTTCCAATCGAATAAGAATAGGTCGTCGAAGGACTGGGAATGATTGCCTCAATATAACCGCCGGCACCACCGCCACCGCCTGTTCCGCCGCCCGACTGGTTACTACCACCACCGCCGCCGCCCGCGCCGCTATTAGTCGCCGCAGCCCCGCCAGCAGCGTTGGCCGCTGACGCGCCGGCCCCACCGAGTGGATTGACGCCGCCAGACATACCGGCAGCATAACCGGCCACAAGATAACTATTTCCTCCAGACCCCGCACCACCACCGAGTGCCGATCCATAGGCGGGAGAGTTAATTGTCGCGCCACCACCACCAGCAACGCCGCTAGTAGCAGCCGGTGCGCCGCCCGTTCCTCCGTTAGCTGTAAGCAAGGATGAACCGAAAGTAGTGTTACCACCCGAGCCGCCGCTTCCAGCGGAACCACCACCACCGCCCGCGCCACCACCGCCGCCGCCGACCATTCTCACACGTATATATAGACAATTAGGCGGTGTGTAGTATGTACCCGAACCGGTTATAGTAAATTTTTGCTGCGTAGGAGAAGCTAACGAACCGTAATTTAAATTTGTTATTGCCATATGTTATGGTTACCTAATTCTTAGATTTATAACTGTGTAGATATGTTGTCTTAATATAATTATTTAAAATTTTAGTCATAAATGCTTATTAAAGTTCTCGTACTATGAGACCTCTATCTATAGTTTCTGCAGTTAATATGTTACCAAAAGTTAACCAATAAATATCTACTTTATGCGTGCCTGCAGACACAGGAACGATTATTGTATCGCCAAGATTCGTGTTTAATCCTGACCCTGTATGCGCACCTTTTCTAACTCCAACGGCAATACCATCAACGTAAACTCTAAAGGCAGAATATGAGCCCCCATTGTTAGTTATAGAGATCGAATATTGTATCTGTATAGGCTGTCCATTAGTTTTTATAGTAACACTCATGTCGGGGCACGGAACATATGAAGAGACAGTGGTTGTAGGATTAGCTGTAACACCAACTGCCTGAACCCAAGATTTCTGAGAAGGCAGGGCTTCTTTAATCGGAGTAAATCTTCTATTGTCGGTAATACCCTGAGATCCAATTAGTAAGGTGTTTTGTATATCAGCGTATAAATTAGGCTTATGAGAATGAATAGGCGTGACAATATCAAAACCTGTATTATAAATATTGCCAGTGCCTGCTGTCTTTTCAATTTTAACAGTATGAAGACCTATAGATAATCCGTTAACTCTTATGCCATTGCTATTGCTAGCAGAAGCTGCTAATACCAATGTTCCACTGCTAGATGTCCATGTGGATATACCGGTTCCATATTTATTGGTATCTGCCGATACCGCGCCACTCCATCCAGCACCACCTACAGGAGAAGAGTTAGAAGTTGATAGGTTAAACGATCCATCTATTGTAATCCGCCAAGTAGGCGTAGATGCGTCAGTCGAAAACCTATATTCAAACCCCGTACCAAAAAAAACAAACTGTACATAGTCCCCAGTAGTAGAAGAATTAGTAGAAAAACCACTTATTTCACTTGTCGCAACGGAAGATATAGACCAAGTTCCAACATATGTGGCTTCTCTAGTAATAACTTTTCTTAAGACCCCTGTACCTAAATTTAATACGTTGGCAGTTGAATTAAGAACATAATCAGCCATCACGTTGTAATCAGCAAGCTCTACTGCGCCGGAAGGTAAAGAAGGTTTTTTAGGTTGATATACAATAAATCTAACAACGGTGGGAATTAGAGTACTACCTGCGGCTCTAGTCAACCTTAACACATGTGTTCCATAAGATAGTCCAGATGCGATTTTTACCGTTCTCATAGATGTGCTTCCAGTAGTATAAGTTCCAACTGAACTGCCATCTATAGTCATCTGCAACGTAGTATCTGTTCCTGAACCTGAGTCATATTGAACTATATCTATACCAGTACCAATAAAAGTAAAAGTCCAAAAACTACCCGAAGCGTTCAAATAAAGTCCTTCTGGAAGCCCTGATCCTTGATTTGTATTTACAGCATTACCGGCAAGAGTAGTAGTTCCATCATCTAATGTAAATGCCCTACTCGAAACGCTAGAGGTAAGCGTACTAAAATCATCTCCGGTGAAGTTATTGGATACGTTAGAACCCCTACCGGCACCAAATTCGCGCAAATGATATGCTCTAACTACCTCTTCATTGGTATGGTTAGCATTAGTGAGATAAAGTGGAGAACCAGAATCTACCGCTTGCCAACTCTGGCCTACAGTGCCGTCTGATTTCTGATATACAAGAACGCGTCCACCTTTAGTGCCAGTGGCTACAGAATTATATGCAATAGAGTTTACAGCACTTGAGACTACTTTTTTATTGTTTTGATAAGCTATGCCAGGCCGCACATTAACGCTTGAGGATTCATTTAAAACTTCAAAACCATAGCAGTTAATACTAGAACTTGTAGTTGTGGCATTTCTTATTCTTACAGTGTGAAGACCAAGTGTCAAACCCAATCCTACATTTATTTGTTGATTAGAGGAGTAATTTCTCACTCCAAGAATATTTGATGTGGTAGTTGGAGTGACATATGTAGTTTCTGATACACCTATATTGTTGTCAATAGAGACAGCATACGCATAACCTGTCGGATTTGCAACATGCAATAGATTCAACCCTGTCCCGTAAAATGTAATCTCTACGTAATCAGATGTGCTGTTAGAAGAATATGCGCGAATGCCATAATTATCATTTTGATTGAACCAATTTCCGACAAATCTTATCAACCCGCGATCGTCATTTAATGCTCCCCATACGGGTTCACCATTTGGTCCAAACTCATTTTGTATCTGATATATTTGCTGGGTTATTATTCTTTCTATGCCAATTCTAGCTTTTAGATCGTTTGCTATATCTGGGATAGATGCGCGGTTAATTACGGTAGATTTAAATTGCGTAGATGTTGGTGTGCCGCTTGTCGCAGTTAGGCGAGAACTCTCATCTACGAAACCTTGAAAGCCGGCACCATATAGATCATACATCTGCGTGAAGCGAGAGTCAGTCTGAAACTCAATTTCTCTCTTGAGACCCATCTTGAATACTTCAATATTTAGTCCCGCGGTAAGAGCAGAGCTTAAAGTGATCAACGATGACGAATTTGCCCCATCTATCGCAGAAAATATATAGTCATTAGATGAACCGATCGTGAGTTTCTGACCGTTTACAAAGACAAAGCATGCGTCGGTATTAGATTGATCCACTAAGAATGGGAGAGATATGGTAGTTTGACCGGCTGTAGAGATAGCATTATAACGAGCTATAACTGGCTGACTAAGATTTGCACTCAAATCTGCTGCCGAATTGAACCGCACATTGCTTTTTTTATTTAGATCGGTAGTTATTGGCATTGTCTTCTCTTAATTGTTAATTTTAATAAGGTAATTTATGATCATATAAGTTTATATTACGATGCCTTAATGACATAATTAATAACTAATGATGGTTGCGTATTGTTGTGAGGCCCATCTCCTCCAATTGATTCAGATCTATCCGCAGAATATAAGCCGCTATTTATGGCTACAACAGAAGACCACTTGTTATTAGGATTTGAGAAATTGTTATCGTATGCCCATCCGTTGTTATTTGCTGTAGTTAAATGGTGATAATGAGACGGTGTTTGAGCAATACTTAGTGTATGTGTTTCTGCGCCACCTGTAGCACCTAAGGTAGTACCAGTTATACCAGAACCTGCAGCAGTGATTCTATTTGCGGCTGTGCCACCCATATTATCTTTACCTATTGCAGCTCGACCACGAAAATCAGGTAAATTAAAGGTTGTAGAACCGTCACCAACGCCATAAGTAGTTCCAATTGCAGCAAACAATAAGGGATAGGCGGTTCTGGATATTGGGGAACCATCGCAGAAAAGAAAACCAATCGGCAGATCTGATCCTGCAAAAGGTTTAACTGATCCGATGACGTCAGGATTGTAATGAATACCAGCTATCCTAGCCATAAATTATCCCAATAAGGCCTCTACTTGTTCTTTAGATAGACCAGATACATCTGCAAGTGCCCTAATGGCAGATTCTTTTGCTTTCTTCTTCGCCTCTGTCTTTTCTGCATGAGACATATAAGACTTGCACATCTCATGCTCTGGATCATCTAGTTCTTCCATTTTTGCCATGATTGCGTCTTTTACATCTTCAGATGGTTCTTCTAAAAAGTGCAATCTAAGATTAATATCTGCAGAGTTGCCGCAATAATGCTCGCCAGCATTTTCTCTTAGCCATTTTTCTAAAGATTCAAGATTTATCGAGTGATCTTTCCATTTAATTTCAATAGTGTATTTAACCATATGTATCTCTCTTAATTAGATGCTGATTGCTGTGATTACTCTGTTAGTGAAATTACTAGTCAATGTGCCAGCTCCATTATTTATTTTCCACATAAGTACTAAATTATGTGTTCCCTTTGGAAGATATACTGGGGCATAACATGATTGAGGTATTTCACCAGTTATACTGTATATTCTTTGTTCAGTTTCTTGAACTATTACACCGTTTAAATATATTGAAGTCCATCCTACGTATGCACCGTTCATTTGCATATTAACGCTATAACCAACTAAGAACCAACTACCTTCAGATTTTACAGTTAAAATCATATCTGTCATAGCTGTATATGTATTGGCTGTTGTTGTGAGCGTTAATCCACCCGTGATGCCTTGCGCCTTATTTATATTCTTTTTTGGACTTTCTGTCTTTATGGGAGATGTAAGCCTGCTGTCTGAGACAGAACAATTACCCACAGTAAGAGCATTTTGAATACTGGAATTTGTATTGGATCTTAATGAATGTATCGGAGTGATCACATCTAGATAAAGTGATGTCATATATGTGCTTGCAGATGTGGCAGCACTTTGAGTAAATCTAAGTTTATATAGACCCAAAGGAAGACCAGAAATACCAAAACTTGCAGAAGCGAGACTTCCGTTTTTGTTTAAAATGTTTGAAGTAAGTGTACTTAAAAGTGCACTACTATTGCTTAATGTTGGAGAACTTGAAAAGCCTCCGTTACCTGCATGTCTTACCGTTATAGATGCTGCTCCAGGATATGTGTTGTTTAATGGCGATCCATTTAACGTTACTGTGCAATTAGATGTTTGAGTTGTATTAGTTATATGCTTCCAATCAAAACCGGTACCAAAAAACGTATACTCTATATATGCGTTTTGACTATTAGTTTCAGTATATATTCCAGTGCCCCATGTGCTAGTATAGCTTGTTCCAAGTACCCAACTAGATCCACTATATATGGCCTCTCTCATGTTGTTTCTTCTTAAGGTGCCGGTAGATACGGTATATTGACCAGCACCGGCAAAGGCAAAATTAGCCATTATATTGTGATCTGCTAGTTCTATCGCACCCGCAGGAATAGATGGTTTTTTAGGTTGATACACTATAAATTTTACTATACCATAGTCCCAATAAGTAGGATTCGTATTTGAACGTTTAATTATTAACGTGTGCGTGCCATATGGTAAGCCAGATACTATTTTTTGAATAGTTGGAGTAGTTATACCAGTAGTTAATAGCGGTTGAGGACTAGAACTATCTATAGAATATGTATATGAATCTGGACTAGATTGAGAACTAGCTTCCACATGCATAATGTCTAGACCGGTACCTACGAAAGTAAACATTACATAATCATTTGCCGTACTTTGATAACCTACCCTTAATACTTCAACGCCGCCTGTAGTTGCTATAATTGATTTACTTGCAACTAGTGTGGTTACGCCATCATCTAGCGTAAAACCCCTTGGTCCTGCAGTATCAAATAAATTATTAAAGGCAAGCAGGTTAGAAGAATCGTCTAGCGTTCTACCGCTGCCAAATTCTCTGGGATAGTACGTTCTAGCTACTTCTTCGTAAGTATGATTTGCTGATGTCAATTCAAGTGAAGAAGCATTAGTAAGATAAGCTGATTTACCTATAGTTCCATCTGATTTGATATAAGTTAATACTCGGGCTCCACGAGTAGTAGAGAACGATGTAGATACTCCATCTTGTGTAACAGAATCAAATGTTCCGCCATTATAGGCGACACTTGATGCAGAAGACGATATTAATTTTTTACCGCCGCCATATGCGATACCTGGACGAACATTTACATTTGCAGACTCGTTTAATACTTCAAATCCGTATACTTCCCAATATGCTGTATTGGTTTGATTTATTTTTACAGTATGTAAACCTAAAGTCTGATTGGATACAACAGAAACTATAGAATTTGACGCATAATTCTTAAAGTTAATTACTTGAGAAAATGTTCCAGACAAGAATGAAACTTGCGGCTGACCGTCTAATTGATAACTTAATGCTGGTGCTTGTCCAACATCTCTTACCATTAGTATATTTAAACCAGTACCATAAAAAGTAATTTCTATAGAAGAATTTGCCGTATTGTTGTTGCTTATCGATGCAGACTCTGTTCCTACATAGCTACCCCAACCACCGCCAATAAATCTAATTAGATTTCTATCGTCGTTTAGTACCCCCCAAACTGGTTCACCGTTTGAACCAGACTCATTCTGTATCTGATATATGCCCTGAGTTATTATTCTGTCTACGCCGATTCTAACTTTTAAATCATTCGCTAGATCGGGAATAGAAGCGCGATTTGTAATGGTGCTTCTAAATATACCGTTACCGCCAAGTTGGCCAGCAGTCATAGTACTAGAGGCAATTAATACAGAACTCTCGTCAACAAACCCTTGAAGACCAGCGGTGCTCATGTCTTGTATATAGCTTATATTAGTGCTGTTTTGACTCGTAGTATCAACAGCATTGACCATCTTCTTGATATCAATCTCAAGAGCGACGCTGCTATAATTAGAATCTAACTCTATCACTTGGCCAGATATCTCTTTATAATAACCGCTAGGAGTCAAAGTGGCATCGATATAGCGCGGCAATATTTTGCCGTCCAATATCACCATTATTTGACCTTGCTGGGTACCAGGATTAACAGAGGTGGCATAGGCCCAAGTAGTAGTGATGCGAGTTTTACCTGTCGCAGAAGATACAGAACAATTTACACTGGTGCCTGTACCGTTAGTCAAGCAATATGCTTGATCCATAGTGGTGCCAGATACAGTGCCGATATCTTCATGGAGATACGCCTTATAATCTAGTATGTTTACAGCGCCCGTTCCGCTTACTGCGTTGGCGAAGAATCTTACTCTAAATTGAGAACCAGATACAGATACGGTGCGTATTGGTTCTTGTGCGCTCAATGAAGTTACACGTGTGAATGGTGCAGTCCAATTTGAATTATCTGCAGAGGCGCTGGCAGCAATCAGTGCCGAGCTTGGGAAATCCCAGATAGTGTCACCAGATGCGGCGCTATCTCTGTAGCGAAGCATGAAAGTATTTACAGAGTCTGTTATTACCGAGTTAAGTGCAAGACCTGTAGAATTTTCATTATGGGCTCTAACATCATTGGTGTGAACAGCCTGAGAAACGCAAGCGGCTGCACCAGATGGATTAGAGCTGAATGCTGATTCTATAATATAAGAAGTCTGAGTAGATACTGTTACTATGCGCCGAGCTTCAGATCCAACAACCAACATGTCTCCTGCTACAACGGTGTATGATGGTGTGCCAGATAGCGTCATCGATGTGCCTGTACCAGTAACGGTTCTCGATGCGTCATAGCTCAGACGATATAGTGTATTTGCCGTATTATATGATGCTGTAGTAAGAGAGCTATTGACTGCGCTTGATGAGCTAGTTGGACTATCTGAAAAATCATCGCTGAAACTTGCCTTAAAGCGAAGTGTATTTATATCGTCGCCTAGACCGCTACCAGTATCACTACTGCTACCGCCTCCACCTATACCAAGCTGTCTTATGCTAGAGGCAGTAATTGCGGTTATGCCGCCTAAACCATTTTCACGAACTACAATTGAACCTATTTGTATACCTTTTGCATAGGCAGCTTTTGGTGCTGCAGTTGGAGTAGCTCCATCACCTGACGCAGGTAACACTATTAACTGAAGATTTATCGTGTTATCAGAATTTATCGAAGATGCTATTCCAGTAATGGAATACCAGCGATACTGATTAGATGTTATGGTAGCAGGCGTAAAATTGACGCCGAGCGCTGTTAATCCATCTGCTTTATATACAGCGCCAGTAGAGAAATCTATCTGCGCACCATCAAACGATATCATCAGATCCTTGATGTTCTGCGTGAGTGTTATGCCGTTAGTTAGAGCCTGATCTGCCCCAGACATTATCACCCTATTGCCATTGCTTGGGTGCGGTGCAAGCCTCATCTGAGCAAAAAATCTATCTAGGCTGTTAAGGGCTTTTTGAACATCATTATTGTCTGATACTTGAATCTGTTTTAGGGCACCAACATAAGATGAAGGACTATTCACAAATATAGAATAATCCGGGTGATCTTGATCAGTCAACCCAGTTAATAGACCGTGATCACTAGGAGCATATGCACCTAATGATACATCTACTGCTCTACGAAGATCTCTAACATCTACAAGTCTTGCTTTGACGGCGTTGGTATATGCAGATGAGGTCTGGAATATTAGGCGATATAGCACTTTCAATTCTAGAGATGGAAGACTTCCAAAAGAAATAGATTCATACGTGTTATTCGCTAGAGCATTATTTAATGTAGTGTCTTCTCTTTGGCCAACAATACCTATAATTGGTTCTTCTTGGCTGTTACTTGAAAAAAGCCAAACAGCCACATAGTTATCGTCAGATGACGCATCTGGCGTGGTCCATGGACCCGCGGGATTGTTCCATTTGATCCTGCTAGTTCCTTGTTTTAATGAATATGCTGTGGCTGTATCTTTTCTCCAATTGCCGCTAGCACCACTTCTGTAGTACATCGGTATATTAGCGATTGGACTTAGTATCTGCTGAAATGGTTGAGTTGGTGTAGCAGAATTTGTGTAGTCAAACGATAGGTCTTCATCTCTGACTGTACCATTCGCTATAGAGAGTTGAGCGTCTGAATTAGATGAACCAGTACCTGAGGTAGTAAAATTACCAGCAGATAGTCCACTTATATATCTAGCACCTATAGATTGATGCAGATATGAATGCGTCTCGCCATCCATAGTGAGACCGTGACGTTCGTCGCCAAACATTATTCTGACTTGATTAGTTGCATCCCACTGAATAGTTGCGACAAATACGTATTCTTTTATTATAGCTATATCAAATGTCTGAGTAGACTGAAGAATACCATTATCAAAATATATGTAGTGCAGGCCTTCTGTATTAGTTATCGTCTTGCTCTGAGCAGAGTCAAATCTATATGGTTTACCTTTTTGATATACTTCAAAGAAAGCGCCTGTTGGAGTTATTGTAAATGTTCTAGTGCTATTGTTGAAGCTTATAGTGGTATCTGTTCTATTCGGAAATCCGGTTGGTTCTTTTGTTATTTGGGTGTGCTCTACTTGTCTCCAAGCAGATCCAGATCTCATCCATAGCGTATTGTATGCGCTAGTGCCATTTTTAGAGAATACTAGTGCTCCTTCTGGTGGAGTAGTAGCACCATTAAACGAATTTAATTGCGTCCATGTCAACGAAGTGCCAACGCCTGTTAGCATGCATACTTTATTTGCTTTAGTGAATAAGACTGTGTCCCCGTTGGCTAGACTTATTCCATCTACAGTAATAGAAGTACCCGTAGGTAAAGCAAAATTTATATTGTCGACAACAGTTACTTTTACGATTTTATCGTCAGAGTCTAGTCCCTTAAGATCTCCGTGGACTAGACGCATGGAGTTACTACCTACTATAACGTCATCCTGATATCTTCTTGCAATTATTACCCTGTCGTCATTTAATGTCAGAGAACTTATATTGGCAGTATTGACAGTTAAATTAGTAGTTGCACCAGAACTTCTATTGATATCTACGTATGCAACTATATCATTGCCAGATAATACTGCGCTGCCTGCAGGTATAGTGTTTCTAGCATCTGATAGTGAAGGTATCTGTATATAGACATCATCTGACCAAGATAGCGTATTAGTGGCTAAATTCCATTGCCACTGGCCATTTCCGATCATCTTGAGTGTGCGATTCTGTCTTACTATGGTGTCCAAATACGACAGCGTGGGAACAGTAGCTCCTGCAACAACATTTAAGCCGTCCCAAAGCCAAACATTTGTACCGGTAGTTCTAAGCGCCAACACTAAGACATTTTCATCTAATGGAACTGATTTTATGTTTGCAATAGTGACAGCTGCTAGATTTGCATAAGAAAATGCTGCATTTCTGTCAATCTGTATATAGGCCGCTTGATTTGTCTGTAATGAAATATTGCCGCTTAGCAGCGCATATCCATTGTTTGTAGAACTAGGCAATACAACATCTAAACGAGGAGTTCCTGATGGTAATGCGTTGAAAGTGATCTGTTGATATGCGCCGCTGGTAGTATTAGTAATACTCTGATAGCCAGATGGCATTAATTTGATGGTCTTGTCTTGAGCTTTATCTGCCATCATTGCGGTTAGCTTAGAAACTCTTGCAGTAAGATTTTCGCTGGCAGAAGAATTATAATTTACAAAACCGTCTATGGTATTGTAAGATGCAGGCACGGCATACGACGGATTTGTTTCTGTAAGAGACTGCATTCCGACAAACTGTCTGATGCTTTCCACAGAATCCCCGCCTATTGCGGCTCCTTCACCTTGAACTACCTGAATTACAGACCCTTCTGTTCTAACTATAGTTTTAGCTAATGTAGCAGAGCCGACACTTTCAGATGAAAGATAAGACGGCACAGGTATGGTAAACGTATTATCGCTTCTTACACTGATCTTATAAGACCCATTGTAATTTGTAGTACCAGAAACCGTAATCGTGTCGTTTGTCTTAAAACCGTGGTTTGCAGATTCTAATTGAAGACTGTATGGTGTGTATCTTGCTGAAGTGGTTACCGTCGCGTATTGAGCAGATCTTGAATATTCATCTGCAAAGGTTCCACCAGTCTTTGCGATATAGAGAGTGGTGGTTGTTTCCACCTCTACTGTATACGTCCCATTAAAGTTTGCAGAACCAGTTATAGTGATTCTATCTCCATCTACAAGACCATGAGGACTAGTAGATGTCACTAATGCAGTTGCTCCATCATGTTCTTCTATATTTATGCTTAGATATGTAGTAGATATAGAAGAAATATTCTGTATAGAGTCACTACGCATAGCCATCCAGTGGAAATTACCACCGACTGAGCTTATGGTTGTTTGATTTCTGTCAGAAACAATAACGTCTGATACGGCGTATATGCCCTTATCGTATCGGCCCTTTTCAGCACCGCTGGTGCCAAGATAATTAGAGCTTAATCTAATTGATTTTGCTAAAGATGATGTAGTGGTCGATCCGCTTAAGTTGATGGAATCGTAGAATTCTTCGACTCTTAAGAACTTATCATTTGAGTCGTTTATTTTTTTTACGTAATCGCCTTTTGATAATTGAGAAAATAATCCAACTGATCCGCCAATTGTATTAACACACGCCTGTCCATTGACCCAATCAACTACATCATCTGTTGTGTTTATTGGTTGATTTCTAGTCAATGGCAGATACATTACCTGCTCATCAGTTAATGTTTTACTGCCACTTCTAACGATGTATGTTCTTAAATCAGATGTGGTTTTAATGTGAACATCTTCTGTCCAGGTTAATAAACCAGGAGTCGAAGAATCGTGTAGCCATTTACCCTTTGATTTAAAGGCGGTGCTTGTTGCGTCTACAAAGCTAGATATTAAACTATACGTAGATATGTCTTCATACCAATATGTTGTGCCTCCGATTTCTCGGAGTTTAGACATTATTACGTCCATCCATTCTTTTAGAGTATAGATGTTTTTATCTGCACCTTGAAATGGATTAACTCCACCCGCTGTTGTTTTTGTAGGTGGTTCTGTTCTTTGATACGCAGTGGCAGGAAGAGATCTCCAAGCATACGTATTAAACGGATTTGGATTTATACCACCAGTCCCTAAACGGAACAGCATGGTTCTGGCATCCTCTATTGAGGATATTACGACAGCGCCAACTGTAACTTTTGCAATCGGTATAGTATTTTGTGGGAACGATCCTACCGATACGTTTACTTCTACTTTTAAGACAGACTCTGTATTAACGTCTTGTGTAAACTCTCCACCGTTGCCGCCGTCCTTGTCTGGATCCCAGAATGCCCTAGTATCTATGGAAGTATTTGTGGTAGAAAAAGTTAAATATATATAGTTGACTGCATTTTTTCTAAGTTCTGGAACTAGCGGTGCAGAAAGCGTATTTCCTTCTTCTAGACCGTGATAAAAAGATCCAGCACCAGAACCAGGATAAAATACGACGGAATCTGCCACTCTAATAGAGCAGCTTTGAGTACCGATAGCATTTTCAGGATCTATTATGTCAAAGCCTTTTAAGATATAGGGCGTATCTTCGCCTACTAGACCCTTTAATAGAAATTTAAAATCACCTGCAGTATATGAATCAACACTGAGTAAATCTGGTAAATCTAAGCGCTCACCAGAACTAATTAGAACTCTTCCTAATACAGCCACGTTTAGCTCCTATGTGATTAAATTATACTGCGTTAGATGTTAGTTTAAATATCAATATTTATATTTATTAGTCACTAAATGGAGCTCCAGCCCCTAGATTTTGCTCATTATATACATCTAGTACGCCGTATAGCTGTTCTGGATATCTAACTAAGAAATTCACGAATATGCCAGCACTCTTTATAGACTTAACTAGGTCCTGCAATATGAATCTGGCCTCAGATGGATCTGTGATATATGGTGAATACTCCTTGCCGCTAGTACTGACTGCATGAGGGCCCTTTTTACTAATAGCTATAACCGGTGACCCTACCGAATGACCATGTTGAAATGTGTAAGATGGATCTATGGCCAAAGTATTATCGGTTGGCTTATATAAATATCTTACAGGACCCTCTTGATTCTCTCTCCCATAGTCAAATATGACATATCCGCCAGAATCTGGCATAGTGTTGGCAGTTGTATTTAGCAATCTAACTATTTTTCCAGCCTTAATCTCATCTGTTATTTCTGAAGCACTAGAAGATAATACATAGGGCGCCGTTTTATCCCAAACATATGAGCCAGATATTCTACTGACTTCACTATGTATCGCGTCAAGGACTATTATTTTGGAACCAGAGTTTGATAAACCCATTCTTTCTACTCTAACTGAACCAGGGATCAAGGGTGTTCCATTGGACCCAGGTGCAGTAAAACTAAAAGTAGAACCAGATACCGATTCTATCTTATATGCTCCGTTTAAATTCTCACTAAAAGTTAAATTAACACCTATCGATGTTGCAGTGGCAAAATCACTTATAATTATAGAAGATATGCCTACAGATACTACGGTTGTGCCAATTGGAATTCCAGGACCTGCTACTAGCATGCCCGGAACTATTCCAGATGTGCTACTTAAATTAAGTATAGTGTTCGATAGATTTGTTGTGTCACCTGTTTCAGATGCAACTAAGATCCCATCGCACCCATATATTACAGTATATTCGCCCACTACATAATCATTAGGCATAGATGTAGTAGCTGTTACGACATCTGATACCCTAGTTATTGAAGATAGCGAATATTCGTTTAATGACGCTAATTTTGGTAAACTTGGGGTTATTCCGTTTAGCGTGTTACCTAAAAATTTTATTTGTCCGCCTAATATTGTAGAGCTTGCGGGGAAAGAAATATTGACGGTGGAACCAGATATGCTTACGACACGAGAATAACCCGGAACACCATCCATCGATACTTGTTGCCCTATTTGAATTCCGACAGTACTAGCAAGATTCGTAATCTGCGTTGTTCCAGCTAGAATATCTCCAGTGGTATTTAAAACAGTTCTGCTAGAAAATTCATATACAGTAACTGGATGCTGTAATCTATATTGATTCTTTTTAGAAACTATCTCGTTTTCAGAACTTGTTAGCATTCTAGTCAACATTTCTCTAGATTCTTCCATTACAAAAGAACCAGATTCTGGGAATAGATATGCATCTACTAATGTCATAGAGTTATCTGAGTCTCTATTAGACATTTGACTAAATACACCATTAGTGTGGAACGATCCCCTTAATGATCTCTTAACGACCGGTGGAGAGGTAGGTATCTCTACCACTACTTCTCCAGAAGTGGTTTCCCAAGTCATTGCTCTACGCACATTCGTGTATGCGACATATTTTTTAGGTCTTATAAACTTTATATCATATTCAGATGTCTGAGTATATAGACCAACTGTGGCAAAAAGATTTTTAAAACTTATATTATTATTGACTAGATCTATGCTTTTAATCTCAAACGATCCAACGTTTCCCGGAATATTGATTATGGCTATGTCGCCGACTTGCAACTGATCTATCGCAGGCGATGTGCCTCCAACATATTGAAAAACAACCTCATCTCCAACTTTTGTGACACTCCACTGCGTATTTGATCCGACACCTGCAGCATCGATAAAACCGTTTAATCTAATTGCAGTATTTATTCTTCCGCCCTTAATACGTAGTGAACCTTTAGAACCTATAGTATTAGTAAAGATTCTTATATATGTGTTTTTAGTGATACTATCATAATACGATGTGGCATAACAGTGCTTTGTTTGTCTATTAATTGCCGCCACTGTTTCATTTGCTGTTGCAGCATGTATATCTGTAAAGTCTGCATTAGTAAAAACGACTCGATCTGTATATTGCTCATCGATAAATAACTCTAATTCCCATCCGTCGTCGAAATTAAATGGTCCAAAGTTCTGAGTAGTGATAAATGCAGTGGTTGATTCTTTGAAGAAGAATACGTCTAGTAATTTATCTATTATCAGTTTTACTTGCTTAGGTTGATAAGAAAGTATCGGTATATACTGTCTAAAAGACGGATCATCCATGCCGACTAATTTAGGTCTAGCAATCTTATTATTTGCACCTAACCTATCAAGATATGGACGAGACGCTGTCTTAACAAAGAATTGTTTTCTAACTTCCGATATCAGATCGAATATCTTTTGATCTTGTTCGCCAAAGGCCTCTACCATTGCCTTCCAATTGGCATTGTTGCGGCTATTAAAGCCTCTAGGTAGAAGATCATGTAGTTGATCTATTTTGCCTTTATTATCTGCCATTATGAAATACCAATATCGTTAGGATCGACAGTTGCTTTTTCGTTGTCCGCAATAGTGATTCTTTCCGTAGATGGCGATGGATATGAGAACGTTACTGCCCCCACTCCCTTTATTTGCATTATCGACGCTATTATTTCTGACAATATTACGTCTTCTCCGACTCCCAGTGTAGAGACATAATTAATCACTACAGATTTTATATTGTTAGATATGTCGCCAAGATTTACACCCTCATTTGTAGTTATGTTTACAGACACAGAAATCTTACGATTCAGTGGCGGTAATATCTCTATTAAACCACCTACTGCTCTTCTGCCGGGATAATTATCGGGATCTGGTTCATACCCGTCGACTATCCTTTGTGCTCTTCTAAGAAGACCAGTATAGTATAGATATCCATCTATGCCGGTAGTGACGTCTGTGCTATAACCTAATTTACCCATATGGGTCACACTTGTATTATTTGAATTACTGAATTTATACGACCTATTGTGTGGCGATATATATAGCGATCTTCTTAAGCTATTTAAATCATCTATTGCGACATGCGATAGTTGTCTGATAGTGCTAAATTTATTAGCGTTACTCTCTATAAGATAGAAACCAGACGTGTTTACAGACATCAATCTGTTTGATTGCGATGAACCAGCAGCATTATTGACTCTCAAAAACGGTTTGTGTGCAATTACATCAGAAAGAGGATTAAGTCTAACTTCATTAGTTCCAATGCCAGTTACAGCAAAACTGCCCACATTGCCAACACTGAACCAATTAGAATTAACTATATTCTGAACGTACAGTGTGTCTCCAACTACAGCAGAATCGCCCTCATATATTTTTATATCGTCTATGCTCTGCAATATCACCCCTTTATCATAATCATTTAACATGTCATATTTAACGCCAGATGCTGTAGCACTAGAACCACTATAGTTTGCACCTAAGGTTATAGTAGTGGCTAATGATGGTGTAATAGGAGACATAGATACAACTTGTCTATAGTACGAGTCTGGGTCTTCTGGTTTTTTAACCCAAGTACCAACAAACACGTTCTTAAAGGTCCCTGGATCCCCTGTCACTATATTTGTATTGGAAGTCCAAACAGCATATTTATTTTTATTATTAAACGGTGTTACGGTATTTAGTTCATCTGTAGCAGTGTCATTAATGATGATTATTGAATCATTGTCGACAGAAACTACTCTAAATCTACCATTATTATTAGATGCAAAAGTATTACCGCCCACCACAACATAATCATCCACGGCAACACCGTTATCGGCAAAACGCGGTGACTGCCCGTCTTGCCTAGATATTCTAGTCATGCCGTTATAGCCTAATTTTTCTACTCTGTATCTGGTAGGTGTTATGCCATCTTTAATTACAGTTGCGCCGGAACTGGTCTCGATAAAAGGAGAAGATACATAAGCTATTGTCAATTTATTTTCTGCTATTGCAACTATGGGCCCATAGATACCATCCGGTATGTTGTCGCTGTCTATTATATCTACAACGTCCCCAGTGTTCAGCATATGGGCATTTACGCAGGTTATAGTTGCAGTAGTGCCATTACCAACAATAGATAATATATTGGTTCTTGTTCTGTGGCTTAGATTCCATTTAATTACTGGAGTTGGACATATTTGCACTACATTGTTTACGCCGACTACAGTAGAGGACATACTTTTGCCGTAAGAATTAACAACATCAAAATAATTTAAGGCATCATTCACGTTTATTATTGGAAGACCAGATACATTGTCATCGCCGGTAACTCTAACCTTGTTACCTTGATCCCAACTTAATGTAGCGCCAAATGCGTATACTAGGTCGCCTGCTTTCACTTGTGCGAGTGTAGCAGAACCATCATGTGTCCAGCGCCATATAAATCCAGAAGGTCTTCCATATGAAGAAGATACATCAGTAATAGTAAAAGCAGTAGAGCTAGATATATTGGTTGTTTTAGGATTAAAATTATATTCGACTATGCCGGTTGTAGTATTTGTAACCGTGATGGTGTCGCTAGATATTAATCTAGAATATCTTTTAACACCAGAATCGTTCTCTAATTTTACATAATCACCTATATTAAATGTATCTGGGTATGCGGGTATTTTAGCTAATAGATACTGACCACTCGTATCTGTGGCAACTTCAGATTCACTCTCGAGATATGCTTGAGATTTATTGGCATTGCCGCCTATTATCTCTATAGCGCCAGAAGAACCTAGATTTTTAGATGTTATTTGTACATTTTTTCTATCATTGCATATTCTAATATTGGAGATAATAGGCAGCTGTGATAGAGCTTTTTGTGTTAAATGATGGTGTATATTTGTTACTGTAACTGGTATAAGTTTAAATAGTTCACCTAAAGAACTAGAATTATAATTAGGCGCGGTGTTCATTTGATATACGCTGGGAGCGACGTTATTTAGAGTGAAAGTCTTTTTTACTGTAAAATTAGGATCAGTATTTTTAAATTCTTTTACCCAATTTACGCCATCATATAGACTAATAAAACCTCTTAAAGAGTTAGAATTAGGGTTATGATTATATGCTAGAGCACTAGAATTACCAGAATACGCATATACATCTTCTTTTGTTGCTTTAGTTATGGTTGACGAAGTGCTTCCTGCCGCGGCAATCTCTAATATTTCTTTATCGTTTACAGTAGATTGTATCGTAGACACGTCAGTTCCAGTGAGCGAGAAAAACACTATATCGCCTGGATTTGATATAGTTTCATTGATAGGAGAGGAACCATCGACCACATTAATCGCAAAACCAGATGTCCCAGCAGACGCATCATTGACGTCCATTATAGAGACATTGGTTGCAGTGACAACATCGCCAACGTTAATTGCGTTGAATTGAGGATCGGAATTAATTGCAGCTGCAGTTGCAGCTGCAACATTTGCAGCGCTGTCACCATAAGCAACAGAATCTATTTTTACCGATCTATCTGCTCCGTGAAACGGCTCTGGTGTTCCATCATTACCGACATCATACCAGAATGCCACAGAGCCAGAAGAGTCATTTAATGTAAAATACTTACCATCTACAGTGATATCCGGCGATCCTACTGTAGTGGTAACTGGCCATATTAATGTGCCACCGTTACCGCTCGTGAAAGCCCCATTGACTACATTAGTAACATAAAAAATTCCACCTAAGTTAGTTACAGTAAAGGCACCATCTAGATTTAAGACTGCGGCAGTCTTTGATGCAACATCGTCAGCAAGATCACCGCTTATAACAGAGGCAACTTTTATAGTCCTATTTATTCCAAACATTGGTGGTGGCATAGAACCGGTATTATTTACGTCATACCATACTCCAACTGAACCAGCACTGTCATAAATAACAAAATATTTTTGATTGATTGGTGTCATCATTGAGTCGCCGGATGCACTTATCTCATATATAGTAGGACTACCTACGATATCAGCCACGCATGTTATATTAGTGATTTCTTGAGCACCAGCAAAAGACGCTACAGCACTAGGATTAAATACTCTGATAGTTAGTCCACTTTTATTAAATACGCTAAATTGACCGCAATTAGAAGATTGCAAGCCAGAATCGCTTCCTATAGAGACCACATCACCTACAGCGATACTTGCTAGAGAGCCAGCAGAAAATTCATAGTCATAGAAATTACCAGAAGAGGCAGCTCCGCTTGGAAAATTAGTGCTATCATCTGGATATGGTCCATATATAGTGACAACATCGCCGGCAGATAAGGCACTAGCCTTTTGTGGGCCTGAGCCAAAGAAATAAGAATTTAAGCTATACGAGGGCGTATTCGTATATGTTGTAGTGGGTGACTGATTAGCTGCGGTAGGATACTCTATGCTAAATCTTAATTTTTCGCCATTGGGTCCATATTGAGCAGATCTAACCAGCATTTTGCCGCCGGATCCGCTTACTCCACCCGTGGAATACCAATTCCTAGCGCGCATCCAGATAGCGTAATCATTAAAATTGGTGCCATTGATCGTTGTTCCCCAAACGTTTGTATTACCAAAATTTATTCCAGGTTCATTATCTTCGTCATCTGCTGAAAATTCTGTAGTTGTAGGTAAGAATGAACCAATAGAGCCAGAATTTGTTCTTGCGGTTCTGGCCATTTTTATATCAACAGTCTTAGTAGTCGGATCTTTGTCCATGACGACGACAATGCTATCATCTGTCGATAGAGAAAGAGGTCTCATAAGCTGAATCTCGTCTCCGACTACATGATCTCTCTCTGTTCTTGCAACCCCTTGTTGAGTGCCAACCATATCGCCAGAAATTTTAGTGTTTATTTCTCTAATCTGGCCTCTATTGTTGCCTCTTGTAAACGAGACGTAATCGTCATACGAGACGTTAGCATCAGTTAGTACACCCGTAGATTCTATATTTTCGCTATATGGGCCAGAAAAGGGTGGAGAATCTGGATAGCTGATAGAGGTTAAAGAACCCTTAATATCGCTATATACATGTCTATCAAGAAATACATTAGTAGTTGTCGGATTTGTTCTTTTAAACATGCCAACCAATGATTTATCGGAGACTCTTGTAGCTACATGTGCGGGGTTTCCTGTTTGTGCTGTCGAAGTTTCTTCAAATATAACTGACGCATTGCTTATAGATACAGGTATAGCTATATTGCCATTTTTTTCGCTTGTCGATGTTATCTTGATTGAGTTTGATTTATATAATGTGGCCAGCACACCAGCAAGATCGCTATTAAGAGAATCTATTACGCCACTGATCGGTTCAGCAGGGGGGTTATCTAAATAAGATCCACGCCAGACCTGAGGATACCCATCCGTCTCAAAACCTTTTATATCTAAAGAGTCTGCTATAGTTATTGGAGGCGATACCCCCTCCGCGATCATCCCAGGGTTTTCAACGTCAATAAATGTATCGCTCCCAGCTAATGTATGACTACCTTTTGCCTTTATTTTAAATAGACCAGTATTAGCAGGATCTAACCAAGAATTTCTTGGTGTGAGATATACATAATCTGATGGTTTTAAGGCAGCAAAAGAATCTGAAGAACTAGACATAATTCTCATTGTCGAGGCACCGGCAGAAGAAATCACCAAAGTGCTTCCTATCAACAATGGAACAGAAATCTGATTGCAATATGTGGAATCTACAACTACTACCATGTTGGCAGGCCTACCAAAAGAATCAGTGCCGAAATTATATGTGCCTGAAGTAGTAACGCTAGAAATTACAAAACCTTTAGCATCTTCTACACCGGCAGAGATTATATCGCCCTGCTCGATGTCTGTCAATATTCTAAGATTGCCGGTCTGTCTATTTAATTGAAATTGAGCGGTCTGTCCGACAGATTCTTTATCTAGATTTGCAAACCACTTATTCAATAGAGTGCCTCCTACTATTTGTATACTCGAAGAAGCACCCTCCTTGTTTGATCTGATCAACATTGTTTGGCTTGGCGTAGATATCGCTGTAAGACCTGCAAACTTATTATTGAATGCGGTTATCCAATTTTCTAACGTTAACGAGGAAAAAGACGGAGAGCCGGGAAAATCGCTGAGCGCAAAACTTCTATCTTGAGCTGGAGTGCCATCTACAGATATTATTATATTGCTCTCTACCGCGATATTCCATTGAGCATATGGAGTCGTTGTCAGTTCTGCAGTCTTCGATTTTTCCCTTAGACGAGTGCTATTTTGATATAGCGATATATAACTAAATTCATCTGTTGGGAATTTTAATAGAGTATTAATATATAAGGAGGAATCATCTGTGGCTCTAAGGGCCGCAACCTGTATTATTTCTGCATTGTGCGCGACAGGATATATAAGTATATTTTTAGAATTGTTGGTAAATCTGGCCTTAAATAATGTGGATGATGTATTGATAGCGACAACAATTTCTGCAACAGTTGCGGCAGACATATTTAAAAATTGACTAGAGCTAAAATATACAGTCTCTTCTGTTCCGTCGATATTTACGCGCAAGAACGAACCATCTTGAATATTAAACGGTCCATCCGCAACGTTAACTACTTGTGGTCTTGGAACCGGATAGTTTGCCAGTTGAAGAAACTCTTCACTGCCATTGGCTTCACTTAGCAATATGTCCACCGATTGTCCAGCATAAGATGGCTGGAATCCAGATCCATCGTCAACATACAATATGGACGGTTCGCCTACATCAATCGGCTCTGTCAACACTGCAGAGGCAATCTGCTTGCTCTCGTCCGGATCAGATACACCTATTATGGATGATACGATACTTGGGGCAGTACCTCTCGCTAGCGTTACAGTATAGGATTTTATCCTGTTTCTTAATTCGGTATCTGTTTCTATATCTTTGCCGCTGGAAAATGCAGTCGTATTTGTAACCTTTGCGCCAGAAAATGGAATAGAGTCAAATTCAGTGATTGTATTTATTCCAGCATTGGCAGAAGAGCCGGCAACCAGCGCAATAACTTCTACGCCATCGATAGAATCTTCTCCTGATGGAATTACCGCATCTCTAAGAGTAGCGTACTTTGTCTCTGGATTTTGATTGTTAGCTGGTATCTTTACAATAGTGCCAGCAGCAATAGTTCTATCTGGTTCTCCCTGAGAATCTATTACTACATCTGATATCAAATGATCTTTTTGCAATGCTGATGCTAATGTTATCTCTGAATACGTTGAATAGACAGTTATATTGGTATATGATATTGGTCCCTCAAAGCTTTGAGTCCCTCTACCTATATAAAGAGATCCAGTAGAAGACCAGCCGTCTGTGTCATTTACGTATAATTTTGTTTGTCCAGCTATTGGTGGTGGTTTAATAACATACAAACCAGTGCTGCGCTTTACTATATTGCTGTTGTATATGTTTACTAAACCAGATGCCTTTATTGCTGTTCTTCTTACTAAACTATAATCAGCCGCTCTAGCATCTAAGTCATTATTTATTACTGCATCTATGTTTAATAAATCTAATATATTTAATACTGCAGCATTATTTTCAAAGTCATTAGAGGCTACTGCCTCTAACAGAGTTAGAAGAACTGAACCAGTATTGATATCGTTTAAGGCAGTCTCAGCGATTACCTTTCTTATCATGTCACCTAATATTTGATTATAACTTCTAATCTCTATAGCCATAAACGCCCTTTATTAGTTTATACTATGATTTTAACATATTAAGTGTTATTTATAGTAAAACTTATAGGAATTACTTGTTTACTGCCTGCTAGGCGTACCGAAAGGTTTATGATAAAGCCAGCTACCCCCTCATTAGTAAGTTTATTTACTAAATAACTGACAGATAACTGTTCTACCCTATCAAATCTGGCATCTTGAGCTATTTGATCAACTATTGATTGAGTCAACGTCTTTTTTATGCCGCTTATATTATTACTGTTTTCACCTATGACATTTACTAAACCAAAATTTGGATGGCGATTTAATGTGCCTAATTCGGTAGATAGTTTAAGTTTTATAGCCTGTATTGCGTTATCTATGCCAAAATTAAGTTTTAAATCACCGTTGGTATCGAAGGATAGGTCATTGTTGTCGTCGATATAGAAGTCTATTCTTGCTTTTTTCTCATCTTCTGCTTTTTTTGCCAAAAACCATGGCACTTCTTCCTTTCTATTGGTGTCCAATGGTGCATTGGATGGTATCAGTACATAAAAAGAACTATTTATAGTGTTTGGCTTAAATACCCTGATTCTGGCATTATCAGCTACTTGATATTTATCTAAATCTCTAGCACCGTCTAACTCTAATATTATCTCTCCGGATATCGGTATCTGTCTTATGTTAACTATAGTTCTTTGATCTATAGTTACTTGAGTTGAGGACTGCAAAAACACGGGTTGATTTATGTAGAGCTTATCTATGTTTAATAAACCATTAAGATCAGTTTCAGAAAGATTTATTTGATTCTCTCTTCCGTTAGATAGTAACGGTAATTTTTCACCCACTTCGTCTATATATGGAGGCTTTAAGCCATTGGCTATAGCTATATCCAACCATTTATCTGGATTGCCTAGATATCTATTAGCTAAAGATTGCAAGCTTTCACCATAGTTAATTTTAACAAGTGTACCAGAACTATATTGACCAATATTTATATTAGGGTTATTTGCGTTGGCTCTAGCAATAGCAAATGGATCTACTGCCACATCTACAGCAAATAGATTTGCTAATATAAAATCTATTGTTTTCACACTTTGCTGTAGCGTGTTTATTAAATTTATGTCGTCTATTGTGGCTGTTGTTTGCGCAGGTATAGAGCTTTTATTAAATGCAGTATTGTAGGCATCATCGCTTAAACCGCATGTATCTGCTAATCTATCTCTATACTCTATTATATCGTTTTTTGCACTTATGAAATTATTTCTAGAAAAAGCGCTAACTCTTAATTTTTCATTTTCTATTATTTTTATTTCTTCATTGTTTAAGTTAATAGACTGTACAGATATTTGATTAAATATGTAGTAAAACCTATAAAAATTATTTGAATCTGAAAACGGATTGATTTTAGCTGTAATTGTTCTTTGATAATAAATAAAATTAGAAAAATCTTTTATTTGACTATTAAAAAAATCTGGATCGTCATTGCTACTAATAGAATTTACCAATGTTTGCTTGATAAACTCCCAATTATCTCTAAAATACGCCCATCTCAATGGTATTAAACTAGGTATATCTGCTAAAACTAAATCGTCATTAGACTTATTTTTATACCATAAGTTAATGTCTGCAATGGCAGAATATGCTTTATTTATAGTAGACATTATTTATCTACCTACCGATCTACCAACACCTTTAATTAAAGCCATGCCAGATTTAGCCTTATTGCTTACAGATTTAAATTCGCCAAACAACGACGATGAAGTGACGCCATCTAAACCTAATTCTTTAATTCTGTTCTTTAAGTCGTATTCTATTTTGTTGCCGCCTATTGACCTAAGATTATACGCACGCATTTGTATGCTGTAATAATATAACATTGGGTTTTCGGCAGATCTTCTTAATGAGAAATTTTTAATAGTTACATAATATTCATTATTATCTTTATAATTGAAGAATATTAGCGGTTCTTTCTCCTCGGATTCCTCAAGTATGTTTTTCTTGTAAAGTAATAAAAATCTATATAGATTGTGAAATGCAACATACCCGCTATTGTCGTTATTGACGCCAAGTTCAGTTTTAGGTGAACTTAAAATATCTGCGGCTTTATCAATGGTTTGTTGAACTAGATTGAGCGTTTTAGGAAAAATGCCTAGTGCATTTTTACTTACTGTAAAGGAGGATCTACCTGTCGTTCTATCTTTTGATATCTTACTGGCCTCTGCCGGATCGCTTACATGTTTTGGGCTAATGTATTTTGGCGCCATTCCGGTGGTGCCTTCTATAGATATATCGTAATACCTAACAGGCGAGTGTTCCTCTACAGTTCCATATAATGTAGGTATGATATTAGTAGCAAAATTTGTATTTATATTGATGTTGCTAGGCCCTATTGGCAAAAACATGACCATATATCTATTTTTTTGTTTATATTGAAATTTAAAACCATATGGTTTAGCAGAATACCAGTCATCTGATGAAATTGAATATATATCATCTAAAGTCTTTTTAACATCTTCTTGGGCAACATCTGGCCCTTTAGCAGTATTTGAAGATTTATTTAATAGTGATTTAACTGAGTTATCTAATATGTTGGCAAGATTCTGTATAGACATAAACTTATTATAAACTATATTGCGTTAGTCCATTTATCTTACAAAGCGCCTGTTATGTCTTTTATTTTAGATTTTATAGACATTACTTCTGCCCATTGGGGCGTAGCCTGTAACGGTGTACAAGGGCCAAGCGGCGATATTGGTTGAACTTTTCCTAATCCATCGATTAATTTAGCTAACTGATCTAATAACTCTGTTCCATCGTTACCTATCGCTATTTTAGGGCTTTTTAGTTTTGTAGAGCCGGTTGCAGACACGCTAAACTCTTTTGTATTTTGAGATATACTGGTCTCTGAGTCAATGTTTGTTATTTTATTTTTTATAGATATTTTTTCATCGTTTTTGCTCATAGTTAAAACTATTTTTCCAGATGTAATCACCAATGATCCATTAGTTTTATCTATATTAATAGATTGAGGATTCTCTTTGGCAGAGTCGGTTAATAAAAAACTACCAGTCTTGTCAAATTTAAGATACGAACCGCCTATAGAATCATCATATTGTGGTTTAGGTGCTTCACTAGTAGGTTTTTCTTTTAGCTTATCTATGTTTTTTTGAAGACCTTTAAAAGTTAATTTATATTCACCATTTTCGTTTATATGTGTCTCAACACCATTAAATTCTTGTATGTGTTGTGGACCCTTTTCATAATCTAAAGTGGCTTTTCTAGAGGTGTGCATCATAAAACCTAAAATGATGCCCTCTCTAAATTGCCCATTGAGTGATGCAACTATCACCATGTCCCCTGGTTTTGCGTTATAAGAAGCAAATTCATCTAGCTTGTCTTCTATTTTGTATCCCCTAGGTACTATTTCTTCATAGTTAAAAACCCCACCGCTTCTCAACATTAGATCGCATATAGTTTCTAATTGACGACCTAAATGATAAACCTCGACAAGAAATTTTAATTTATTAGTTGAGTTGTCTTTGATTACTTTTTTAATGATGCCCCTTCTCAAATACGGATCTTTATCCTCTACGGCCACAAAACTGCCGCTATCTCTCCAGATAGAGCTATCATCTACGATATCAAATGGATCATCAAATAACATAAAACTACAACTGACCCTTTAAATCTTTTTCAATGGTAGTTTGTGGTGGACCTGGATCTTTTTCATGTTGGGTCAATACAGTATTGATACTGTTTATGTCATAGACTCGCGGAATAAGAGTCGCATCTTGATCTAAGATAAAGGTTTTTTGTTCAGATTTGTTTTTATCGTCGTGACCTTTTTTGTTTTCTTTTCCGCCTTCTATTATTACACCTCTGGAGAATTGTATGTTTGTCATGTAAGATCTAGCTCCATCCCCCTCTATAGAGAATTTATGCGATATTGACTCTATATGAGCTAATACATAATATTTATTTTTACCTTTTAAGGTTGTTTCTGTCATGTTAAGGGTTGGATTTATTAGACTTAGATCAAACTGTATATTGTTTCCTACTGCCATATATTCAGAAACACCAACCATATTAATGGTGCCATTTAACATTCTGTGTGTGTCAAAATACCATTCTCTAAGAAGACCTACCCATCCAGCTGCAACTTCTTTTGTAACCCCAATCTCCTTATGTGTTATATTTTTATCTTTTTTAGGGACGATCGGTAGTTGTTTAGTCGATTCGATGAATGCTTTGAAACCTTCTCGCTGAAATGCAACTTCGTCAAATGTCTCTAGACCTCTTCTTATTATATTGTCTAGGGCCTGCAATTGCTGAGTATCAAATCTTATTTGCGCATAATTAAATTTATCTCTAGAGTTTGTGCCTGCATTTATAGATACGACATTTATATTATGTATTTCGTGTCGTTTTACGAGTTGAAAATATGATCTAATATTCGACGATATAGTATTAGACTTCTTTCCTTCCTTAAATGAAAAAGGCTTTATTCTTTTATATAAGATAAAATTAGGCGCATCGCTCATCTCATCGTCCCAATCTATTTCGCAAAACATTTCGTTTAACGATGGATTTGAATTTTCCATCATTACTTGCCATAGACTAAATTGACCCTGAAGAGTTAATACAGAGGGTACACTCACTGCCTCTACTACAGGTTCATATTTATTTTGAAGTTTTTGTAAAGAGCCAGACTTTAGGTTTATGTTAGACATTATTTTGTCAGAGGACAAACCCAAATAATTCTTTAGTCCCTGCGGGAACTTAAACTCATATACGGATTTACCTAATTTACCCACACTCTGTGCGCCTTTATTTATATCTGTAAGATTTACGCCACAAATATCTTTTAAACCTGTTATGACATCGTCAGTTGATATGTACTGCATGTGATTATTTTTATCTTCAAATAGTTTTCTTAACGCTACAAATAGAATGTTCCCCTGAGTACTAGGATCACCAGAAGCAGGTATTGCTGGATCGATATAAATATTAGTATTAAAAACACAACCCCAATCGACACCACTAACATAGTATAAACTTCTTCTAGCGCCAGACTGATCTACTTGAGTCTCAATTCTCACCGACTCTATCTTTCCTATCATCTTCAGACTATTTTTTTTAAATTCACGAGTATCGTTTGCAGTAGTTAAGTCCCAAGGTTTTATTTCTTTCGTAGACATGAAGATGCAGCACCAACTTCCAGCTGTTATTGCTGAGACCCAATTTGTCGACGGTGCCAAAACAAATCTAAAAGACCCCTGAGGATTCCCTTTTGCTTTTGTCGTCTCAATGGAAATACAATCAGATGTATTTATTATTATCTCTTTCTCTGTGTCGTCTACTGTAGATATATTGCTACCATCGGCGCCTAGTCTATCTTTATAGTTCCATATAACGACGGCGGCATGCGGAGTATCCACATGAAAATTGTTTTCCATTTATTTTTTGCCTCCCGGTGAGGTCTTCATAAATCTTTGTTTTTCTGTGGCGCTCTTTAGCTGTCTTATAGCGCCTGCAGGTGCAACACTATTTCTACCAGATATATCTGCTGTTTTTAATAAATCTGTTAATTCTTGAACAAAATCACCAAATTTACCAACAGAATTACTAAACATCTCATTTGCTGCTTTAGAAAATTCACCTGTACCTGCTGCTTTAGCTGCCGCGTCTGTTGCAATTTTTTCATAATCAGAGGCTCTAAGATTTACAGCTATTTGTGCAAAACCTTTTAACGCTTTTGCTGCACTGCCTAAAGAATCAGTAGCTCTTTTCGCGGCATCGGTTAATTGAGCAGCGCCGCTTGTAGACATTGCATCAAAGGCTTTTTGAAGTTCTCCTCCACCTTCGCCCTTTTTAAGTCCTTCAACTTTAGCTTTAGAATTAGGTTCATTTTCTCCTATAAATCCAGCACCAACGCCCCTAATTAATTCTTTACTGCCTATGCCTTCTTGTAATTGACTTACAATCGCTTGTAGTCTTTTATCTCCACCCAACTTAGAAGGATCGCCGGTTGTAAAGGCACTTAATATTTTATCTTTATCTTTTTCACTTAAATCTGCAACTAAACCCATTCCAGTTTTGCCGCGAAGCAATGCTTCTGCTTTAGATTTCATCAATTGATTGATGCCTTCAACTGCACCAGATCCAAATTCGTTTGGATCGACGCCTCTTTCTGCAAAATAGTCTTCTATTTCTCCCTTAGATTTCCCTTTTAGAGACCTCAATTCAGACATTGATATTTTAGCTGCAAATGTCGCAGATTTGCCGCTAAGTCCTGTTAACGACGATATGGTAGATGTGTTCATCAAACCCAATAAATCGGTCCCCGTGTTGGCCGTAGTTCCTTGTATTGCTTCTTGAACTGTTCTAGATCTTTCAAGTGCAAATTCTCTATTGGGCATATTTTTGTCTGCGCCGGCAGCCAATATAGTAGAAATACTGCCGGTAACATCTAAACCTGCAGCCATAGAAGTAGCACTTTGTTTTGCCATTTCTGCGGTATTTTGAACTAAAACTGACATAGATTTAGAATTATCAAAACCTCTACCCACTGCGGCCTCTAAGACATTTGAAAGTGCAGTTTCTGGATTGTTGGCACCAGCTTGAGACAGCATGGCCATTCTCTGTAGATTTTGTTCTTTAGTCCCTATACCAGATTTTTCAAGGCCTCTAGCGGCAAATGCAGATTGTGCTGTAAATGTACTACCGACCTCGTTTACACCAAAGGACATCATTTTAGTCATTTCTTCCGGAGACATGCGTAAACTTTGCATTCTATCTAACATCTTATTGGACCCAAGCGACTCGTTTAGAAATGCCTCCCCTTGACCACCCATACCTCTAGCAACTTCTCCCATTCCCCTAGAAAAATCTAGTAACTGTTGTTGCTGAAAAGCAGGTATTTTTGTTATCGCTTTCATTGTTTCTACATTGGCGAAGGCACCTTGAAGTTTTTCGGTATTGGCAGAGCCTCCAGGACCGAACTGTGACTTTCTTATATCTTCACCTATTGTTATAAGATTTGCTGTACCGCCCGCGACCATCTGCGCGCCTTCTCGCGCGACATTGACACTTTGACCAACAGCTCCAGTAAAAGTACCCCCAACTGAACCAGCTGCACCAGCACCAATTAATGCGCTTCCCGCCTTGATATCAAACCCAGCCCCGACTCCTTTAAGTCCTAATGCAGCTGTTTGTCCAGCTTTCAATTGTCCACCAAAATCTTCAGCTCCCGAAAATTGACCCAACATCATCATAGATTGCACATCGCCAGAAAGTGCAGCCCTATATGTATCATATTTCATATTTTCAAATTGAGCAAATCCGCGCTGATTCGCCATTGTTTGTTTTCTTTGGTTTACAAACAATTCTTGTGCTGCTCCGCCGGCTATATTAGCAAAAGAACCATAAGCGGCATATTTTTGAGCTTTACTGACAGCATCGGTGTATGTCTGCTCATCATAATCTCTTTTAGCTTTTTGTGCTCCTCTAAGTGTCTCAATGTTTTCTTTGTGTTGTTCTGCTATAGCTCTTTGTTTTTTAAAACTTTCAGAAGTGTGATCAGTTTCTTTTGCTAATTTTTTCATAGATTCTAATAAGTTTTTTGATTCTTCAACTAATTTAGAATCTATTTCTGTTTTTTTAACAGAAATTTCTTCTCCAGGTTTTTCACCCTTAATTTTTATCTGATCTGATCCGTAGTTCTGCGCTATTTTATTTTCATTCAACAAAGATTGAGCAAAAAAAGATGTTTTGTATAAATCTTCTATTTTAGATTCTGGGTCTAAGCCTAAAGACTTTTTTCTCTTTAATGTCACTTCATTGACTGCCATACTAGAAAGAACTTCTTCTCTTTCTTGTAGGGTTCGTTGTAATTTTTGTTCTATTTTAGTTGATTTAGGATTGTTGGGGTCTAATATTAAGGCAGATGCGGCGCTACCTGCTCTTTGACCCAATTTACCCAATCTAATTTCTTGTTGTCTTTGTCTTTCTTCAAGTTCTTCATACGGAGCATCTGTTAGTGATAATGAACCATTTATGATATCGGAGCTTCTAGCCATCTGCGAAATTCGTCCGCGTGTACTAGATGATTCTGCTGAAAACATACTTTGAACTGTAGATGCTATCAAAGAACCTTGACGCTCTAATCTGGCTGCTTGTTTTAGCTCTAATCTCGGCTCATCTCTAGCAATAGCCTTAGCAGATTTGTTTATCGCAGAAAGCGTTTGATTTAAAAGTTTAGGATCCCCAGATCCTAGACCAGATTCTAGACCAGCAGTTAAAGCTTCACGAAGCTCTATACTTTGCTCTATTCTTCTAGAGAGTTCTTCCTCACCAAGAGTAGGTTTTTTAGCCTCTTGTATTCTTTTTCTTAAATCGTCGTCTTTTTTATTTGCCATAACTATTCAAAATTTTCTATTATATCTTCACCAAAAGTTTCACCATACTCATTTTTGGCTTTATCTATCTGCTCTTGCATCCATTTTATATTTTCTGGGTCTTTGGTTGGATCTGATTGTTTGTCGTCTGTGTTTTTTTGATCATCTTTTAATAATTCTTTATTCTCTTCTTCTCTGATCCAATCCTCAACCGCTTTATCTTTGGCCTCTTCTATTCTATCATTTTCTGTCTGAATGTTCTCTTCTCTGGCTCTTTGCCGCTCTAATCTGTCATAAAATTCATATAATAGCTCTTCTAATGTATATGAGGCCAATATTGGGTCTTTTAATGGTTTATTATATAAATTTGACCACCAACTCTGTAAAAAAAGCAAAAGCTGATGCTCGTTGTCGAGATCAGCTCTTGCGTTATAGGCTGCTATCTTTTGTACTGCTTCTGCTATTGAGAAATTTGCTCTGGTAGCTTCTGTGCTTTCTGCTTCAAAGAATCTTTCCACAAGCGTTCTGCCTCTTGAATTTTTTCAAAAAGAGTCACTATGACCTCTTCATCTTCTAATGTAGATCCACCCTTACTTTGTTTCCACCATTCTGGTCCATCGACTACTTTAATTCTTAAATTAGCCAGGATAACAGATAAACCTATAAGGTCATCTGTAGGATTAGAATGATTGCCTAAAAGTCTAGTCTTTTCTAACGCTAAAGCGTGTCTCTGACCTATATTGAGAGAGCACAGAACGGTAAAACTACCTTCATATTTTTTGCCAGTTACCTCACCTGTGCAACTTATATCTACTGTGCGTTCTTTAGTCAATAAATCCATAAACACCTCAATATAATTATACCAAAATAACTAAATCACTATATATTAAAATGATGTTAATTTTTTAAGGAATTTAGAGGCGTTTTCTAAAGGCGTACCGTTGTCGAGTCCATCCGGCAATTTAGGTTCTCTTTCATCCTTGAATCCTATTGCTCTCCAACTTAATTGAACATTGGCCAAAGAATCTACTTTTATATCTTCTTGTCTACTAACTATCATAGCTCTATCAGTAAAAAACAATAAGTTATCAGTGGCAGAATCTCTAACCTCTATCGTTATATACTGTTGAAATAAAAAATTTAATGAATCTGGTTGCCATAACTTAACTCCAATACCTTCACCCGGTATATGTAAGGCAGATATAGTGCCATCTACTGTAATTCTTTGAGGAGCAAGTTCATATGCGAATGGATCATCTATTGTGTTAATTTCGGTAGATTGTGTAGTTATTCTCCAAGAAATAGCAAACGCAAAACCACACAATTTATTGTTTATTTTTAATAAACATCGAGCACCAGAAGCATATTTGGCTGTAGGTCTAGCAGACAATAAACTACCAAAAGAACTAGTTAGATTTTCTCCAACATTTTTAAATCCGCTGCCGTTATCAAAGCCTGTTTTAGCCATAATTAGAAGTGCTGCCCTCTGCCACTAAAATCTGCGATAAAGCTATCTTCGTCTGCATATAGAGCAACAAAATTATAAGTTTGTATTGCTGCTGCTCTCTTAGACAAAGAAAAATCTGTTTGAACTATTCTACAATTTCTTATCTTAGCGACGCCTAAAAATTCGCCAGTTGATAATTTTTGATGTATCTCTAGATCAAAACCCATAGCGTTTTCTAAATCAGCAGGAACAAGAGATAGATGTGTTTGCGCATCGTTAGTGAGCCAAGGTCCACTAGACGACATATTACCTATACCATTGCCACTATTTTTAGCCTTAGATCCAGATGGGGCACCTAAATTATCTACAGCGTTTCTAACATATCTAACAACTCTAAATGAGCCAGAAACATTATAACCAATAGGTTCTACAGATGTGCCTTCATACATACCTAAAATTTTAGGTGTCTGATGCATTATTTGAACAGAATAAGATACATCGGTGCAGAAAGCAACGGTCATGTCATTGACTTTAATTTTGGCATTTGCGCCCGTTAAAAAAAATGGTTTATTGCCCATAAATATATTGTATCATAAAATAAAAAGGACGCCTTGAGGACGTCCTTCTTATATTCAAACTATTGTTATTGTTAATTTAGCCGCTAAGATCAGTGTCACCAGAATTGGAAACTGCCTGCTGACCTGTCATAGATTCGTCGGCATGTAGTAGACCAACAAATGAAACTCTCTCGACTAAAATACCTCTTTTATTGAGGCCACCACTCTTTCTAGTGATGCGACAATCTAAGACCTTTATTACCGGAGCATTGGTACCCGCTCCTGCACCCTTTTGAAAAACTTCTAAATCCCATGTCACAGAGTCCAATAGTTTACCTGGATTAACATGGGAAGATAAACCGTTGGTGCTGTTATTGTTACCCTTGACGTTACCTAATCCGTTACCGCCAGATGCCGCAGCATCTATTCCTGCCTGTGCGGCAACAGCAGCAGAAGTGTACCGAACAATAGCAAACTCGCCAGCGACAGAATAATTTACTGGTTCATTGGTTACAGCTTCATAGCGACCCATTGTTTCAATCGGGATAGTATCTACTGCGACACTATAGCTGACATCTTGTGCATATGCAAATGTTTTACCGTCTATTTTAAGTTTAGCATTTGCGCCTGTTATAAAAATCGGTTTTTTAGCCATAAAGTTCCTTCTGGTCTTGAGGTTGACCTATACCATTCATTTTAAGTAATTAATATAATATATCACACATGAAGTTAAACTAATCTTTTCCCATAGTTCTTCTAGGGTTTGATACATGATACGCTATGAATCTAGATAATTCTGTGGGATTTTTAGCCCTTAATATTTTATATAATATTTCGCCCTTATGGGCTGATGAAATTCCGACATGCTTGTGAACTTTAGACTCAGCGAATTTTCTTGCATCTTCGTGCGGCATTAATAAAACGCTATGGGCATCCTCCATGGTAAAAGGAGATTTAATCTTAGACCTCTGTATGGTTTGCTCTGGTTTACCCATTGCTTCGTTGAGTTTTTTATTTTGCTCAGCTATTTCAGAAAGTCTTAAGTTTATGTGCTTATCTACTTCCTGCTTTAAATCATGTTTGCCCTGCGCATGAGCCTGAGACCATGCAGCTCTAAGAGCTATTATTCTGTTATCTTTTTCTGGATCTATTACGCCTGGTGTAGGAGCAATATCTATATTAAAACCCTTTTTATTTTCGGCTTTAATTAGACTTAACAAACTATTTAATTTTTTAATTAAGTTAGTATACATATTTTAAATAAATGGGAGGGGAACCATCCCCTCCCGTTTATTGTTAAGCGCTCTGTTGCGCTCTCTGTAGCGTGATATCTGCAAGTACAAAGTCGATTCCCTCAACTAGCTTGACCACAACAGATACATTGACAGTGTTGCCATTAATTTGAACGACAAGCTGCTTGAATCCGTTTGGTGCGTCAGCAGTGTTTACGGTAATACCTTGAGAAAGATACGTTGAAAGTATAGATTCGCAGGTAGATTTAATCTCTGATGCAGACACAGTATTTTTTAGACCAACATAGATATTTTCTAGTTGATTTCTAAAATCATATGCGAGTACATCGGCAGCATAAAGAACGTTGGCTCTGTTGTAGACCCAATTACCGTCTTTTCCGTATGTAGTGTTATCTACAACTAGACGGAATCCACCAGTCTGAGGAGCTTCCCAGAAGGTTACGCCAGACTGAATTGCATCATCATACTGAGTATCTGGGTCGAAGTCTGTTGCGATATCTTGTTCTGCGGTTGATATTGGCTGTCCAGTCTGTCTGACACCAGACATATTGAAATATTTAAATGTCATTGGATTGCCGATAGGAGATCCACCGCGTGCGCCGGCAAGTAGTGCAGCACCAGCCCAAGGCTGGAACCACTTGATATTGCCATCGGCATCGGCCTGTCTTACGTCTTGAATTGTCATCTGTATTCTAGCGCTAGACATGCTTGCAATTTTAGACTTACAATCAGAGTAGCTGGCCTTACACGACAGATATCCTTGACGCTCAGACTTCTTTTTGGTAGTTGACATCAAGCTAAGATGTGTCTTAACTGCCTGATGAATCGCATCAATGGTGTATGTAGAAGATCCATCAGTAAGAGCATCATTTATATCGTCTGTTGCATCTCTAGAGAAGAGAGGAACAACAGAATTGACGCGGAATTTTTCAAACTTACTGAGAGCATTTGTGATCTCAGAAGAGGAAGTTCCGCCTTTAACTCCACCGGTTAGATAGAGTGCACTTGGCACGCCTTGCTGATCTGGTAAGCCAACTTTTTTAACTTCAGATGCAGAAGTCAGAGGAACAAGTTCGACCTGAGAAGAAAGATCGAAGAATTCAGCGACTTTTGTTGCATCTTGTTTTATTCTAGCGGGCTTTAGTGCAGATGCTCCGTAATGAAGAGCGCCGGCACTGGAAACTCTATCTAGAATAGAAAGAGATAATTGTCCGGTTCTAACACTAGCTGCAGCCGCGCTCCAACCAGACAAAGTGTTAACATAATCAACAAGAGATTGAATAGTTGGAAAATCAGATTTGTTTAGCGCTATAGAGGCAGGGGAAGCACCAGTTTGAGTGAGTGTTACCTGTGTCGCAGATATAGATACGCTAGCAGCAGTGCAGCTGCCGCTAGTATCGCGACCCATAGATATAACTATATCTCCACCGACACTGCTTGTTTCTTCTAGAGTAGATACTGGATTTTTAACGGTGAGCACAGCCATAGTCTCAGATTCTGCTGCAGCCCATTCATTATTTGTCATGCCAATACTTGCATTGATATTGCCAGAGGTAATCTGCATAGATCTTCCGGCACCAGTTCTATGTATATTGGTACCAGCTGCCTGAGTCAATTTGACTGTGTTTGCGGCAGCACCTGCAGAGGCAACTAGCGTACCTGCGCCCAATGCAGAGTTAAGCGCTGCAACTAATGCGGCAACGTTTGCATAGCTGCCGGCAGCTACTGTAGCAGTAGCTTCTGGATTTCCATTGAGACTGTATTTTAATTCATCGTTGGCGCCGAGAACGACAACTACCGGAAAGGTAATTGTGGCACTTGTGATATTTGCTGGAGATTCAGCTATGAGTGTATTTTTGAAGGTGACTTGATTACCTCCAGCGCCCCATTCTCTAGCGCGCAATCTTCCGTAATCATTTGATCCGCCGCCGGCTGCGACAGGGTCTAGAGTAGCGCGCACAGAAGCATTGGTCTTGTAGATGTATACAGCTTGAGCGCCTCCAGGAATAGCTCCATCGGCACCTGGAGAGAAGAGTAGATTGCATGCATCTACTATACTGCCTCTGCCATATTTTGCTCTAATCTGTGGTAGTTGATCTGGGCTAAAGTAATTATCAGCTATGTTTATTTCTGCGGATCCTGGTGCTCCAGCATCTGCTTCGCCAAAAATCGCCACTAGACCGGTTGGGCTTAGTGGAAATCCACCGCCTAGATCTATCGTGGTTTTGGAGTAAGCGCCTGGTTTGTAAATTGTCGCGCCGTTAAAGCTCACATTGATTGCCATGTCTGTATCTCCTGATCTCTACAAGTTTCTTGTAAATTATAACATATCTATTTAGTTAGTTTAATTAACTTTTAGGCCATATTTTTCTAATGCACTGTCAAATTCTGACATAGTGCAGACTTGCGGTACTTTTCTAGCCGTAAAGTCCGCCTTTATTATTTCTTTGTGATGATGTAGCGGTATTGCACCCCTACGGACTGTATACCACGTATCAAAGTCAACTTTTTGAACTGGTTCTTCTACTACGGCTACTTCTTCAACTATAGTTGACTCTGTCTTTACGGCCTCATCAACAGTGTCGTCAGCGGTTTTAAGTTCAACAGCGTTATTCTTTTCTAGAACCATGTGATTATTTCTTTTTCTCATATTGCACCTTAAATACATTTTAACCGTTAATTGGGCCTAAATAAGCACATCTTCGTTGTCTTTTTCCGTACTGCTCACCATTATTCCCCCATTATACTCAGTATCCATATTTTCTATATCGTCTGTTGCATAGTCTCCAGATGGATCTTCTAAGATGCTAACATCCGTATTTATTCCGTTAATTTCTAGATACTTAATCGATGGCCAGAAGTTCTGAGTAGTGCATCTATATCTTACCCATCTAGTCCATATATTTTCTGTCATCTTATTAGCGTCTTTATTGTAATCGGAAGCACTAAATGTATGTAAAGAAAGACCAAATCTTTCTGCCATTCTCTTGTGTTTAAACAGTATGTATGCAACTATGTAATACAGCCACAACACATGATCGCCGGCTTTATTGGCATGTATTCCTATATCTATCATTACTGTGAATACGCCCATGCCGGTCTCACCGTCATCGGTCAATCCACCAATGTCCTGAAGACTGGCTTTGCTTTCATCTTCGGTCTCATTTGCAAGATGTACACTTATACTGGGTATGTTTTGCCTATTAAAGGTCCAAGCTTTAACAACTGGTATTTTGGTGGTAGTAAACCAATTCCATATCTCTTCTAGATATTTTTCACCATAGTCGCTGTTAAGCTCTTCTTGAGTGAATTGACTGAATAGATCATAAAATTCGACTTTATTTTGACGAAGTTGTTTTATGCCATAGTCTAATATCTTCTGCATCACTATTTCTGGCATTACGAAAGACATTAGTAGTTCTCCATATAGGAACGAATAACATCGTTTATTATCTTTTCGCGCTCTTCTCTAAGCATTTCGTTTATTTGATCTAAATCTTCAGTAAAGTCTTTGTCTTTGGCCGGCATAACCCACTGCGAATTTCTATCTTGTTTGCTGGTGGCGGTTCTAAATTGTGCCCCCGTCCCTCTTGACGCCGTACCGCGAAGACGCTCCCTAGAGGCCTGATTTCTTTCTGCCATGATAGCCTTTTGAGCGTCAAATATATTTGTGTGAATAGGTGATCTTGTTGATTTACTAGGGGCTCCAACTGGTATCACTTTATATACACCGGAACCATCTTTCATAGGTTTTACATTGCCAGTTAAAAGTCTATCGAGCATTGGAAAAGGAGGATCTGAGAAGTCGGTGGATCCAGATCTTGTATCTACTATGAACGCATCAAATCTAGGTCTTAAATCATTAATAAAATCTGATGAATCTTTTTGAACACCGGATTGAACCGCTAATTCTAAACCTTCATCTAATTTATCTTGAAGTGCAGAAGAGATCTCTTTTTCTGCAGCAGATATAATTTCTTCTATGCTGTCTGCATCCATCTCTCTAGAGTTTAAATAAGCTCTCAATGATTCTAATTCTAAAAAAATAGATCTCATTATTTGCTTTTCTCTTTTTTAAGTACTTTGGCACGGAGATCATGCAAGAAATTTTCTTTTTCAAGCGATGTCCATTCGGAGTCAAACGTTATCTTGATTTTGCCTTCTGGCGAAATCTCTATAGAGGGTCTTGGCAGGTAAGAGTATTCTTCTCTAAGAATTTTTTCTGGGTTCTTTTTATGTACAGAAATAGCCTCTACAGTTTCTGATTTCTTATTCATGTCGTCGATCTTCGACTGTAGTTCGCGTAATTTTTTATCGATCTCTTCTAACTCTTTTTCTGTTAAATCTTTTAGAGTGTTGTGCTTATCTACTATCGTGTGCACTACATCTTCTAGCTTGTCAAATAACTTCATTATTCTGGCTTCTATCTGCTGAACATCTACTGCGACACCATTTCTTATCTCTTCGCGAATATTTTCCATCTCAGCATAGATGTTGCTTATGTTGTGCTTTTTATAATGATCTATTAGAGCAGATAGGCCACCATGTATATCGTCATCAGATATGTTCTTCTCATCGATCGTGTTTAGAATATCCTCATCTTCTGGCAAGTACCACTCAAAAACACTCATGAGTGCAGCAGTAACTTCTGGCAGAGATTTATTAGTAAATTGATATATGGTTTTATGGCCATCTACAACGTTACCTGAATAGACATCGTTCATGTGTTTTCTTATCTTAACTGTGCAAGTGTCTAATTTAAAATCTCTAAAGTCCTCATCCTGCATGTCCTCGACTTCTTTTTTAATTTTTTTAAATAAACCTGTGCCAATCAATCTTAGTGCATCGCCGTGAGTTATCTCGTGTGTTACACCTGACTTCTGTCTAACTATATTTTTATTTAAAGATTCTAGGGCCATCATGCCCTTCAAAGATTTGCCGAGCTTATATTTAATAAAATATTTTAGCGGTTTGACACAGCAATCTCTAACATCTTCCCACTGTATTTCATGAGGCTCATGCCACTTTAAATTTTTAAGCTCATTGCTGTTTTTAGGAGAACCTGTGAACTTTTCTGCTATATACAGATCGCCTTTATTTTTGCCCTTAGAGCTCCAAATTTTAGTTGCAGTCTGTACTTCAATGCCTGTCTCTTCTTTGGTTTCTCTGATAGCAGTGACTTCTGTATCTGGATCAGTAGAGTCAACATGTCCACCTGGAAATGCTAAACTACCGTCAGTATGCTGACCCAATAGAACCCTATTGTTGTCATCCATCAGTATCATCGCGGCCCACTCATAGCCAGAATCTGTCTTCTTTAAAGATTTTTTCTTCTTTTCATGCGACTTTTTAGATTCATCTTTATTTTTTTTATTTCTTCCATGACCGTGATGCGGATGGTGCTTATTATATTCTTTTCTAGTTTTGTGCTTATGGTATTCGCTGTTGCCATCCCCATGTCCCCAATGACCACCTTCCAACTCTTTTCCCTTAGATTCTGGAAGAGATTTATAATCTGGAAAATCATAATGCTCGATAGCCCATTTAGGTGGACCATGATCGCCTCTTTTGGTGCCCTTGTGTTTACCATGCAGAATTCCCTGCATCATCCTATATTGTGCTTTGCTGACTACCTTTGGCATATTACGATATAAACCTATTAATAGTGTAATTATAACTCATATTTGTACTTAATTTAAGGTTGAGAAGTGTTTATCTTTTCTGAGTTATCGGCCATGAAGTCTCTTCTTACTAGAACTTGCTGCGGTAATCTTCTAGCCTGTTTGACTCCACCTATTAATTCTTGAGTTATTCTTAATTCTCTAAGAGATTGCAGAACTATGTATACCGGATTAGCAAAGTAAGCCCATCCTATGACTTCGCCTCTTTGATTTACAGAATCATATGATGGTTCTTGACCTGGTATCCATTCTATATAACCTTCTTCGCTAATATTAAAATCTGAGCCAGGATAGTACAGTTTTTGTATTCCATTGGATATAGAAGAGGCATACTCTACATTAGTTACATCGTATCTAAGACGCTGCTTATTGTCAGTTGTAGGTTCGTATTCTTTTAATTCCCATAATCTCACCGTGTAATCTGGTATCACCAATTTATCGTATGTATTAAAATCGGCTTGTGTGCCGTCTTTATATTCTGTCGGCAGAGTGACAACAGCAGTGCCAATTTCCCATACACCGTGGGCTTCAAAAGTTTTTTCTATTGAGTTGCCAGTAAATACTCCCCATGTTTCTTTACTGTCGTAATACAGAATGCCAGAATCGTCGCAAAATGAACAATCTGGCTCATGCGCTTGATAGTTGACAGATCCTATATTCATGCATGGTATTGCCTTTTTATGTATCATCCTAATGCCGCGTTGATTTAATAATTGATCAAAACTAACCCCTTTTATGCTGGGATCGGGAATATACAAGGGCATTGGAGAAGGAGTCGACAGCGGTGAAGCTGGCGGAGGTATGGGATACGGTTTATCTGGACGATCCATGCTCATATTGTAATTTTACCCTATAAAGCGCTTATACGCTAAAACTAGAACCACATCCGCATGTTCTTTTAGCGTTTGGATTATTAAACGTGAAACCTTTGCCATTTAAACCTCCACTATAATCTAACTCAGTCTTGTCTAAAAATAGTGCTGACTTACTATCTATGGCCACCTTGACAGCATCAAATATGACTATCTTGTCAGACGAAACTGTAGATTCATTGTCAAAATCTAACTTGTAATTTAAGCCAGAGCAGCCGCCTCCTATAACTCTAATTCTTATATATGTATCCTTGTCTTTGCCTTCAAGAAGCCTTAGTAACTCTTGTGCAGCATTTTTAGTAATTGATATCATTAGACTTAAATTATACCTTTAAACACGATACAATATGATTGTATAATTAACCTTATCCGAATATATATAAAATGGACCAGAAGAAGAACATCTTAAAAAAAATAATAGAAGAGGAAGGCAACTGTTGCTGGGCAAAACCCAACATATGTGCAACATGCCCTATGAGTAAGTTAAAGCAAAAACCAGATGGCACCTGGATGTCTTGCGTCGAGGCTGTAGGAATCGAAGATCTTACTGAGGAACAGGCCGATGCAAAATATCTCGAGATAGCAACTAAGTTGCTATTAGATGAAGCCGTAGACGATCTTTTAGGAAACAATGGCTCTTAATTCAGAAGATGTAGAAATATTAGAGCAGATAATTGAATTAGACGGCAAGTGCATGGAATCGCAGCGCTGTTCAAAGTGTCCGTTTAGAGGCATATGCTTACCTGAATTCTTGAATACAGTCCCTCCAACCACACAGCAGCGATCCAGAATGGCAGTAGATGTTTTAATGCATCACACCTTGATGGGAGGAGACGTCGAGGTACAAGAATATAAATGGGATCGAAAATAAACAATCTGCTTTTCAACAGACATATAGAAGAAAATATAAAATTTTCACTATACATGTTCATGATGAAGCTCGTCGGCGAAGAAATATATAAGAAATACCAATCCGGCGAAGTTGCATCCTCTTCTGCAAACGCATTTCCATATTGAACTTAAATAATTATTAATTTAAGTCAACATCTTAACTCTAGTGTTGTTCACTGATATAATTAAGTGATAGCTTTTGAACGCAGAGGCTAACACAAATTTATGAATGTTTCCTCTGCCAACACGCGAGGGAATACACATGGAAAAGATATTTGACAGAGAATTAAATTTCAATATAGGCAGTAGACATGGCAAGGTCAATGTCTATTACGCATTAGAGCTTAAATTTTTCATGTATAAACTACTATTCTCTCATTCCAGAAATGCCGGCCACCGTGAACAAGAACTCAACATATAGAGAGATAGATGCGGCAATGTCGATGTTATCTCTATTGAGATTTCTAGGCATCAAGAATGCAAACCCAGATGATCTATGGGTAGATTATATGACAAAGCTGGCGAGTGAGATTGCCACTAGCTGATGTCGTCTATATCTTTCACTATCAGTTCGTAGTTTTCATTTAGACTTATATTAAACGACTCCATAAGGGCATCGATCATGCTAGTCGCGATGGGCTTATCTATCATCTTGTATATGAATCTGACAAGTCTGCGCTTCACCTGATATTCCCTTACCCTTATGAGATTGTTATCGCTGACGTGGCTCATGGCATCTTCATCAATCTGCGCAGAAACTCTATGAGGACCATCTTCTTGGCGAACGCGCAAGACAGGTAGTCAAAGAATTTTTTAGTGTCTCTTATCGTATCGCTATCTTCTGTGTCGCTCATTACACTTTTAACAATCGATATATGAATCTTCTAAACGATATCTTCTTGGCCAATCTCTGCGCGTGCTGATACCAGTCACTGAACTGCCTGTTGCTAGTCATACTCTATTATCATTATGTCAGAAAACCAGTGCTCGAGACTGTAAAGCTGCTTAAATTTTAATATACCAAGCTTCTCTATAAGACATAGAAAATCCTTGGTAACCGGCATGTCGTTAGATCTCTCAAAATCCACTATAAACTTCACAAAAACAAAGTAAGAGATTATCTTCTACTTACTCTCCATAAAAGCGACATACTTGTCTTCTTGTCTATTGCTTGATCCGCACGCCCCGCATCTTTCTCCATCAACGCTTCTTAGGGCCCCCACCCCATCCACAACTCTCAGCTTCATGAGCAAGCGCACCACTGCATCCTGCGGCAACCCATTCATCCTGGTATTCCACCGGTCCTGCTCCGCAAAAGCCATGATATATCTAAGCACGTCATCGATTTTCATCTGCCTCGTCACCCCTAGAGACAATTATCACTGCATCGTACGCGCGGCTCGACATGCTTCTCGAAGAGCCGTACTCGTACAGCATAGCTAATAATTGTATCACCTCTAGACGGCTCAACAACCTGACGAGCGACTCCTCGCCCTCACATCTGAGCCTGACGTGTACGGTCTTACCAGGCGCCGCACTCATCTTTTTGCGCCGACATGACGGTGGCCTCGACGCTTCCCTCACCCCTGATGACGCCGAGCATCTCTAGCAACTCTATCAAGTGCATCGAGCAGCCTACACACCATTGCCCCTTATAGAGAACACGTCTCACTATATTCCACTCGCATCCGCACGGCTTTATGTCCCGTGCGTCGCTCGCGGCTGCGGCGAGATACAGGGTGCCGTCTTCGTCGCCTAGATCGTCGTCCTCGCCGTAGCGCTTGAACGGGCGCCGCGCCTGTCGCATGTCGAGCCAGTGGTGTCGCCTTATCAGGTCGAGCATAGAATCGTCTATCTCTATGCCCATGCAGCCCAAGAAGCCAGCCAGGCGCCTATACATATGCTCGTCAAACTCAGTTTTCTTCATTTTTGTCGACTATAGGTGCGTATGCGCCCGGGTGAGCCTGATCAAAATGGCCAAACCACAGCTTCATGTGCTCGGTGAGCTCGCTCATTATCTTTTCGCTGGCGGAGGCGATATTGAGCTTCTCGAGTACCTTGAGCAGGTCCCTGGTGTCGTGGAGCCTCATGCGCGGAGTCTCCCTAGGCCCATCTTATATAGCAGGAGCAAGAGGTCTGCGGTGTGGGTGCATGGCTCGTCCGATGGGTCGCTGGGAGTGATATATCCGTCTTGGGTGAGCAATAGGCGTACGATGCTGGCTTGTAGTGCGCGTGTCATATGTGTTCTAGGTTTAGGTCCTTGATCGTCGTTATCTTCAGGAGAAGAAGCAGAGCGGTTAATTTTATTCTCGGTATGCTAGAGTGTATCTCGTTGTCTTTCTTAAAATGATAGGTCTTCATGAGTTTATTTTTATATAATAGGCAAAAGAGGTACCGGTTAAATTGTACCTATTAGGGAGCAAGGGTGGCGGGCCCTATTTTATAAAAAGTTGCATGTAGAGAGCGTTCGCGCAGCGTGTACCGGTCCCGACTCTAGGGATCCCTTGTAAGTCGAGGTCGGCGGGCCCTATTTTCGGATGATCTCTTCCCGACGATTTCCGATCTTATATCTATATGTAAATGATTGGTATTTAATTAAATACTGATCTTACATGTTGATGTGTGATGTTGTACTGACATTACATATCAATCAACCCGACGCATGGATGTGTCAACTGATCCTACAATGGATCATGAGGAGCATCGCATGATGAACCAGAAGGAAGCAGTCTACCAGGCAGTGGTCGCGATCACCGGGTTCGATGGAGTCGGCGTCTGCGAGCCGACTTCTGAGCAGACCCGAACCATCCGTCAGGTCTTGTTCGAGGGGTTCAGGAACGGGAGCATCGAGCTCAGGAAGGAGTACACCGACAAGGAGCTGAGCAACTATGTCTCAGGGTTGCTCAACAACTGGCTCCGAAAGGACAAGCGGCTGAACGGTGGGGTCGATCACCAACCCAAGTCCTCCCGAGTCGATGATCCCCAGCTGACTGCGCTCAGGGCTCTGCTCAGCACCATCACCGACCCGACGGATCGAGCTGAGATCCAGCGACACATCGACTCTCGGATCGCCGAGCTGAACCGACCCAAGGTCGACTTCAGCAAGCTGCCTGCAGAGATCGCAGCCAAGTTCGGCAAGCGCTGAGCGAAGAGCGGGTCGGGGCGGAGCACGGAAGCTCCGCCCCGCAGCGGGCTCGGTAGCTCGAGCCACCGACACTGCTACGCCTGGTGTCCTATTACCGACATTATATATAAAAGTGAATGATGAGTTAAATAATTAACTCATAACCTGGAGGTCTGCCTGATGGTGAAACTCATCTCTATTGTGCCGTGCACCGACTATACCGTCCTCGTCACCCACGAGGGAATCCAGCGGGAGATGCTGGATGCGGACGCTGATCAGTACTTCTATGAGGTCACTGACTCCGAACCGTCGGTCGTCTACATCGAGGAGCTCGACCAGCACGTGCGAGTCGGCCGCGAACCCACTCCATCCGAGTTCGCCCGCGAGACCGGCGAGTGCTACGTACCAGTCGACTGGAACGACCTGCTGACCGGTTGAGTCGCTGATACGGTGGGGTCATGGACGACCCCACCCTTTGGTCCGCGCGCCGTGACACTGCTACGCCGGCCGCATACCGACTTCCCCCGATCTTATATCTAATTGTAAATGTCGAGCGCATGATGCTCGAGTTTACAGCTCGCGCCCGAACCTACAACCAACCAACGGAGGAAACCCGCATGATCGCAGCAATGAACCAGAAGGAAGCGGTCTTCAATGTCGTCAGCTGCTTCTGCACTCAGTTCGCTCCTAACGGAGCTCACACGCCCAGCAAGTCTGAGCTGGCCCAGATCCACTCGGAGCTGGTCACCATGTTCAAGGAGGGTAAGATCACCCTCAAGGCCAACTTCTCTGAGCCGGAGCTCAAGAAGTACGTGGTCGGCCTCGTGAACAACTGGCTCCGCAAGGACCAGCGACTCAACGGCGGGACTACCTGGGTCACCAAGAACCCTGGTGCTCGCTCTGGCTCTGGCGACCCGCAGATCAAGGCTCTCAAGGCCCTGCTCAGCACGGTGACTGACCCGGCCGACAGGGCTGAGATCCAGCACTTCATCGACCTCAGGAGTGCCGAGATCGCCAAGCCCGCGAAGCCCGCCATCGACTTCAGCCAGCTGCCTGCAGAGCTGGCCGCGAAGTTCAAGGCCTGAGCTGACCTGCGGTTGGGCGGAGCAAGGAAGCTCCGCCCAGCTGCTCGCTGACACTGCTACGCCACCCGTAAACTCATTACCGACATTATATATAATTGTCGATGGGTTAAATAATTAACTCATAACCCAGAGGTCTGCCTGATGGCTAACATGAACACCGTAGTGAAACTGGTGAGCAATCTCGAGTCAACTGCTCCGCACCAGGCCAAGTGTGACATGCCTGGCAGCATGTATGTCGAAGCGATCGATCCGACCAACATCTCTAACTACGGAGTTCTTCCTTCAATAAAGTTGGGCGATATAGTCGTCCACTATGACTACGCAGACGACGGCTTGAAACCCGACGATGCTCATGAACTCAACGAGTGGATCGACCACATGCTCGACGCACTCAACTACAACATGGAGCTTTTCGGATACAAGATGGTCGACGAACCAGTCGATGGTTCCGGTAACGGACTACTGTACGGTGTGGTCGCCTACTCCAAGTAACCTGAGTGAGCAGGCGGAGCAAGGAAGCTCCGCCCGGCTGCTCGCCGACCGACACCGCCACGCCGACTATATAACCGAATCCCACCCGATCCCGATCATATAATTCCATGTATGGAGGATATGAATGTACACCATCCACGTCCGCGAGATCGGTCAGTGCTCCAGGTTCGCCAGCATCAGGTTTGACTCCTACGACCAGGCACTCGAGGTGGGAGATAAGTACCTCGAGCAGGGCTACGCAGTCGAGCTGGAGATCGAGGGCGAGTATCTGGTCGAGGACCTCTGAACCCATCCCGATCCTAAATCTCAACAGGAGAAAGATATGAGATACCTCTCGTGCTACAACTCTGAGACAGAGACACAGACCGTGTACGGCGTCGCGGCCGGCAAGCCCTTCAAGATGACCTCGTATCCCTGGCCGAACGTGCCAGCCGAGCTCACGCCCAATCCCGAGCTCACTCCGATGACCGACGAGCAGGTCATCGCCGAGATGATGGCTCTGCTGCCCATCAGCCTCGGCAAAGACAAGGGTTGATACCATGAGTCTCACCTACGTAGAGCTCCACAGATCTCGCACAGTGTGATATAATGGCCCAGAAGGCTTGAAGTGCCTGCGGTGCCGCGTAAGATCGTGAAACTTCATCGAAGAGTAGTAGTGTCACACATAACTCTCTCCGGAAAAGGATAAGGCGGCCAGTCCCCAGTTTCGGAAAGGAGCGTTTGTGTGAAGGATGAATTGGATCTCACAAAGGACATGCTGGATTCTGCCGATCGGTATAACCAAGAAGTCACTACAAAAATGAAAGAGCTTGAAGCTGAAAATGCCCGGCTTCGGGAGGCGCTGGAGGAGTACGCTTACACGCATTTCCACGATTGCGCCTCGCGGGATAACCCACCGCTGGACGCTGCTCGATTCTGCGATTGCACGCTCGGAAATATCGCCCGCGCCGCGCTGGAGGGGAAATGAGCCTTTTTACAAACGACAAAATTGGGAAATGCTCCCGCTGCGGTGCAGAAGTTTCACTGAACACGCTTCAGGACCATGCTTGCGTACTGGCCTCATCAGAGCCTTTACAAATTCATTTGTCCGATCCACCGGGGACAAGGGCGGGTATGTCTTACCTCATTATTGAGCCACCGCAGTGGCTTAACGAGGTAATTATGCTTCGGTCTGAGAATGCACGACTGCGAGAGGCGCTGAAAGAAATGGTCCGTGGGCACGATGAGCGGTGCAGCTATTCCGACCAGGGGTGCCTGCAGTGTGCAGCCCGTGCCGCGCTGGAGGGGAGGGAAGCATGAAGAAGGCTTATGGATTTCCGATCTTTGGGTCCAGCCCGGGTTGGGACGTGGTTGGTGTGTGTGTCACTGAAGACGGTCAGGTTCTAGGACAGTGGATAAGCTCCGACATTCGCTCGTTAAAAGAAGACCTGATGAAACACGCGGATGGGTACGATTACGTCTTTTTAGAAGACGAAAAGATGCTCCCTGCCAATGTTATGGAGAAACTAAATGAGCACAAGACCTGAGGCGGGAAGTCCGGATGAATTGGTGTGGTTGCGGGGATTTGAAGAGGCCAGGAATCGATTCTTAGCCGAAAACACCCGGCTTCGGGAGGCGCTTCGCAAGATCACCAATAAAGTGGATGAGGCTCTTCTGCTGGACGAAGAGCTAGGTCAGGCTTGGGATGAACTTAGACAGGAAGTAATTGAAGCCCGCGCCGCGCTGGAGGGGAAGTAATGAACAAGCTGAATCACCCATGCAAGGGAACGTGCTCAGGATGGCAACAGGGTTACGAATCCGGACGAGCCGAAATGGAAGCCGAGAACGCCCGGCTTCGGGAGGCGCTGGAAAGATTTGCCGCCCATGATGAAGGTTGTGACTATACCGCTGGTTGTCTTTGTGGCGCATCGATCGCCCGCGCCGCGCTGGAGGGGAAATGACTAGAGCCGAAAAACTGGCAGAAGAATATCTAAAGCAGCGATTCCCAGCCTATCAGAAAGACGCATCTGTAATGCACATTGACATAGAAGTGTTTTTGGCTGGGTATCGTGTCGCAATCGAGGAAGTCAGCGCTGAAAACGCCAGGCTTCGGGAGGCGCTGAAGCAATATCTGACCATTCACCATGAACGGTGCGACATTCAATTTGGGAAGTCCTGTGATTGTGCATTGCCAAGTATTGCCCGCGCCGCGCTGGAGGGGAAATGAGCCACGCCCCGGAGGTTAGCTAGGCTCAAAAAACAGCGGTTTATCGGGCGGTCGCTGGGTGGGCGGGTCAATTCCCGGCGCCCGCCTTGGTAGGATTAGACGCTTTTCTGTCATGCGCTCGTAGCTTTTCTTCTCGGCGCAGAAACACGCGCGCTGCTCCCGATCATCTGCCTCAGAAAGTAAGTCAGTTTTCCACTCACCGGTGGTCCTAGCCAGGACACTTATCGGTGACCGGTCCCTAGTCCGGGTAAAGTGAGGGGTAAATCCGGTACTCTTGTTAGACGGAAGTACCGGGATGTATTGTCTAACCGGTAGGAGAATCTTGTACGGTTCTGTCTCCTGCTGAATATGTATGATGGGTGGCTCTCAAAACCGTACCCGGATACGTGAGTCTTTCCAAGGCCGAAACGATCTAGAGGTCGTAACAGGTTGGTGACCTGTCTGACGACGGCTAGACTCAGGCAGTAAGGGATCAACAAGCGTCCGTGGGTAGGGATCTGGCAGCACATGGCCCTGGCCGGGCTATATAATAGCGGCTGCTTGCCCTACCCACTGCTTTTCAGCGCGCGCCGACACTGCTACGCCGGCTGTCGGGTGCAGCCGAGCCTATGACCTCACGAGCCCGATCGGCTGTCTGGACGGGTATCGGGGAGTCTCGGTGAGTGCGACGTGCAGGTCGGGTCAGACTCAGTGTGACTCAGGTGGGCACCGTTACACCCCTTCCACACCAACCTTCCCCACCAATAGTATCAGCGACTTACACGACATCCCATTATCCCGAACATATATCTAGGTGGTAATGATGTAGAGAGCAGGGAGTAGCGCGAGTGGAGCTCTCCCCAGTGGAGGCAGGCGGCAAGCAGTAGGTAGCCACAGCAGACGCGGAAGTAGCCAGTTTTGAGTGAGTACCGAACACCCCATAGGTGAAGATACCGGTCGTGGTGACCGATATCCCGATCTTATAGAACAACAACGGAGGAACGTTAGTTATGAGCAAGATGAGTCAGAAAGAAGCAGTCTATGGTGCAGTCGTCAACGTCAAGGGAACTACCGAGTTCTCGAGTGCAGTCGAGATGTCCCGTGAGGAGCGGGCCATGGTGAACCAGATCCTGTTCGAGGGGTTCCGCGGTGGAGCTATCGAGCTCGATACGGAGTTCACCGACCAGCAGCTGAAGGCCTATGTCTCTGGCCTGCAGAGCAACTGGCTCCGAAAGGACAAGCGGCTGAACGGTGGGGTCGCATATGTGGCTAAGAACCCTGGCTCTCGCTCTGGTTCTGGTGATCCGCAGCTCAAGGCTCTTCGAGCCCTGCTCGGAACGCTCACCGACGTCACTGACCGGGCTGAGGTCCAGGCCCACATCGATGCCCGGGTCGCCGAGATCGCTCGGTCCAAGCAGCCGACGATCGACCTCAGTGCTCTGCCCCCGGAGCTCGCTGCCAAGTTTGCTCCGACGGCAACGTCTGGCGAGTGAGTTGGTTGTTGGGTCGCGAGCCCGGCTGATATAGAGAGGTCCACGTGTGTCTATGAGGGACGTGCGTGGACTTCTCTTTTCTGCGCGGTCGACTTTTCCCCGAGATTATATCCGCTGGAATCGAGGAGGATTTAGACCTATGAAGATCTACTGCCGCCACTGCAATGTCTATATTGGTATGGACGACGAGTACACGGTGGGCGACCCGTACATCTTCACCTGCACCTCCTGCGGCAAGCACAGCGAGGAGAAGACCACTATGGAGGCTCTGATCGACATCATCTACTGCTCTAGGAGCTGCTACGCTTGCGGGTCCCCCGACGTGTACGTCCATCGCTACGACCCCGTCACTGTCAGGTGCAACTCCTGCAGCTCCTGGATCCGCTATAATTCGAGTTCGAATCCCAAGGTTGGGGAGTTCGAGCTGTAAACCTATAACGAAAGGATGAGGTGGCACTATGTCTTCTATGAAGAAGATCACCCTGAAGATTAAGCGCCCAAGGATTAGACCCAGGGTGGAACCATTGCCCAGCAAGGTCCACCCCCTGAAGAAGGACCGGGTCAAGCACAAGAAGACGTTTGAGCTCTCTTGCGAGGAGGAGTGATATGGAGTACTTGGGTATGACGTTCGTGAAGCATACGTGCGAGAGGTGCGAAGCTCTCTTTCTGAGGCTCAAGGGTTACGATGTCAAGACCTGCGGCAGGTGCGACGCAGACTCCTTGGCCGAGAAGCGAGAGAGGGGCGTAGATGAGGACGTAGCGCAGCACATCGCGGCATGCGCAGAGACCAACTCATAAAGGGGCGAGAGTCGAGTGATGCCGAAGTATGCTGTCCGAGTGAAGCAGACCATCTATTCCGTGAGGTACATAAAGGCCAAATCCAAGAGGGGAGCGGCAGAGATCTACGGCGGGGTCTCAAAGCGCAAGTCCATGTCTGAAGTGGAGTACGACTACAAAAATATTGAGTTCAACGAGGAAGTTCTCAACATCAAGAAGGTGAAGTGATCATGCCCAAGTATAGAATCATCGTGGAGTTTGAGTCGAATGAGGCCGTCCCGTACAACGAGATGAATAATGCGACGGTGGCGTGCTCTGTGCAGGTCGAGGACTTGGGGAACATCGTGGACCTATACTGGGCTGAGTCGTGCAAGGAGTGCAACTCGTTCTCCAATGAGATTCAAGGCTGCGACGAGTGCGCGGACAGGAAGATCTAATCCACCTTTTTGAGGGGTATAATCTGAGCGACCTTGCGAGACCTGCTGCGCTTGCGCTTCTTCTTGAATAATCTCTTCCAATTGCTTTCCTTTAAGAGGCTCGCGCACACATCTGCTGCCAGTATCACTAAGAACCATTTCAACCATTCCATGGGTAATTTATACCGACACGATAAAAACACGTGGGATAGTAGTGTATTTTGAGTTAATATAGTGATTGAGAACCTCTTAAGTCGAGGAGAAAAATGAAGTCAAGACTCACGAAAGTTATCTTCAAAGATGGTACCACCGTCGATCCCAGAGAAGCAGCTCGCATGATCGGTCTCGAAGAGAAGTCCGGTGATGATCTTATGGGCATGTTTAACGATAATCCGAACTTTAAATCCTACATCTACTGGAGTATTGTCAGCAAAACATTCTTCCTGTCCGGTTTGTCCGCCAGCTGGTATATGGTTCCAGTGAAGAGGATCAACTCGATGAAGTTCGAGCTCGCCGATTAAAAACTGAATATAACAACCAAACAGGAGAAAATGATGTCATACAAGTCCAACAGTGATTATATGTATAATGAGGCGTGTCCAGGTTGCAATCTAGTGCTGGATTGCGAGTGCGATCTCAATTCTCTACCGCAAGAACTGAGACAAATTCCGAAGTGCACTTCCCACCACAACGCATGTGCGTGCCGCGAGTGGCATGTGAGACTATTGGAGCTCGAGAATGAAGCGCTGAGAGCGGAGATCAGCAGCTTAAAATCTAATGTCTGCAAGAGTTGCGGCGGCACCGGAATCAAGCGAGATCCCGTATTGCTCAGAGAAACTAAATGCGGCGAGTGCAGCCGCGAAGTGAGAGAAGAGCAGATACATTTCTCTTATCTTCCCTAAAGGATCAACATGGAAGACAAGGCATCAGAGGCAGCGCCACTAATCTTGATGGCTATCATGCTGATCATCACTATCTGTCTAGCGCCCAACATCCCAGACGACAACGACGAAGATAAATAGTTCTAAAAACCGAATCTATTATTCCAAGTAACGGGAGGCTCTAATGAGCAACAGCAACAAAGCAGAACAGGTTAATGACATTCTCAGCAACAAGGGTATTTCTTCTTCTTGGAAGGTTGGGTCAGACGCGGAAGCAATCTCTTTCGTGACAGATGTAATAGAGACCGAGTGCGCTCTCGGAGACGAGAAGTGGGACGAAGCGATCCCTCTCTTCAAGAGACACGTAAAGTCATATACTAGATTCATGGAAGAGCTGCAGCAGCGCAATTACAACAGCGAAGCAACCGAGTGAGGGTCAGCGAATGGTGAAGATCAAGATTAAGTCCGGCATTTGGTCAGGGTCCGAAGCAAAAGTTCTAAACTCTATTGGAGATGAAAATCTGCTGGTGCAGCTGTATAATCACAAGAAAATTAGGGTGAACGTGAAAGAGGTTGAGGTTATTCCAAGACCTAAAGTTGTACTAGCCACCAGATTTATTGGCGCGCTGGACTTCTCCAACCCGTACACTGAAGAGGAATAACTTGCTCGAGTGTGTCAGCCGCGCGGCTGACACCGCTACGCCGCCAAATGCAGCGGCTAGCTCTCATTTTTGGCCTTGCATTTTGTGCACATACCATCTCTAGAGATCTCTCTCATGTCTTTGCCCATGTAATGATGAATAGCGCCGTCGTCTCCCGTCTCCGCCCATTTCTCGTAATCCTTTTTATCGACATCGTGAGGCCTCACGCCCTTCATCCCTTGTATAGAATTAAGTCTATCTTGAAGATCCTTTGCTCTGTCTTGCGGAGACTTTAACCCGCCACACCATTCAGAGTGCATGTCTGAGCCCGTAGCATGAGCTCCGCAATCGCAAGAGCCCTCAGAAACATCTGAGTTATTAACATATTTTTTTTTCGAGTAATTCCCACTGGCCGTTCGGTAAGGTCTTTAACAGTTCAGTCTTTACAACTTTATTTTTTTCTTTTTCTCTATCTCTTATAATGGTTTCTTTATCGGACAACTGTTTGGCTCTTTCCCCGATATCTCGAACACTTCTAGCCGCTCTAAGATCTTCCATCCTCTTTCTCTTGAATTCTTCAACAGACTCGGTCTCTAGCTTTTTTTCTTCTGGTAGTTTTACTCTAGAGATTATTGGCTTCTTAGCTATCTCGCTTGGCGGCTTAGCTGCTTGATCTCTTCTGTCCAAGTGTCCGCTTGGCAAATCAGACTGTTTTTTTTGCTTTTCTGCTCGTTCAGTTTTCAGCATATCACTGTCTTTCTTTGACGGTGATATATTTGGTACATTTGCAGGCTTTACGACCTGCTTTATCTTTTCTTGTAATTGTTTTAATCTAGATTTGTAATGAGTTGTATTGTGTGTGGCTTTGTCGTCTGCATCTTTTGACTTTTTATTTTTTTCTTCTTCTTTTTGCTTGTCAATGACTTTTAACTTTGGTGAGCGCTTTGGTGTAATGTCAGAAGGTAAATCTGCCACCTTCTTCTTTGACTTGATGTCGTATATTTTTGCCTTGTTAAGCTCTTCGCTTGCGAATTCGTCGTTTTTTTGCAGGATCCATTCGGACCAATCTATAAATTTATCCATATAGAAATTATACCACAAATTGACCTATAATTTTAAGCATATACCCAGTTTGCTATGCCAGTCTCTACCATATTTCTGTTTATGATTAAGGCTTTAGGTTTTATTACTAGACCTGGAGCTTCAAACTGAGCATTAAGTAGAGCTTCATCTATAGTGCCGTGTAGACCTCTCGCCCCCACGTTTTTTAGTAGTGCTCTCTCTACAATACAATCCAAACCATCCTCAGAAACAGATAATTCTATGCCCTCACTCGAGAACCACTCCTTGTAAGATTCAAGAATTGATCCTTTAGAGTCTAATATTATCGACTTTAAATCTGATGCGCTCAAGGAATTCAACGTAGCAATAGTAGAAAATCTGCCCAAAAATTCAGGTATTATCCCAAATTTCACCAAAGACTGCGACGTGGAATTTTCCAGACCAACAAATGCACCGGAACATATAAACATGATATTGTTTGTGTTTAGTTTTCTATCATGTGGGTCCGTTTTGGATCCGGTGGATGCATAACTTAGATCTGTACCCTCTATCATCTTTAATAGCGCCTGTTGAACTTCCACGCCGTTTATATCTGAAACACCATTGTGTGTGGTCTTTTTTCTTATCTTATCTATTTCATCTATGTGCACTATAGATTTTACAGCTTCGCTCTCGTCACCGTCACATGCTGACATTATCTCGAACGCTATTTCTTCGACATCTCTTCCAGCATAGCCTGAACTAGTAAACTGCGTGGCATCAACTGATATGAACTTTACATTCAACATATGCGCCAATAGTGTTACCATATAAGTCTTACCTGACCCAGTAGGGCCGATTAACAACACGTTTGATTTCTTCAAGTTGCCGCTAGAATTAACTCTCTTATTGTGATTATATGCAGCGACAGATAAGGCTTTTTTTGCTTGATCTTGGCCAATAACATACATATCAAGATACTTCTTTATTTGCTCAGGAGTAACTCGCATACGTTATTAGCTCTTAGTCAAATCTATTGTGATGGCAACCGATATAGTCTTCGCTGTAGGAGAGACGTCGGTTATGGTTATTGTCGAGGTCTCGTCAGATGTATTCCATTGTATCGTCTTGGCCCTGCTCTGAACAACAGACGAGCAGTATCGTACGTCCGACTCTATTTTTCCCTTAAAATCGTCGAATAATACTTTGTCTGTGTCTATATCGGAGTTTTCTATGTAATAGCCGTTCAATGTAACATAGTGATCATCGACAGGATTAGACGGTACGGTCACTGGTCTTGCGGGCGATTTGAGAGTGGCAAATTTACCGTATCTTGCAAGCTCTGTCTCTATTATGTTGTTAACCTTCATCAGGTCAGAGTTTAACACGTATCCTATGTAATCTATAAGATTATTATGGACGACCGCATTTATTGTCTGATTTTGAGCGTGAGCCACTAGAAGAGTAGTGATACCTGCCGTCGTCAATGCACTATTTATAGAGACAGCGGCGGATGAATATATAGTTGCAAGAGCCATAAGCTAATTTTACCACAAAAGATACACAATCATTGATTTTAGTATAATCACGCTTGTAGCAGATTTTTATGATGTTTTTATATATATTTTTAATGCAATGACCCGTGATAAAATAAATACATTCTATGTCAGTTCTGTTGTTGGATTGCACCTACGAGCCATTAAGGATAATAAGCTGGACTAAGGCAATGACTTTAGTGATATCAGGCGATGCCGAGGTCGTTGAAGAAAAGACGGAAGAGTTTGTTAGAAGCACTAGCAGAATTTTCAAAATGCCTAGTGTTATTAGGCAGTTGTCTAAATTTAGAAAAAGAGGCGAGATACAGTTCAGTCGCATAAATGTTTATCTGAGAGACAACTGGACGTGTCAGTATTGCGCCGAGAGAAAACAGACTAAAGAATTAACGTTTGATCATGTTATTCCTAGGGCGCAGGGTGGACTTACAAATTGGCAAAATATAGTAGCCGCATGTCAACCGTGCAATGCTAAAAAAGCATATATGACTCCAGAACAAGCCGGAATGAAACTGGTTAAAAAACCAATCAAGCCTAAGTGGCTACCCGCACAGGTTATCGTGAGGATAACATCCATGCCGGAAGAATGGACTCCATATATCGATGCCCAATCGATCGCTTATTGGACTACTCAATTAGATACCGGTTAACCTGTATCGGTTGGATAGCGCGATACCGTTTGAAAACCTCTTCTCAGTTCAGCATCACCAAACTGAATACCCAAATCTGCCGCAGTCTTTGCTCCGGATTGTAAGGCCTTATTATAAGTAGACTCGTCGACAGTGATGTGTGGTCTATATCCTTCTGGTCTTGGCAACCAACCCATGCCCGTGAACCGATGGTAGTTTTGAATTATCTTATCTGCATCTTCGCCGTGCATGGTTAATACGTGCACGTCATCGCCAAATCTGTCCTTGAATATATGCGGCTGTATGAATACCTTAGATGCATCTGGTTTATCCATCTTTAACTGGTTTGCTATGCCGTGCGCATCATCTATGGAGTCTTTATCCTTATTGAATGCTTTTATTGTCGCATGATATGGTATTCCGTCATCGGAAAGCGGCCTTCCTTCTACGGTAACGGGGTGTAGTAGAGCGATCCCATCTTCTACCAGTCTCTTGTATCCTTCTCCGACCTTGTTCAATGATTCTATTTTCCACTGCCCATTCGGAAAGTACTTTATTAACTCTTTCATCTTATGTATATAGTACCATATATCGACGGATTTCCGAATATATAAATTTGCAAGTAAAATCAACCATTAAGGAGACCTAATATGTACGGACGCAAAAGATTTCTTGATGAGAATTTTGAGCGCATCGAGCTCGCAGAAGAAAACTTCGCGTTTGACGAAGAAGATCTCCCCCGTCCCTCTGAAGATTTTGAAGAATATGAGCCCGAGTACTCGGAAGAGGAAGTAGAATACATTGAAGATCTGGATAAAGATTTCAGCTACGAACCCGAATTTGAGTACTAAATGACCGACAAGAATAAGCTCTCTAGATTAGAAATCATGGAGAACATAAAAGACTATTCATACGACGAACTGTCAGACCTGATGGACGAAGGTATTATCTCCATGTACGATGTCTACATGGGCACAATAATGGAGAAGATCTGGAACACTGACTACGAAGAGTGGCCGAGGGCATAACGACTGATTCCGAATATATATATTCGTGGAGGATATATGAGGAGTAAAACTGTTGTTCGCGTTCAAATGTCTTCTGAGATCGCAAGTTTTCTGGAAGCTGGTGGAAAAATCACCAAGCTTCCCACCAGGAGGGTTCCTAGGGGAACTAGGTCACGATCGACTTCTAATGCAGATAAAAAACCTGCAGACTTCTCGGCTCTTCCGACCAGCATCAAGATCCGCTTCGGTATCAAGTAAATGAGACTTATCAAGACCAACGACGGTCTCATTGGCTGGAAAAACTCAGACTACGTTGTCTGGTGCTCGAACATGCAAGAAGTCTACAACATCGGTTGGATTCAAATTGGTAGAATCAAATCTCTCGATGAAAAACAAAATTTCCGCGAAGAGGTAAATCTGGCAGTCGACATGATGACATCGCTCGGCCATTCGATGGCGCATTTCGGTGTCCTCGGTAATTTCATCTACTCGGAACTCGAATAATATGTATCTGGTGGTTGCGTATAACGAAATCGGTCATCTTGTCTTCGAGAAAGAAGTTCCCTCTCATGACGAGGCTTTGGAACTTGGAGAAGAATTAGTTGGCGAATATGAAGTTATCGTGTATCACCCGGATGGCGAAGAAGAGACTCTGTGATCAACTTTAAACGACCCCGTAGCTCAGTAGGATCAGAGCAACAGCCTTCTAAGCTGTGGGTCGCAGGTTCGAGCCCTGCCGGGGTCGCCATTTTCCGAAAATATAATGAGGAGTAAATTTAAGACGCCAAAGAGATGACCCTGACGATTGCATACACCTGAAAAGATCTAGTATGGGCGAGAGGTGTACCGGTTTGCATAGGGGTCTTATAAACCTTTGGTAGTGGGTTCAATTCCCACCTCGCCCACCATTTAAACGGGAGTGTAGTCCAACGGCAGAGACAACAGACTTAAACCCTGTTCAGTGTGGGTTCGAATCCCACCACTCCCACCATTTAAAACGAGAACAGCATGAAAACTAAACTATTTGCGGTCTATGCGTTATTAACGATAATTTCTGCTTGCACTAGCGCTCCTCCTAAAAAATGTTCCGAAACCAATAACGAAGAACAATGTCGATGCATTAGGACACGCGCTTGCAACAGACCGTAGTTCCAAAAATATACGTTGGCTATATTTTTAAGCTGTTGACAACAGCTACCATGAATTCAAAATTAAACGAGGCCAGAAAACTTTTCGACAAACTACCTGACTTGAATAAGTTTGAATTTGTTTATGGCAACGACATGAAAGATATCTATAGAGACTTTGAAAGATATTTACGACTTCACTCTTAAGAACAACTTGATGATGTTCTCGCGGAACTAACAAAAACGTTGAATGAATCATCGGGTATAAAATAATCATATTTGCACGTGATATTGGCCCGCTATCACGTGCAAGATTTATGCGGGTTAACATTTTAGGAGATAGAATATGTCTAAGCAAACTCAAAAAGAAGCAGTCTATTCAGCAGTTATGAACGTTCTGGCTGAGAACAATATCACGGTATCTGAGGGCGACAATATCAGCTCGATGATGACTCGTGAACTGCGGTTGCAGGTTAACCAAATTCTGGTAGAAGGTTTTTCTGCTGGAAACATCGCTCTTGATAAGAGTTTTAACGCTTCTGAGCTGCGGGCGTATGTCTCCGGTCTTCAGTCAAATTGGCTCCGCAAAGATACTCGCTTGAACGGCGGCGTATCTTATGCAGCAAAGAATCCTGGTTCTCGTAAGGGTTCTTCTGACCCTCAGCTAAAAGCGCTTCGTGCCCTTCTTTCCACTCTCACCGATCCCAGCGAGATCGCTGAGGTTCAGGGCCACATCGACAACAGGACTGCTGAGATTTCTCAGACAAATAAGATGAACACTACAATCGATTACTCTGTTCTCCCGCCAGAACTCGCTGCTAAATTCATCGCTAGCTAACATGAGTGATTCACGTCTCGAACCATGCGCATCTACTGCGGATCCTATCCGCGTGGACTCTATTAGCGCAAATACAAAATTTGGTCTATTAGACTTTATTTGTAAATTAAAGCTGACGCCTGGGGTGGCATGGTTCGAGGCGTGGGACATACCTTTGTCTATTCTAATATACGGTCCAGAGCTGCGCGCTTGGTGCGCCAAAAATCATAGTTTCAAAAATGAAACTCAAATACTTTGAACTAGCAAGAAAGATTGCTCGCAAGAGCACCTCCAAATACAAGTTGGGGTGTGTTATTGTTAGAAAAAATAGAGTCATAAATGTCGGATTCAACGACATGACTAAGACTCATCCAAAATCTAATGCATCATATAACACCCTTCATGCCGAGGTGGATGCCCTGATAGGCTTAGATTTTGATCTCACTAAAGACTGTGATGCATATATTTTTAGAGAGCACAAAGATGGCAAACTTGCCTTAGCAAGACCATGTTCTACCTGCATGCTTGCCTTGAAGAAGGCAGGCATAAACACGATATTCTACACTGTAGATGGCGGCTATACAGCGATAGATGTCGCTTAATCCGAATATACATACCTCTATGGATAACGACCAAAATCAATATGTTTTTGAGTTAGATTTGGAATCGTCGTCGTTGGAGTTAGATATAAAGTCTTGTATCCACGATTGGACCGAGTATGTCGGTTTTACAGATATTTATCTCTTCTGTAAGAAATGCGATGTCAAACAGTGCTAAGATGGCAAAAAAAATCTCTAAGAAAAAACTGTTGAAATCTAAACAGAAAAAAATGGACTTCGTCAAGTTGTTGATCAAGGTCTCAATGAGGGCAGCTAAAAGGTCCAATGGCGTCATAAAGGACATGTTTTTAGAGCAGGCGCTGAGGCTGGATTCGCAACTAGAAGAGCTAGAATCCGATATTAAATCATCTGACAAGATAAAGGGCAACGCATAATGGAGTGCATTTTTGGACATATTGATTTTGTCGTTCTCGATGGTAAAATCTATGCCATCATGTCTCTTGACACACTAGATATTGGTAATTATACGGAGCCTGTGGTCGTCAAACCTAAACTTCGGTTGATCTCTTCAAATGAAGAATAAAATTGCCACCATCATGATTACTGCGCTATCTACCTCTTGTGCCCCGGAAGTCCATTCCGTCAAGATAGGCAAGATACAGCCAGAATTTGTACCATATGTAGCCAAATTTGAGGCAATGAGCGGCAGCAAGGTGTCAGATATTGACTTTGAATTCAAGGATATGCAGAAACCCGTAATTGGTCTCTGTGTTATCTGGTCAGATAGAAATGGCCAAGACAAGTACATCTACGTAGATCCGACTTATTGGAACGATCCAAATGTCACGGAAGATCAAAAAGTAAGCGCCATCTTCCACGAAATTGGACATTGTCACCTCAATAGAGATCATACGACCGATAAGATGTCGTACAAAAAACAAAATCTAACATACAAGGTACCTTCAAGCTTCATGTATCCGAGCATTTTTTATGGTGACTTCTATAAACCTCTGGAGAACTATTATTTTTCAGAGCTAATCTCTCCAGACTTGAGGAAGGTGGATTGATGCGCGTTCTGCTAAAACTTTTTATTTTTTGCTGGCTAGCTATGTGCGGCTTTGGCGCCTGGATGTCACTAAATGTATTGACATATATGCTGCTAATGTCCATGAATGCGACCAGACTGTTTCCTGTCACTTGGTTGATGTCTGTAACCTCTGGATTAACACTGTTCATAGTCGCGTATAGAAGTCTCAAATTTGATGTGGTCGAATATGTCAAGTGCAAAGCACTCGTGAGGAGCAAATAATGCGTCGAACTCTTAAAAAGAAGACTGTCTCTACAAAAAAACGAAAAAAGGTAAGGACCAACATCATGATAGATAACGATAGAAGAACAGAGGCTGTTCAGCCACGTAAGAGATCCACCATGCCCTACGTACTACTTGGTGTGTGTCTCGTTGCGTTGAGCTCATTGGTCATTACGTCAAATATCACTCTGCCGTTCACTGAAAAGACTTCTGCTCTTTTAGCAGCTATCACCTTTAACATTGGCGTGTTCTGCTTGTTCAAGCCGCTGTTGAATGCAGTTGACGGCGGACGACAAGCCCCAATGTCATACACCGAATACTCCTTATCCAGAATCAAGCAACTGCTGGAGCAACAGCGCAAGTAGTGCGATGGAAGATTTTTCTCTAATAAAAGAAATTTGCTATATCCTTTCGCTTAGGAACGAGATAAATAATCGGCGCTCGAAGGCCCGATATTCGATGTACTATTACGAAACTGCAGCAAATAACTTAAAAGCTTTTTTAGAGCTAAATAATTCTACTGGTTCTTCCCTGTCGAAGAAAGATATCGATAGACTCACTGCAATTCTTAAATCTGACAATTATAGATCTAATATTTCTTCCAAAGTCCCTGTAAAACATCTGAAACTAGGCGTGCAATTCTTGCTTAAGAAGGCCCTTAGAGCAGAAAAAAAATATGTCAAATGTAAGCTAGAGACATATAAACTTACAAAAAAGTATCACAATCGGATTCTTTTCTTACTTAAAAAGATTAATGCCTTTATCGTTTGGGATAACGGATACGCGTACTATATCTGCTTTAGACTAGATGATAAGCCTAAAGGCGGCATAAATAGAGATATAAGCAAAGACATAAATAGATCTAAAATAGACGAGTTAGCTGTTCAGCACCGTCTGGATCTAGAAATATCTAAATTGCTTAAATAATATACCGAATATATAAACCTCTCGAGGTTGTATGCAGAAAAAATGTGAACTGTGCGACATGGAATATAATATTGATTTGCGCCGTGGCAAGCCCGGCAAACTTACGCATTGCTCAGACTGTGCAGAAGATGACGCCGTAAGATTTACAGGCAATATGATTTACGATCACAAGACGGGTTGCTCTATCCAGATCAACAGTGATCCGGGATTGACCAATTACATAATCAATGCCACTAAACTTAGAAGCAAGACATCAAATCTTGGCAACAATGGTAAGGTTACTTATAAAACTAAGGGCAGCGATCGCTGCCTCCTTACTGTAAATGGTTCAAACGCTAAAGGTAAAATGACGTGACCGATCTATTTGAAGATCAATACACTACTAGTTTAGTTGGTGAAGTTGTATGGGTTTTAAACGCATTGTCTATAATAGACAACCAGCACTTGAAAACCATAGACGAAATATCTCTTCGCTTTTGTGATGACTGCGGCGCGTCCAATGAACTTTGCGTGTGCCACGAAATAGAAAACTATAGATCTCACAGAGAATATGATGATGGTGCCTCGTTTGAAGACGACTATTGACACAATCATATTCATTATCTTGATTGCGATAGTCGTAATGTCTCCGACTAAAGCTCTATCGTTTGATGTTGTTCCGCCGCTTGAATCTATGTTGCCGATATCTAGCTCTATAGATAGAACCGCCTTTATTGCAGCGCAAAGAGCATTTTTTATACAGACAGGGGCTCAGCACAGCTATGAAACATTGAAGCGTGCAGTGAATAATAAGATCTCTTTTTTGGAGAACAAGGCTTATTCTTTACTAGATGATACACCCATCAATAAAGATCATTTCTTGATTGTTGTAGGCGGATTGTATACCATAGCAATCAAAAAACATTATCAAAGTACTTTTAAAAATCCACTTAATAAATCTGTAAATCACTACATAAAGTGGAATAGAGAAGTCGCAGAGACCGGAATTACTCTTCAATTTTAATCTTATTGGTTAAGTGATGGTCCCATCTAATGTACGGATTTTTTAATGCAAATTCTCTTCGCGACGGGTGCATTGACTCTATGGCAAAGCAGCAGAATCCACACGTTGGGCATTTTAACCACCAGACGAGCTCCTCGTGCGGTCTAAGAACAGCAATATGACACTCGGAGCAGATTACCATGACTAAATTATCTCATAAGTTGGACCTAACAAAGAGGCTAAGTTTTCTATCGATATTGTTGGCCGGCTGCTCAATGGTAAATACTTTTATCGTAGAAAGCGATATAGATCCATATGTTGATTCGCAATTTAGACCGCTGGTACTTCTCTTTAAAGAGGAAGCAGAGATTAGAGGTCTAAAGATAGATACCAAAAATATTACACTAATATTTGATCTGGTTGATGATGATCCAGATACTATCGGTGCTTGCTATGCCAACTTCCGCAAGTCCTACATCAGGATAAAAACAGACACGTGGTATCCAATGTCGCCGGAAGAAAAAGAGATGTTGGTGTTTCACGAACTTGCTCATTGCGTTCTTGGTAGGCATCATTGCGAGGTAGAAGAAGAAAATGTGCCGATATCTATAATGAGTCCGCGCATATTAACTACACTACAGTACAAGAACAAGAGAAAAGAGTATTTAGATGAACTCTTCAGACCAAGCAATCGATGCAATAACTCTAATTAAAAGATTGATGCTTTCCACATTGAAATATGTTTCCGCAAACATAGCTGCGGAGCGCAGTTCTGCACTATATAAAGCAACAATGCTAAGATGTCTACCTGTAAAAGGTGACAATATTTTGACTGTAAAGGCTAAAATTCAAAGACAAAGAGCCCTATCTGACCTACTTTACTCAAATAATTTTCGTGAATTTCTATTAAGAAGTAAGCACTACGCAAACATGGCGTGCGATCACGCCATGGATGTCATTGTTTCTGTCGACAAAAGATTCTTGACGGGCGAACTACCTCCCGAATATAATATCTCCAATATTGGAGGACAAGATGAAATCTAAAGTATTTGTTGAATCTTTTAAGGGTTCAAATGTTTTTTCAGTCTGGGAAGTGGATGATAGCGACAATAAAATTGGCCAATATCCACTGGTATCTCTAGGAGAAAAGAAAGCGACCTCTCTCATGAGACACATTGAAGATTTCATAGAGTACGCAGAAAAAAGTCGATCAAACCTCGAGAGAAAGGTTCGTTGATATGAAGATTGATTTTCTTTCGCTCCTGGAGTCTCTGAAAGAGATGAAATATGATTATTCTAGAGTTGGCGGCGAAGATGCTGAAAAAGCGGTTCTTACCGTCGAAATCGTAGAGGAAAATCCAGGCGAAGGTGTTATGGTTGGCTGTCTTAGACTCTCGTCCGTCAGTCAGGCAAAAACTCTATATACGGGTAAAGCCATCGAGGTGACGCGCACTATAGAAGTATATTCTGCTGAATCCACTTGGGTGCCAAGATTCTCCAGACAAGAGGTCAGCGAAGTCTCAACGAAAAGCTAAGAAATCTTACCAGGTGAACTGGTAGAGCCTGAGACTGGTCCAGTCTGAGATGAAGGACCGCCAATGGTATTAGCTATGCCGGTAATGGATATTCCTGGTTCAACTTGGGCATTGCTAGTGATCTCATCTATTATGTCGGCAGCTATGCCAGATATGGCCTCTGCCATCTTTTGCCATTGGGCATTGGCCTCACTATCATAACCATCTCCCTTGCTAGCAGCCGGACCAAATTGCGTCTTTAATCCGTTATATATAGTCTCTTTTATCTTGGACTTTAGTCCACCTGGGCTCATTGGCATTTTATTTACCTCGTATAAATTATACTATGGATGTAGATATATACTCTGACGGATCTGGAAATACGCAGACTAAGAATGGCGGATGGGCATATAGAATATTAATAGACGGTAAATTAGTTGCAGAAGATTCTGGGCACATAAAAGATGCAACAAATAACTCTGCTGAACTACGTGGCGCAATTGAAGGTTTAAAAAAGGCATTAGAGATATGCAAGAATCTTTCTGACAAGAAAACATATTCACTTATCAGTGATTCTAAACTTGTATTAGGTTACGCAGATGGCACTTATTCGTGTAAGGCGCAACATTTGATAACTCTATATCTTGAATTGAAAGAGCTTAGTTCTAAATTAAATTTACAGACTACATGGGTCAAAAGTCACTCAGGTGATTTGAATAACGAGGCATGTGATAAGTTAGCAAAGTCAGCCCGCAAGAACGTTCCCGCGGGCTGACACTGCTACAGTTGCATGATTACTTTACGGGGCAGACCCCAGAAGCACACTCCATCGAATCTAAGAATTCAACGTACCCAAGTTGCATACTAGATATTGGTATCGTCTTATTCTTAAGCGATTCATATTGCTCTTTGGAAATTTCTTCATATGGGGCTTGATCAAAACCGTGATCGCTGTGTAATAAAAAACTGCAAGTTTTAATATTGTCATTGTAGTTTGTTTTAAGCCATTCCCTTATTTCTGGTAGCTCTTCTTTGCGATAATACACCGTACACGATACAGCATTGTCACTCCATTCTGTCTGAAGTCTTTTGACCCAATTAAGTTGAGATATAGCGGATACATCTTTTGCTAGAATTGTTCCGACAGGGTAAGAGCATGGAAACTCTACTACCACGGTATTCTTGTCTTCTGTCCTATCAAAGTTTCTTTGAAACTCTATCTTGTATCCATGATCTTTACATACTTGAACCAGTGGAGAATCGGACGACATACGTATTCTTCTTATAAAATACTGATATATGCCTGGATGAACACCGGGAGTAACTCCAGCCAATAGACTTAATGTTCCACTGGGCTTAGTAGTAGTTAATTTGATCGACTTAGGCCAACCTTTTGATCTAGAATATTCATCGTCGAATTTTCTAAGAAATTCATAAGTTTCAGAGAGCCAAGAACGTTGTTCTTCTGTGGCTTGAAGATATCCAGTGACCCCAATACCCATCCTCATGTTTTTGTGCACCACAGATTCTGTATCTTCATGGTGGCACCTCAATCTAAGGGAGTGCTTATTTATTCTGTAAAGCATTGATGCGACGTCCATTAGTTCACTCTTATTGGCAATATTTGGAAGGAATATCTCTGCAAGACAGCAGGTCTCCTTATCTTCCAGGGATTGCTCTGCGCACGGATTGAAGCCAACAATATTTTTATCTGGATATTTTTCTCCATCTAAAAGTCTGCCGCAATTTCTAGCTAACTTTAGATTTATAAGACCATATGGTTCCCCATTGCCTATATAGCCCTGCCAAAATTGCTCAGGAAGAAGGTTCATGTCATTACAGACAATAGAGTTATTGGACATCGCTCTCCAGTTAGGAACATTTCCTAAATCCCATCTCTTTGCGTTCAAGAACTGTAAATCGTCCATGTCGCCTATCGCTATCTGCGCAGATCTTCTGACATTTCCGGATACCACTATATATCCGATTATGTTCATGATGTCTAGACAATCTATTGGCCTAAGTTGTTTTCCTCTTCTGAGTTTAATTATCTCCGCAATTTTCTCTATTCCCCAGCACAATTCTTCTGGACCAGAAGCAACTCCGCCAAAACCTTTGATCGATGCACCTCTGCCTCTCACTAACATCGTTGAGTATGTAAAGCTCTTACCAGTATAGAAAAATGCTCTCAGTACTCTATCTAAAAGTTCTGTCCAACCCTCTCTGGAATCCGGCACAATGAAATCTGCATCTTTAGTGTCTTTTCGCGTTACACTCACGTCTTTATTTAGTGTGGGCGGCATCTTGTACACATACTCTCTTTGTATGTTGTATCCAACCCCAGAACCGAGCATTAGCATATCGAATGCCCAAACAAACGGTCTGATTGGATGGTCTACAGCAGTGACGGCGCAATTCTGCAGAGACGCGAGACCGTGTCTATCGACTGTTTTTGATCCTAATTGCCATAGAAATCTACCGGCAACCATTCCCTTTAGACCTAGAAGATATTTTCTTAATCTATCTTCCTCTTCTGCCGAAAAACCAACCTTTAGCTGCGATCTGCAAGATTCGACTACTCTCTCTATCGTATCTTCAAATTCTTCAGTGTTTGAGCTAGCATCATCTTCTACTAACTTTCTTGCATATGTTCTTTTGAATGTAATATAGCCCAATTCGCCCCATGGTGTTTTCACGGTCGACTCCCTTTTAATTTATTTTTGTTGTTGTTCTTGCAGCAATGAAGCTGTTGATGTGTATATGTATGAGAGTTTAAAATTTACGCGATCGAAAATGTAAATCATACGTGGTAGAAATATATTACCAGAACATGAGGGTCAAATATGAGCATAGAGCAAAATAAAAATAACTTAGAAAATATTTTTTACAGCGATAAAGACGTGGAGTTGGTGTCGTGCACTCCCAACGCAGAGGAAATAATTTCGTATTGCGCTAGGGTAAGCAATCCGAATAATCAATTAAATTTTAGTAATTCAGAAAAACTAATCAATTATCTGATAAAGCATAAGCACTGGAGTCCATTTGAGATGGCCAGTATGACTCTACAGATAAAAACTTCTAGGGCAATTGCGCCTCAAATATTGCGCCATAGATCTTTTACATTTCAAGAATTTAGCCAGAGATATTCCTCTGTAGATGAATCTGGTTTAGTACTTACAGCGGCCAGAAGACAAGACAACAAGAATAGACAAAACTCAATCGATGACGTGCCTCAGCACATAAAAAACGAGTGGGAAAATAGACAATTACAAAATTGGAAAAATTCTTTTGAGCATTACACTTGGGCACTCAATAACGGTATTGCAAAGGAGTGCGCCAGGTTTATTCTTCCGTTAGGAACCGCAACGACACTATATATGAGCGGTTCTATTAGAAGCTGGATCCATTATATAGAATTAAGATCTGCCAACGGTACTCAGAAAGAGCATATGGACATAGCAGAAAAATGTAAAGAGATATTCAAGGCAGAATTACCACTAATAGCAAGAGCCGTAGAGTGGTGATTATTTATGCTGTTTGATACCCATCACATAATGTGCTATATCAGAAATAGAAGATGCAGCTCTAGAAACTTTAGCTTTAACCCAGTCAGGCGCAACTTCAGATTCTTTTAAGTGATCTCTTATTTCCTCTATGTGATGATCCATTGATTCAAGTTCGGACATTAACATGCTAGAATCTACATCGTCGCCGGCCATATCTTTGGCCTTATTTAAAGACAATTCTTGTGAATCTTCATCTTCATTCTTGATTACCCTCAATCCCTCGCCTGGATGAGCGAGTATATGATTAGCCATACCTTGAGCTAAATGAGCAGAAGATTTAGATTTGTCGATCATTAGCTTTATTTTCTTTTTATTTTCTGGTTTTGCATTAGAATTATCTACCAGTGAATGCGCTAGTTTTTTAGTTTCACTGTGATCTTTCATTGCGGCAACTTCATTAACGTGGCCTATGTTAAACACAGACTCACCTTTTTTAGGTTTAGATTTAGAATCATCATCTGAAGAGGGTGGGACTGCAACGGCAACCCCTTTATTTAATTCTTCTGTAGCTTGCTGGTTCTTATTTAAGACCCATTCAGACCAATCTGGTAAACTTTTTACCACGCTAGTGACATTCTTCTTTGGTTTAGGTAAGATTGGCTTGCCAACTTCATCCTTCTTATTCGGCTTGACGGGCTCTTTATGATCTGGTTGAACAATAGGTGGTTTCTTAGGTCTTCTCTGCGAACCATCGCCAGGAGGCATCGCTGGAACAACGCTGGGCTCCATCTTGTTTAGTTCTTTTTTATATTCATTATTCTTTTGTAAAATCCATTCAGACCAATCTAGACGGTTAGACATATTTTCATACCCTTTTTAGTTGCTACATTTCCATCTACGTCTTGCTTTACAAGCCCTTTTTTCTGGGTCTTTTTTGCAATCTATGTTGTGCATCTCTATTTGTCCCTTGTTGCGCGCACAAAAACTTCTTTTACGAGGTCCACCTTCTGGCTGTGGCGCTTTTAGATTGCCGCCAGTCGCCTTATTGTATGACTTTCTACCAGCTTCTGTTAAGCCGCCTTTTTCTGACTTATGTTCTTTTTTAGGTGTCCAACCTTTGGCTAATATGGCCTTTATTAGAGCATCTTCTGTTTCTTTAGATACATCAGACCCAAATAACATATCTATGTCTTCGTTGTCATACATAGACATCTCTATATCTGATTTTCCAAAAGCCTCTAAGTATGTCTCTCTATTGTTGGAATTTTTAGGCGCAACTTCTTCTTTTTTAATCGGTTCGCAAGATCCCTTGCTATACGCTTTCTTGCCAGGAACTGGCTTATATCCTTCCCAGCATCTTTTCTCTAATTGCCACTGACCATTTGACTTAACTACAGTCTTTTCGCACTTTGAGGTACAAACATGATCTTCAGACATAGCCATCGGTTGCGCAGACGCACCGTTGTTTGCTGCGGAGCCATAAGATTCGTTCACGTTTTTAATTAGTTGACCCATATAAGTGCTTCAGTTGATTAGTTATTATAAGTTAATTTTACCATATTTACCATTTAAAAAACGAAATTAGTACAATATATAAAAGGTGGTGCAAAATGGAAGATGACTTCGTGAGATCTCATGAGATTTGGGTGACTAAGTTTGACGAGGAATCTGCTCAAAAGTTTAGAGATGCCATCTTAAATCAATCTAGAATGGACCCAAGAAGACCAATAATGGTATACATCGATTCCTATGGCGGCTCCGTTGATGCCCTGGCTAAAATGATAGAGACGATAGATGAAATACCAAATACGGTAGTTACAACCTGCATGGGTAAGGCTATGTCTTGCGGAGCCATCTTATTGAGCCACGGAGACATTAGGTTCTGCGGTAAGCACAGTAGGGTTATGGTGCACGAGACAAGCTCTGGGACCGCAGGCGATGTCCACGATATGCATGCAGACATCACTGAGACCAAAAGATTAAACGAGCACTTTTTAGGCCTCCTAGCTAAGAACTGCGGATTCAAAGATTATGAAGAGATTAGAGAGCTTATAAAAAAGCAAGATGGCAGGGATAGATATATGGATGCCCCCTCAGCTTTAAAATTTGGTATCATAGACGCAATAGGGACGCCTAAGATAGTATCCAATCTTATGTATGAAATAGTTCAGACACCCGAAAAACCAATGATAGATAAGCACAATAAAACCACTCTAAGTCCTAAAATAAAGAAGACTAAGAAACAAAAATCCGATATTAAAAAACAACGGGTGGAAAAATGAGCAAAGAAACTACTGCTGCAAATGAAGGTAAAGTGGTCATCTCGGCAAGAGATTGTCAGAGCGCGCTAGATTTCTGGCGCCACTTTAATATACCTGTCCCGGAAGAACTGCTTAAGGCAGTTGAATCGTTCACCGATGAGCCATCTTTTCCAAACCAAGAGCGGGTTAAATATGAAGTGTGCAAAGCCATTTCCACTTCAGACCATCCGGCCTTTAAAGACGAGTACTTTGTTAAGATAGTCGAGGAGTGCGCCGCTGTTGCCTACAGCATGACATTTGATCAAGATCTAGAAAAATCTCTGACAGAACAATAACTTATAATCTAACGTAGATGTCGTTCGACTTTATATAGTCGAGTGATATAATCTAGGTGTAGGAGTTAATTTCTGTCAAAGCGACTCAAACAGAAGATCAAAGACATTAGTGGATTAAGTCTATTAAATAAAGAAGATAGACTTATGAGAGCCAACGAGATACTTCATAGTAAAGATGCAAAGCAATCTATCTGCAACCAAATTTTAGGTTGCACATATAAAGAGGTAGAGCGCGTGATGCTGTCCGTGATTCAGTCACAGTCGATCAGCGATCGACAAAGAGAGCAGATGGAATTACAAAAGAGTGTACCGGAAAAGTTCGATCCAGAGATCGAATTCAAGGTGAGCTCAAAAATCTTCTCCTCCAAAGAAGCCAGTTACGCCAGTTTCACCCCGGAAGAATGCGCATTGCTGTTGTTGGAAAGCAATAGGCCTGCAAAACAGCCTAAGTCTAAAAACTTAGATATAGATTATCCGGTATACTCTCTTGAAGAGACACAAGAACTATTTGGTGAAAAGATATGGGATTCTACGAAGACGACAGAATAAGAGCAAAAAATAAACGGTTTGAACGGCAGAATAAATCTTCTGTCGACAAATCAGAAAATAAACCATTTAATTTTAGTCTTCTGATAGAAGCGCTATCCGTATATCAAAAGCTAATCGACATGGGCTTATCCCAACAGGACATAAAGAAACATATTAAAGATTGCTCTCATTTTACTGACGACAAATACCGATCCGATATCTACAAGTGTTTAGAACGTTTAATGGTATCTGTCAACAATGAAGATTCTAAATAAAATATCTTTTTTTATCGTCTGCGGTTTCATCTCTGCCTCTTCTGCTAATGCCGATAAGCCTATCATAGTGGCAGTAATAGATAGCGGCATTGGCAATCTAGCTAAGAATTCTATTTCCATGTGTAAGCATGGTCATCGAGATTTCACAAAAACATCTCTGATAGATACTTCTGGTCATGGTTCTCACATTAGTGGCCTCATAGATCAGTATGCAAAAAATTCTGTCGCCCGCAGCGACGATGAGCTCTTGTCCCTCAAAGATAAAAAGATCAATTATTGTCAGGTCATACTCAAATTCTATGATCCCCGCACAGCAACATCTAGTTCTACTGTCAGAAGCATGGTGAATGCGCTCAGGTGGGCGATCAACATCAAAGTGGACATCATAAACATATCTGCTGGCGGTGGATCCTCAAACGATGAAGAAAAAAAGTATATCAAGCGCGCTCTTGATACGGGCATAAAAGTTGTAGTTGCTGCTGGCAACTATGGTTGCGAACTTGGATCCGCGACACATAAAAAAGTCAATAACAAAACAACTATTACAGGTTGCAGTTTTTACCCAGCGATGTACGATGAGCGCCTAATTGTAGTAGGTAACCTAGATGTTAACAATAATCGCTATTATAGCTCTAACTATGGTAATTATGTCAATAGTTGGGAACACGGCGTATCTAGAATTTCTTACGGCATAGAGAAGATTTCTGAGTCGAGCACTGGTACATCGCAGGCCACTGCTGTAAAAACAGGAAAACTCGTGAAGTCTATGTTAGACTCTCGTTGAGTGAGGTAGAATATCCAAATATTGGAGTCAAAATGAAAAAATCTAAAGTTAAAACTAAACTCAACAAAAAATTAAAACCTGCAATTGCCAATGCTAAAAAGGCAGTACTGAAGCATAAAGACGCTATTGCTGCAACAACTTTAGCTGCAGCTATTGCGGCAGCCATTGCAGCTATTGCTGTAAAAGCCCCGGAACTTAGGGACGCTTGGCTAAGAAATAAAGTAGGATCAAAGAGTTATATAATGTTTGAACCTGGAATCGGTAGCGGCACAGGATTCATGGTGAAGGCGCCGAGTGGCAAATCATATTTGCTAACAAACGATCATGTATGCGATGCGTCAACAGACGGAGCCCACTTATCTGTGATGGATGACAATGGCGAGTTTATACCTAGATCCATATTACATAGATCTGAAAAAACTGATCTTTGCCTACTAGAGGGCATGCCAGGAGTAGAAGGTCTAACGGTCAGTACTTCGCCTCCAGACAAGGGAGACTCGCTGGCAGCGGTTGGGCATCCTGCCGGATATTTGACGACGATGACAAAAGGTACTCTCATCATGTCTAAAGACATAGAGATTCCAGAAGGATACATCTCCATTAAGATGGGTAGCGCGCCAGAAGAATTAATTCCCCAAGAACTGGGTGGAATGCTTGAGAGCGAATGCGATAAGCCTAAAAACAAAGTCCTAGTTCAAAAAAGGGATTTTTTAGGTCTAGAATATGTAGTTAAGGTGTGCATGAATGTTACTAAAAACGCATATTTTACAACAATTCTCGCGCAACCTGGAAGTAGCGGGTCTGCTGTGGTAAATGGATGGGGTCAAGTAATCGGTGTTCTATTTGCCGGCGATTCATTTGGCTGGTCAATGCTCGTATCTCAAGAAGATATGCAAGATTTCTTGAAAAAGTACTAAATCCGAATTTATCCATTTTCGGATGGAGAGAATTATGATTAAGAAACCCATGTTGGCCGCCTCTATGGAAAATAGTCGTGGTCAGCAGATGTCATTTGTTGATTTAAAATACCCATTAGCGGCATCTATTAAACTAGATGGCATCAGGTGTTTAAGACTTAATTCTAAGTCGCTGTCTAGATCATTCAAGGACATACCTAATAGGTATATTCAAGCCAAAATGTCTGTATTGCCGGACGGTCTCGACGGCGAATTGATGACTATAAATCGAGACGGTTCTTTGAAGGAGTTTTCTGACATCCAAAGCGAGGTGATGTCAGAAGATGGCGAACCTAACTTTATATATCAAATCTTTGATTTCGTAAAAGACTCCATAGATAAGCCTTACATAGATAGAGTCAAAGACTTGGTTGCCTGGGCAAATGATAAACCGGAGTTCTGCGTCCTGGTGTTACCCACAATCGTCAACAACGAGGCAGAATTATTGGAATACGAGGAACAGGCGATAAGACAAGGTCATGAGGGCATAATGACCAGAAAATTAACTGGACCCTATAAATGCGGTCGGTCATCGTTCAAAGAACAATATCTAGTCAAGATAAAAAGATTCGTAGATTCAGAAGCAATCATAGTTAAACTAGAAGAAAGACTGCATAACACCAATGAAGCATCGCTGGATGAATTGGGTCATACCAAGCGATCCACTGCGAAAGCGGGTATGGTGGGTGTCAATACATTAGGCACCATGTTCGTGAAAGATGTTCACGACGGTAGAGAGTTCGGAATAGGCACGGGTAAAGGCCTAGATGATTCTCTCAGAAAAAGGATTTGGGACAATAAAGAAGAGTATTTGGGAAAGATAGTTCGATACAGATACCAAGAGGTTGGGGTAAAAGATTTACCTAGAATACCCTCTTTTCAAGGTTTCAGAGATCCTATCGACATGTCGACATAATATGTGGAACTCACCGTGAGTATTAGATCTGAAATAGAAGCTCTTAAACGATTAAATGACTTGACTGGTCAACTTGAAGACGTTCTCTTCTTCTTGAAAGAAGAGGGACTGATAGATGTGGTCGCCATTAAGACCATTAAGAATTCTTCTGATAGACCTAAAGAAATACAATCATTGCTCAAAAAATTAAATACAATTGGTAAAATCCAATTATTGGAATATAAATGGAACATTTTGCCAGTTGAAATACTGACACTATTGATCGTTACAGATAAAAATCAAAAACAATTTTCCTTTGGTGAATAAATGAAGAGTCAAAAGCAAGCGGTCGTAGATGAAGTTGCCAAAACTTTGGGCAACAGTTTTGTCTTTGGAAAAGACGTGGCATTGTCACTGTTGTCTACTTTTGACATCGATAGGATATGCGATTCGATTACAGACAGCATATGTGCTGGACATGTTACTTACAGTAAACCTACTACTATAAAACGCAATGTTCGCATCTATGTGAAGAGTATGGTGATGAATCATCTAAAAAGAGCAAGTTCGCTAAATGGCGGCATGAGAAAAAAAGCTTTAACATCTAAACACGTACCCCGTTCAGCGTCCCAACCTCTTCCCAAGGGTATAGATCTTAATATTTTGCCAGATTATCTAGTAGATCTCGCAGTATCGTTGGTTAAATAAATGACTGATCAATGTGAACACTCCTGGCATAAAGTTTGGTTAGCCAATAAAGATTATGCACTGCATTTAGTGTGCATAAAGTGCTGGTATCTTAAAAAGATAAGAGAAGATAACACAGAATAATGTCAAACTTTAAAATTAAATGGCGCCTTTCTGATCCAGACAGTGGGATATTTTCTAACAACAAGTTCATACACGATAATGGCCGTGTGTCAAATAGGCTGATGAAATTTTCTAGTAATTCCACAATTGCGTGGGGTATCGATGAACTTGAAGAAGTAGAATACGGTATCGACAAAAAAATATACAATGTCTCATTTTGCGGAGTCAACGTAGACTATAATGGTCCAGCAATTGGCAAGACATTTTAAATCTTAACGAGAATTTAATGAGCAAACAAGGTAAATTTATTCTAAAAAAGAAGACCTCATTTACTGAGATGGCAAATGGCGCATGCTCTGAATTGCCAGAATCAGATCTATGCTTTCAAGATACTCAAAACATATATCAATTTGAGTTTCACAGTATAGAACAAGAAGATCTTTACGAAATAAAACCCGGAACCTACATGTTTCTAGAAACTAGAGCGGGTCTAGAATTAAAGACTCTTCTCTTTAAAGAAAGAAACTTATTGGATTCTGCTACAAACACCAATAAAATCATAAATGAGGCGCATACATTCTTTAAAAAACTTCATGTATATGAGCGTCTCAATAGACCTAAAAAAAGAGGGGTACTATTGTATTCTTCTCCCGGCATGGGAAAAACCTCTGCGATAGAAAAAGTATGTTTAGATCTTCTAAAACAAGATCCCGGCACTGTAGTGGCCGTTTGGCCCACATCTGATGTCGACGCAGACCAGATCGTAAAATTTTTTAGTGTGAGATCGAAATATGCATCAGAGTGCACAAAACTGGTTCTAGTTATAGAAGATATAGGAGGCGGGGAAAGGCAGGCAAGCAGGGGCGCGAATGCAGTCGATTCTGGTCTATTGAACTTATTAGACGGAGTAGGTAAGGTATTTAAATTACCTACATTCATCATTGCAACCACAAATCACCCAGAAAACCTGCTTTCTTCTCTTGCTGATCGCCCCGGCCGATTCGATTTGATGATGAAATTACAGGCTCCGTCTGTCGAAGAAAAAATAGAATTAATGCAGTTCATATGCAAAAGGTCTTTGACGGAAGTAGAAAAATCTGCTCTATCCAAGAAGGGCACAGAAAGCTTTAGCATAGCCCATCTAGAAGAAATTGCGGTAAGAGCAGAACTTCATGATAAGACATATGAGCAAGTCATAGACGAACTAATAAAACATAAAGAACTCTTTTCGAAAGATTTTGACGACAAGAGTTCTAAGATGGGTTTCCATTTCTAAAAACCATCGCGTGACTGCGTGCACGCGCGATGGCGGTATAAGCACGCAAATCAAAGGAGAAACTATGTCGTTTGTCACTCATAAGTACACTATCAGCCTTCTGATGTCCGAAGTTGAATCTCTCACCTCTAGTCAGGTCAGCGATTTTTCTTCTATCGTCAGCGCTCTGAGTCCTCGAGCAGGCGCGCGCAGTGCAAAGATTGCCGCACTCTCCTCTTATGTCGGAGGTAATGTCTCGCGAGTGCTGAATAATTCATCGCTCGGCCGCACGCCGCGCCAACGACTGCTGAGAGCACTGAGGACCAGGAAGTCCAGCCGTTCTTTCACTAATTGAATTAGGCGATAACAGATTGATGCGCCGGCGAGATTAACACCTCTGCCGGCGCATTTTTGTTTTGCTCTGGTTGATTTTCTTGAAGAACTAAGTTAGGATCAACGGGTTCTTTTTTAATCTCGTTCAGTTCTATTTTAGGAACCTTTAACTTATTTATCCTAGCGTATATACCGTGTATGAGGTTCTTCATGTCCTTGCTGGAGGGCACTTTCTTTAAAGCGGACTGTCTCGCCTTTCTTAAGTTGCCTCTCTTTCTTGGCTCTATTATCTTATCTGCCAATCCCAGCATTATGGCCTCATCTGCTGTTAAATACAGGTCTCTTTGACACACGTCTTCCCAAAACTCCTTAGGCATTCTAGAATTTACAGCATATATTTGATATAGCAGCGTTTGAAGTCTCTTCATCTCCGCTGCTTGAATCTGAGCATCCGTATGTTTTCCTTCAAAACCATCAGTGCCGTCGTGCACCATGACTGTAGTATTGGGGTGAAGCAACCGCTCATCGCATGCCACCATTATCCATGTGGCTGCAGACATTATGACACCGCTACCGATGAACTTTATCTGACATGGGCTTGCCAATATCTCGTCGTGAAGACGCAACATATCGTATGGCGAACCACCATAGCTATTCATATATATCTCTATTGGTTTACCAGGAGCATCTGCCGACAGCTTATGTAGGGCTCTGACCGCCAACTCTATGGAAGCCTGAGTAAAATCACCTATAGACTCATTGTCTATGCCGTCCAGAGGAGAACCGAAGTATATCTTTCTATTTTTAATGTCTACGCCGTATGCTAAAAGCTCATCTAATTCTATCTTCATAGAGGACCTCTATACAAGTTAATTCTACCTAACCGTATGTATGCCCCTCGCTTAAGGATGCGAAATGGGTAAAATATACTATGTTGGTATTATAAAATGACAAAAGATGAGTTAATTCAGCTAACTATTAAACAATTAAATGAGAGTTTAAATAGTTCACCTGAATGCTTTGAGCTATTGGAAGATCCACTGTGGCCTATACTGGATACGACTAAGAGCTATATCACTATAGTGTGGCGCCTGAAGATAGACATAAACGGCGATACCTACTTAGATCCCAATAATTCACCTAGAACCATCATATTGAGTTATTCATTCTTTTCTAAAAAATTAAGTTGCTACATCTATTTCAGGGACGTAGATAGTCCGCACAAGGCGATAATGGCGGATGCAGCTATCGATGTGGCATACAAGTTTCCTATATTCAATAAGTCCTATAGAAAATTTAAGAAATTTAGAACCAACCTAATAAACAAAATAAAAGAAAAAGAACAACTTGATTACTTAAAAAAGTTAAATTGCATATTTCCCGCTGCGTTAGACGAAAAACTATTCGACTGATCCCGAAACGAATCCTCGTTGAGGTAATGATGGCAAGTAAAAAGACTGAATCTGTTGAAGAATATATGGCCAGGGGTGGAGTAATCACGCTCATACCGACCGTAGTTAGCGAAATCAAGAGCGTTGTTCCTAAGAAAAATCTCATCGGTTGCGCCTCCATGATGTCTATGGAGGAGGCTGAACTTTTTTATAGTGAGACTAGACTTAAACCTAAAGTTAAGAAAAATAAAGCGCCGAAAATCGACATCAGCGCGCTTCCTCCTGGAATCAAGTCTAAGTTTATTGACAAATTAATCGATGGTGAGACAGATGAAGACGAAGACGAAGAAAAAGAGTAAGCCGGTTGAAGAGGTACTGAAGTCTGCACCTACTGTGCAAGTAGGCACTATAAATTTGACCATGTCAAAAGAGGAGTTAAATACGCTGATAAACTTGATGACTATAAGCGCCAAGACGTTTGAGACTCTAGCCATTAGAGCAGCTCAAGAAGACGACAAGTCCTCTTTCGATGTATTTGCAGCTAGACAGAAACTTTCAAATCTGTATGTTTCTAGGCTAGTGGCATCTATGACCATAGGTGAACCCGACTCTAGAGAATATCATTGACTGCCGGACTACGACTAAATTCTGATCATATATATATCACAAGCGGAGGAACGAAGAATGAAACCAAACAATATTTTCAGCATTATGGATGTGGCGGCCGAGGCACGCAAGCTCGGTCAAGTGTTCAACCCTCTTTTTACCGGCGAAGCCGGTCTCGGTAAATCGCAGATCGTGCAGCAATGGGTCAAAAAGCAGCGCGAACGGAATCCCAACTTCGGATTTCTCGATCTGCGAATCGCCTACATGGAAGCTCCCGATCTCATCGGGTTTCCCGAGACCGAGAGAGATACCGATGGCACGGTCAGGACCAAGCATCGCCTGCCGGAATTCTGGCCAAATGACAAGAAGAGCGAAGGCCTTATTCTTCTCGAGGAGCCGAATCGCGGTACGACCGGCGTCATGAACTGTCTCATGCAGCTTCTCACCGACCGCAAGGTTCATAACTATGAACTTCCTAAGGGTTGGATCATCGCAGGTTGCGTCAATCCGGATTCTTCGGAATACGACGTCAACACGATGGACGCCGCTCTCCGCGATCGATTCGAGTCGTTTGAGGTTGAATTCGACCACATATCGTTCATCGACTTCATGGAGAATAGTTCCTGGCACGAAGGCGTGCAGATGTTCGTCGGCAGCGGCATCTGGACATATAAAACCACCAAGGAACTTGGTAAAGACGGGCAATACATCTCGCCACGCACCTGGTCTAAGGTAAATGCTGCCGAGATGGCCGGTATCGACAAGAACAGGCAGCTCCACCGAATCGTCGCTGCCTCTATCTTGGGTAAAGATATCGGCAATGAATACCACAAGTTCAGGTTCGAGCAGGCTCCAGTGACCGCGCAAGACATCATCAAGGATTCTTCTGCGGCATTCACCAGGTTGCGCTCGCAGTCCGATCCTCAGACCTATCAGGGCGACATGATCGCGGCCACGGTCGAATCGATCGAGAAGCACTACGGTGGCCTCAAGAAAGATTGCAAGCAGGACCAGATCGACGAGGACACCATGGCAGAAGTAGCGAAGATCATCCCTGCAGATCATGCTGTCAACCTCATCAAGGCGTGCGGGTACAAACAATCTAAGGGCCAGATCACTGAATTCTTCAAGCAATTCAGCGTTCGTCATCCAGAACTTGTCAAGATCTTGAAAGATAACATCAAGATCTCGCGCGCGACTGGTGTCGATAAACCCAAGAAATAAAATCGGTGCTGCACCAAATGCGCATCGGCCAACATGCCCGGAACTACTCCTCCCAGTTCCGGGCATGTTGCTTTATCCGATTTTATTATAATCTATAAAAGGAGCCATATGTCGTCTAGAATTAGGCCTAACATAACCAAAGATATAATGGACAAAGAGTTTGTCACCGTGGAGGAGAAGACTCAATGTCTGGCCACCGCGATCTACGAGACATCAAAGACACACCCATTCCTCGGGTCTGTTCTGCAATGTCTAACTATCTCTTATTCGCACACTCTGCCGACTGCAGGCATCTTGTTTAATACAGATGCTAAACGTTGGGACATGCTCATCAATCCATTTTTCTTTTGCAGGAAGTTGACAGGTCCACAGCGCAAGGCTGTCCTAATACATGAACTCTCTCATATCACGCATAAGCATCCACTTCGCGTACCGTTCATGAAGATCTCTGCCCGAAAGCGGATGCTCATGAATGTCGCGGCCGATATGGCAATCAATCAGTTCATCAAGGACATTCCCAAAGGGTGCGCTGCCTGCCCTCCTCCAGAAAAGATGGAGCAATGTCCAAACGAGATGTGCCCGGGTCGATGCATCGATGTTGCAGACTTCTTCGACCTCGACGAGAAAACTAATGCTAAGATTCCGTGGCCTGCAAACCAGACCATGGAGACATACTACGAGCGCCTGATCAAGAGATTCGACGATCCAGATGAAGAGTCGGGCGATGGACAAGGTAACTCTGGCGGCGGAACAGAATCAAGTGATATTCCTCAGACTCTGGACGAGCACATGTGGGATGGCGCAGCAGAAGAAAAAGATATGCTTGACGCCACAGAGGAGCTAGTCAAGCGCGCCATGGTGAAGGCTCGCCTATCGTACGATGACATGCCTGGCCATGTAAAGGAATTGCTCGACGACATCAAGACGCGCAGGGCAGAACTCAACTATCGTGCCCTCATCATGTCTGCGATGAAGAAGCATGCTGCAGGGCACGATCGCAAATCTACGTGGACTAGAAAATCTAAGCGATTTGGTTTCAAGGCTCCAGGTACTAAGGTCGGCGAACTACCCAAACTCGAGCTACACCTCGATACGTCTGGTTCGGTCTCAATCGAAGAATTAAACGAATTCCTAGAGATTGTAGATCAATTCTTGAAGGTGGGCGCTCGCAAGTGCAATATGTCCTTCTTCCACACGGCTGCGTACGGTCGTCAATCGTATAAGATGGGTACCAAGATCGATAGATCGCAGATCGAGAGCGGCGGAACAGATCTAACGGAGACGCTACAAGACGTAATGAAGCGCAGAGGCGATCTCAGCATCATCATTACAGACGGTTGCTACGGCGACGTAGAATATGAGTCATGGCTCAAACCCGGAGAACAATTTCCGCAAGTTCTATGGATCATCAGTAAGAACGGCACCGAGGATCATCCGCTGAAGAGAATCGGTGAGACTGTTAAAGTTCCAGACTCTAGCTCAAGGAGATAATATGGAAGTAGCTAAGGTAAACAATAGACCGGTCATCTTTAAATCGCTGCAGATCAGCAACAGTCTCATGTATGCGATCAAAGCAATATCTGGTGACTCAGAAAATGACATCGTGACTTATTTCTATAACATGGGTATATCGCTATTCAACGATGTCATAGGTAAGAGAAAGATTCCCATGAGATGCAATAGAACGGTAAAGATCCTATATAAGAATACCGATCTTTGTGTCAAATTTGATGTATGGTCTACATATTTCAGCAGTAAGCATTATTCATATAGCTCAGAGATACAGTTGACAATGTCTGTTGCATGCATAGCCAATGATTATCTGTATATCAACGGCGCCAAGATGGATGCCATGCTTGCGGAGACCGGCTTGGGCATTTCCAGTGTACCGGTCATCGAGGCCCGCAAGCCAGAAGAGAAAAAATACAGATGTCTAGAAAAGTCAGAGCCGCAACGTAGCAGTGTCAGCGATGACGACTGGGAACAACTGCCAGCGGAGTTAAAAGCAAAATATGAAAAAACGACGTGAAAAAATTAAATCTCTAAGGGGACATAAAAACAAGTACGTCACAGACACATCGTGTTATCCGGAAAAACTCTGCGATTGCAATAATAAACTTTTTGTAAAACTAAAACGAGAAAATATCCGCTTGAAGCAAGCATTAAAACAGATTGCAGATGGAGATATTGCCCCATCATCTATAGGCGGATACTTAGATGAAGCATATCAAGAAATAGCTCGTATTGCATTGGGGCAAAACAAATAGCTATGAAACCTTTTTTACACGGAAAAATCTCGGTCAAACGATGGGGCGGAATAGAGAAAGACTATCAAAAGATACATGATTGGCTTGATCAGACCAAGAGTCATTTTCCAGACATGAGACACAGAGCAATTCTCCACTCTTCTTTTGGCATATTTTTATGCGAACAGATGTTTGGCATCAATATCGTCAACTCGGATGGAAAGACTGTCTCTGTTAGAGATATAGCAGAGCAACATGTAATTGACGATATGGGTCGTATACCAACTATCCAAGATTATTTAGGTGAGATGCCGTTTTATACATGGTTAGGTGGTAAAAAGAGTGACAAAAGAAAAATCGATTTTGACTGATATCGACTCGCAGTTAAAAGATCTAGACGAAGATAGGGAGATCTTTTCAAAGAAGAAGCGCAAAGTAGTGCGCAATATAGTAAAAGCACTGCAGAGCATTGTCAATATAAACAAGCATATTGAGTCTGTCAGGTGGTCTCAATATACACCATATTTTAATGACGGCGAGGAGTGTACTTTTCAAATCCTTTATCTGGAGTATAAGTTATCGGGTGTCGAATTAGGTATTGGTTCTAAGTGGTTAGACGATGATGGATATAGCACGATCCATGGCATAGAAAGAATACTCTGTGAAAACAAAGACATATTGAATTTTGAAGAGTTAGAGCGTATTGAATATATATGCAGAGACATGCACATCATCCATTGTAAGTTGGATGCTATTTCGGACGCCCTACTGAATGAATTTGGCGATCATGCTCAGATAACTATATCTAAAAAAGACATAACGGTCACCACATACGACCACGATTAACGCTCATATATATAGTATAATATATGCATGAGTCAATACATTGAATTTTTAGAAAAAAAATGCCCAAGATGCGGAAAAGCATCGGCAGATAAGTCCAATCCTTCCGGCAGGTGTTCATCCTGCCTCAAAAAACTTCGCCAAAATAAGCACAAACCTGGTCATTGGCAGAGAGCCCAGACTAAAGCGGACGATGCCTTAAGACGTCAAGATGGAAAAAATGGTACCGCACACCATAAATCGTCTGGCAGAGGTAATAGAGCAGCAATAGTTAAACAGGTTCAAAGAGCAGAAAAGAAAACTAAACAAAAACTAAGCCCAGATAGAAAAAACAACGGCAAGGGGTATGCGTCGTCTAATGTCAGAATGGTGCCAGAAAAATTAAATAGAGGCAGGCACAAAGTAGACGGCAAAAAACTTAGACAGTGGCGTAAAAAACTGTCAAAAAACAACATAGATATGGATACTTTCAAGACTGCACTTTTAATAAAGACCGCAGAAAAATCCCATATTCTACATGACGCCATGATAAAGGTTTTTATTAAAAAAACAATAAAAAACTTTTATGAAAATAGTGAAAATCTACGCAAGGCCAGTAGAAAACAACTTACTCAGATGTTGGGCGACGTAGGTAATCAACCGGAACACATAGAGGCAGTTAAGAAAATAAGAGATCTTTTTCCGAACTCTAATCACGACGTCTGGCTTACTCGTCACTATAGAGACAATCCGTCTATATTTAATGCCAACATGGATACATTAGAGCATATTTCTGGCCAGATGAAGATACATGACGAGTTAAGACAGCATGACGTGTCCAAACTCAATTTTGGCGAAGGCTTAGACTCTTTGATAAAGAAGGCAGAAGAGATTGCTCAAAAAAAAGCAAAAGAATTTGAAAATCACGTATATAGACCATCCAGTACAAATTTCAAGGTGATGGATACTAGCGACAATAGAACCTGGTTTAATACAGGTACTCCATCGTGCAATACACTAGGCCTAAAATTAGGACACTGCGGAAACGCTAATAGCCATGAGGACGACAGGGTACACTACCTTGGTCAAGAAAAAACCGATAGAAACCATAAAAAATATCACGATAACTTAAGTTCAACATTCATAGTAAACAACGGATACGTTGGAGAAATGAAAGGGCCGCATAATTTCAAACCTAGTGAAAAAGATCACGGGGCTATAGTTGAATTTTTAAGCGATCATCCAGATATAAAAGGTATCATAGGTGGCGGATATCTGCCGCAAAACAACTTCAGCGTGTCCGATTTATCTCCAGAACTAAATAAAAAACTAAAAGATAAAAAACCCAACATAGATGTATTAGATACAGAAAATGAGTTGGATGAAGATAATTTTCCCGAAGCCTTTCAAAGCACAATATCGGACCATAATAAGGCCGTAAATTTATATAAAAAAAATGACAAAAACATAGATAATATAGTCAACTCTTATATTAGAGGAGATATAAAAGACGGGGAGCTAGAGCTGCTGTTGAGGCACGCTAATATATATAAATTATTCTCGGCTCAACATATAGAAGATTTAATAAATAATATAGACAAAAGTCACAGTGAATAGGAGCCGAAGTGGACCCACTTTTAGTATTTTCACTGCTTAACCATCCGCACGCTAAAGAAGAGCATGCAGAGAAACTATTACCTCTGGCCCGTAAAGATGAAGATATAGCCGCGGCTATAGGTAGTTCAAAAGCATTTTCTAAAAGATTATTTGATAAGTGTACTGCAAATAATGATTTTAATATAGCGCAGCACAGCAGACATTTTAAACCATACATAGCTAGCTACGTAGCTCAGCATGGGGTTGAGAAAGCACTGGAGCATCCGAATGTAGTTATTGCATCTAATGCCACCAATCACCATGATTTTGAACCATGGCTAAAAGGTTACGTAGCACAGCATGGCCTTGATAAGGCGCTGAGGCATCCGAATGGAATTGTTGCATATGATGCTACTGGCCACCCTGATTTTAAACCATGGTTAGACGGTTACATAGCACAGAATGGAATTGAGAAGGCGCTGGAGCATCCAAATGGAGTTGTTGCATATAATGCTACTAATTACCCTGATTTTGAACCATGGCTAAAAGGTCACATAGCCCAGCATGGGATTGAGAAGACGCTGGAGCATCCGAATCAAGAGGTAGTAGAAAGTGCCTTTTATCACCCTGATTTTAAACCATGGCTAGACGGTTACATAGCACAGCATGGGATTGATAAGGCGCTGAACCATACTAATTGGTTTATTAGGAATGCAGCTAGCAAGTTAATAGATTAAGCTTAACTATGAATCCGCTTTTAATATTTTCACTGCTTAACGTTGTCGATACGATATAAATTTCTACACGAAACAGTCCTCCTTAAAAAGGTATAATCATATAACGGATCGCGTTGGGAGGTAGCATAATGGTAATGCGCCGCACTGTTAATGCGTATTATGTAGGTTCGACTCCTACCCTCCCAGCCACTATTAAAACATGAAAAAAAATTTATTTGCATTAAGTCTAATAGTAATGCTTGTCTCCTCTTGTTTTAAACAAGAAGTATCGGAGAACGAGCATCAAATCTCCTACACGCGCGTCGGTTCCCTAGAAGAATGTATACTTTATCGAGTGAAGATTAAGGGCACGATACCACAACTTATATTAAAATGCCCCAATAAGTGCAGTCAATAAACCAACATAGGAGTCACGATGAGCGAAGCTATAACGTTTGACGATATTCTATTAATACCATCATTCAACGAGTATGAATCGAGAAGAGACGTAACGATCTCCTCTACCGATAAAACAAATAAGCTTGCACTTAAATTACCGGTCATAACAGCAAACATGGATACCGTCACGGGAAGCGATATGGCCAACTATATAGCCTCTAGAGGCGGAATAGGCGCACTACATCGATTCATGTCGATAGATGGAAACGTAGAAGATTTTAAAAAATGTAGCAGTAATGTGTTTGTCTCTGTAGGTGTCTCAGAATCTGAGATGCAGAGAGCAGAAGCACTGCGCGATGCAGGCGCTACATATTTCTGTGTAGATGTCGCGCACGCGCATGCCACTTATGTAGGTAGAGCTCTCAGACGTCTAAGAGAGATGATGCCGAACTCCTGCATAATGGCAGGCAATGTCGCTACTAGGACTGGAGCGCAGTATCTGGCAGACAATGGCGCCGACATAGTGAAGGTAGGTATCGGCGGAGGCTCTGTCTGCAGCACTAGGATAAAGACTGGTTTTGGAATACCCACTTTAGCTTCCGTCGAGGCCTGCGCAGACATAGATCGATCTATCGTGGCAGATGGCGGAATAAAAACTGCTGGTGATATAGTCAAGGCTCTGGCGTTCGGTGCAGATTTTGTGATGATAGGCGGCATGCTGGCTGGAACCAAATATACTCCAGGTGCAGTAGTAGAAAAAAATGGTGCTCTCTATAAAGAATATAGAGGTATGGCGAGCAAGGAAGCCCAAGAGGACTTTATGGGTCAGATGTCGTCGTGGAAAACATCCGAAGGCGTATCTACGCTGGTTAAATTCAACGACAATCAAGACGAAATATTGTCTGATATTGCCGGCGGACTGCGATCTGGATTAACATATGCTGGGGCCGGTAATATCAGAGAACTGCAGGAAAAGGTGCAGTTTGTTATCGTGACACAATCTGGTAAGATAGAGAGCATGCCTCACAAGACACTGAAGCTGTAAGCGCTCGCCGTCGATACTCGAATCTTATCGAGCACATTTTCGGCGAGGTAACTTGGAGCGACGTGGGAATCCGCTGCGCGCATGTCGGCGCTTAGAGACACGTTGAACCTATATACTCTAACACTGATGACTAGGGTGCCTTAGCTAGGCGTAACGGTATTGGCAGATTTGCTATCTGCAGGTGTTAGAGAGGCCAGACTCGCGCCTGGCCTCCAAGTTCATTATCGTATCTGTATCTCTTTGGGACGCGCTGAGGTTGACAACGGCAATTGTATCTTCAGAACCCCGTGTTCTAAAGAGCATTCTATCTTATCGATATCTGTCCTATCAGGAAGAACATAGGTCTTCTTGCCTTTGTTCTTGATGTGATCCGACCTCTCGAACTCCACCACGAGATATCTATTTTCCACTGTTAGCTTTATGTTCTCTTTTTTTACGCCCGGTAAATCGAGATACAATATAGATTCATTCTTGTTTTTCTCAATCATGTCATCTCTATGGCATCTATTGAGCTCTAAGTCCTTAAAAAACATATCGTTTATAAATAATGATGGTAACATAAGTGTACTCCTTTACCTATAATATAGTGCCAGTTTTTATTATGTAAAGTGCAATGGTGAAGTATAAAGTATAAATGCTGTATTTATTGGCATATACTTGTATAGTGACACTAATAATATTAGTTACTGCTATAATAAATGTTGTATTGAATGCCGACTTTAGACATTACACCTATCAACCCATAATGGACGCTAATGTAATCATGTTGGCCATACTTTGGCCAATAAGTTTTTTATGCATAATATACTTTAAGATAGAAGATAAATATAAAGAATTCGTAAGAAAAAAGATAGAGAACCACATATGGTGCTATCACTTAGATCCATCGTATCTAGACACACTTAGTATAAAAGATCTTAAGATGATGAGGCACGCGTGCAATATAAGAGTTATAGAAGACTATAGCGGCCTCATTGCTAAAAAAATAGAAAACTGTATCTTGAATAAAGAGTTTGAAAAAAACTTTCTGTGAGGTTTAAATGTCCGATAGAGCTATAGGTTTGTTGGTTGGCGGAATTGTTGGTTTTGTATTTGGTGTTGCGACTGTGATGTCGATGGCTTTCTATTATGCTGGAAAAGAGATGAAGAAGAAAAAATCCAGAGTTATGGATTTCTACAAAGAATTAGATAAAGTCAAAGATACCCTAAAGAAGGCTACAGATGTTCAAGAAAGAATGAACAAGGTCAAGCAGATAACCAAAGAACAGTTAGATCTGCAGATGCAGGTTGAACTGCCTCAAAAAAATGCACTAGACGGCCAGTATAAAAATAGTCTATCGAGAAAGATAACCTCGATGGAAGAAGAGAAAAAGGGCATTTTGCAATCGATACTGAATGATGGTTTTGACCCAGAAATCACGATAATGAACTCAGAATCAAAGTTAGAAACAATGAAATTATCTGAGTTCATGACTAGAAATAACATGTCTGCCGAACCAACTATAAAAACTAAATCTAAATCTAAAGCTAAGCTTAAATTAATAGAGCCATTAAAAGAAGAACCCAAAGAAGAATCTAAAGAAGAACCTAAAGAAGAACATAACGAGACTCCACAATGATAGTGATAGCCACCGACAAGATGTATGTGGTAGCAAAAAAGATCTATTCTATCTATTTAGATGAAGATATTGATCTGCGTTATTACGGCAGGAGCAGATTAACTTTTTTCTGCTACAACATAAAAATCACTTTTGAACCAGACGACGCAGGCAACCAGACCACTATAACTCCATCCCGATCCAATGATATTATGACAGTAGAATTTAAAGTTCATGGTCATAGCAGAGCGATAAATGTTTACAAAGACATAGTGAATCAGATACGCGAGCAGTGCCCAGATCAAGTTTATTTGGATAAGATAGCTGAAAGCTTTTTAACGAGGAGAGAAGAGGATGACCCCAGCACAACAGAAATTTGTGAATCTGGAAAAGAAGAAAGAAGAAGTAAAACGCTATTACGAAGAACTAAAGTCCGCCCTGGAAGACGTGGTAAAAGAAATAGGCGTTAATTCTTATTTTCAAGATGAGCAGGGTGTTGTGTATAAGACGGTGACGCCCGAAGGTAAATGGGTTCAATTTGAACAATTCTCTTATCTTAGAACTAGAAGAGAGCACGAAAAACGCGGAGACCTATCTCTTAAAGAGGCCGAAGAAGCGGGATTCTCCATTACCCGCAAGTAATTTTTACCGAACGTATATCTATTCGAGGTAAAATATGAGCGTTTTTGTAGATAAAAAGTTTGAAAATTTAGACTGGATATCCGCGGCCACAGAGCCTATGGAGTCCTCAATAAATGAAGTCCTGGCCGTGTTACCAGATTGTATAGTGGTCGATTATCCCACCTATCTAAATATAGTTGGAGACTCATGGAGTCTTAATATAGACGCGAATGGCGTATTAAGGCATGTGAGCAATACCTATAAACCTCAGAATCCAATAGAAGAGAGTGCCATGCTCAAGATGAAGAGTATGGGTTACTCTAATAAATCTATTCTTTTAGATAGTTTCAAATTTGAACTGGAAGGTTCACCGATCATTGATCATGTCAATGGTGTAATTTCCGGCGGTCAAATTAAACTTATTAAGACCGGTTCTACAGTAGAAGAAAAAGTTCTCAGTAAAATCTTAGGTCAAGAGGGTCTCGGCGAGATATATTCCGTTTACTTTCATCCATCTTGTGGCAACAGAGTAAACGAGATAATGGAACTGCTAGGCAAATGCGAAAATGGAATAAAGCAGAAATCTATCAAGAAAAAAAGACACGTTCTGATAAACAGACTCCGCGAAATCTTTAAAAATAACGAGTGGAGCATTAAGGACACGGACCTAGCGGACAAGATGGGTCATTGGATCGCGCTTTATATAACAAAAGGCGATCTTTCTGCTCTATCTAATTTCTGCAGACTTAAAGTTATGACCCACAAAGGAAATCCTATCTACTCCATGGAGGAAGTATCGTGAGTTCGGCCAAGAAACGCATAATGAAATACATAGAGAGTATTACACCCTCTACCCCGATATTCAAGGTATCTATTCCCGATCCTATCGAGGGTTACAGTATTCGCGTGGAAAAAGATGAAAATTTCAAATATAAGGCTCAAATGGACATGAGCGAGCCATTAGCTAAACTTGTGGCTGAGTGCTACAGCGAAACTTTTAACATGAGAAGTAAAAAATATGACGTGTATCCGGATACCATAACGAGTCAAGTTATCACCACGGTAATAACAAACATGGTGGCCTTTATCGAGTCTAACATGCCATGTAAAAATCCCAAGATGACTAAACTATATAAATGGGTCTACAATGTAAAATACAATTGTTCAGACGAAGTATTGGACGGCATGTTACTGATATACACATACATGGAGCCTTTGGTAGATCCTAACTCTTTTAAAATCTTAGAAGATAAGAAACAACATACCCCAAATATATTTGCTCTGCTAGAGGCTATGAAGGAAAAACATGAAGCGCGATCGTAAATTAAATAACGACGATATATTGAAGTACGAACCGATGGTAGAGAAATACATAAGAGATTACGTAGTAAAGAATTGGAATGAAGCTTCTACTATCAAGAATAAGGGTGAAGTGGCACTCGGCAACACCGGCATGTGCGTAAATGACATCAGGCAGCATCTGAGAACAGAAGTCTGCGTAGCGCTTTACAACTATAATCCAGACTATAGGACAAAAGAAGGTAAATCTGTCAAAGAATCTACGTTCGTATATCAGCATCTATTCAACAGGATAGGTCAGTTGATGAAACGTCTAACTAAGAAGAGGTATGGATACGGCGTATGGCACTCAAACTTGGAAGAGACCATGTGGGAAATAGAGAGTGGCGACTAATATTCATCGTCGCAGCTATCACCGCAATCCTATCGATAGTTCCTACGTCTGAAGCATCCGAGACGTTCATAAAGAACGGAATGGATCTTAGAAACACATCCAGCACTAGGATAATATCTTTGGGCTACAAAGATAAGATTCTAGACATAAGACCATTTAATACCATCGATTGGTCGATGGAGACTGGCATGTGGATGTTTCCAAACAAGGATGCTATCGGCTATAATCCATACGGCTCTATCCAGCTCGGAACAACAATAACAAACGACATATTAATTGCCTCATTGGCTAATGGTATCGGCCTGATAGGGAGAACTGACAATAATTTAGGGTCTAACTTTCAATTCTTTCACGATGTATGCATTGGTATAAAAGATTCTAATAACGGTACGAATATAAGTCTATGTTACAAGCACATATCAAATGCTGGAATAAAAGAACCAAACAACGGCAAAGATTTTTTGTTGCTTAAGATAGGTCTACCTTACTAATATGATAACAGAATTCAAGGCGCCTAAAAGATATAGACATAAAAACTCTATAGATATAGATATCGATGTCACGAAAGTTCTCGAAGATTCGCCGACATCGATAAAGTTAGTCGTATGGTACTGGAATAGACAGTATAAATTTCGTCACGACATAGACGAAATAGTTGTTAAAAAAGAACATTACGACATGTGGGACGAAATAGATGAAATCATATGAGACGCCTAGTCAAGCATATCTCGGCACCCTAGAGGACGTGTATTTTAATTTTGACATCAAGTCTTCTCCCAGAGGGCAACCTATAAGAGAGAAATTAGATTATACTTTTAAAGTGCTGTGCCCGGATAGTTTGCCTCTCAAGACCTTAGACAGCTCCAGAAATCAAGTTATAGAGAATTACTCTATAAAAGAAAATGAACTATATGAGAGCTGCAGTAATCTAGCGGAAGATTTTGGCAAGGCCAGTAAGTTTTGGCTGTCTCTTGCAAACCCCGACGGCACTATTAATTCTGCGTATGGTCACCTTATATGGGCAAATAAGTCTCATGGATCTGATTTTGAACAGGTGCCGCAAGAGATAATAAAATCTACTTCCAAAGAAGGCGCACTGTATATTACCAAGCCCATAAGAAGAACTCCATGGGAGTGGTGCATAGAGTCTCTTAAGAGAGATAAGGATACTCGACAGGCGATACTTAGATTTTCTCTTCCGGACCACCAGTGGTTCGGAAATAAAGATCAGACATGCACCATGCACGGATTATTCTTGATAAGAGAAGATAGATTAAACTTATCTATCGTAATGCGAAGTAATGATCTTGTAAAAGGTCTAGTGTATGATCTACCTTGGTTTTGCAGTCTAATTCCCAAGATGGTAGAAGATCTAAGAGACGCATATCCTACTTTAAAAATGGGTACATATACGCACACAGTCCATTCTATTCATATATATGAAAAAGATACGCAGACTGTTCTTAAGATGTTAGGTAAAAATTATGCATGAGTTAAAGGGTATAAACGGAGAACCACCTTCGGCAGACGATTTTTTAGATGTCAAGGACTGCGCTTTAATCACAGAAAGAATCGTCAATGCGCTGGATCATGTCGCCCAGTTTAATCTGGGTGATTATCTAGTGGCAAGAACAGACAATAAAGATTACGTCAGAGACGCATACGGTTCGGTCATAAAATATAGAGTCCTATATATCGATAAATTAGGTTTTCCTTATATCAAGAGACTCTCTAAAAATGGAAGACCTACGGGTTTTTTATACAGTATGTTAGATTTTAGCCAACTAGATTATTCAGACACCACTAATTTAATTAGTGTCGTGCCAAGCAACAATTCATCGCGAGGCTCTACGTTAACTTACATGATTGATCCCGACTACGCAGATGCTATAATAATGGGAGACATAGAAAACTATGACCCATGCGCCGTACTTAAATCAAAATCTAAGCTACATAGAGAGATAGCCAAGCACAATAAGTCTATATCTATTAGGATAGATAACCCTGTTAAATTAAATAAATTTATCAGTAATCACATAAAAGTTGGTGCCTCAATATGGCGATCTGTAAACAACTGCCTGACAATATTGGAAGTTTATCCCAAGTATTCTTCCAATAGTATCAAGGGTAAATATGTGGCGCGGGCCATAAATTCCCTAAACAAAGAAGTTCTTATTTCTAGAAAAGACTTATGTAATAAAGTGTTCTATACGGCTAGACCCCGCTCATATAAAGAACTCAAAGATCCGAATATATAATATATCGGAGATATCTATGGAAAATACATTGCCGGTCAAGACAGGTGAAGATTTTATCGCAGAACTTGAGACGATGGATCTTAGCGATCTCAAGAATAAACAATATGTGGTTGCGGTAAATCAGGGTGATAGAAGTGGACCTAAATTTGTCTGTTCCACTATCAAGGGCCCATTCTCGTTTGAGGAGATGTGCGAGAACGTTGGCTTGATGTGGAGAAATCACCAACATCATGCTAAAGTCGTAATCTTGGAAAGAGAGCAGGACAAGCCAGCTAAAATCTTGGACGAGAACACAGTCGATTACATAGAAGCGCACTATGAAGATATCGTGACTGAATCTATGTTAGGTGGTGTATTTGACGAAGTTAAAACCTATACATGCAAGGCAAACATAATTGATTCTTCTCAAGAAAATTTGCCCAAAAAGATAGAAAACACAGATGCTGATAAGCAAGATACCAGTCCTTGATAAGGGCTATGTAGGTCTAATAGATAGCAGTAATACTACTAAAAAATTACGCGATATCGGCCAAGAATTTTTTGGCGGCGATTATCCCTCTTCCATAGAAGAATTGGGCACTTTGACACTCGTGTTGAAGTGCCCAATTTTTATTCAATTAACTCTATCAAAATACAACTTTAAGATAATAGGCACTAAACCATCCCCGGAGTTGGAGGCGTTCATACCTAAATCTCATGAGATAGGTACTAAAGATCGTCAGTTGAACGATCTAATATCTGACGATATAGATAGGACTACGCAGGCTTTAATGATAAATCCCAAGGCTTATAGAGCCGACGGCGCAGACAGCGACATAAGTCAAATATTGACACCCATAAATATATACACTACACTCATTGTTCATGGTTCGTATAATGAATGGTGCAAATTCGCATACAAAAATAGCTCTAAATTAATAGAATCATATTCAAGAGCCATACAACAGATAATAGAGGCAGAATGGAAACCGTAAAAAAAACCAAGAAGAAAAAACCCAAGAAGAAAAAGAAAATGAAAAAAAGCACTAAACAAAAGAAAACTAAAACCGCAGATCCCAATATACTAGAGATAGTAGAGAAGGAGATAGAAATAATTTGTCCGGTAAGAGGCAAGATTAAGAAGATGTTTAAAGTGAAAGTGTTAAAGCCGGTCAAAGTCGATCAAAAAAGTTTTGTAGAGTCTAGCGACTATCTAGACAAGATCGATGAAGAAAATTCTCCGATATACGGAACCACGGAGACAGAAGACGATGTCTAGAAAAAGAATCTCTAAGATAGAGAATTTCATGAACATGGCCGACATAGTCTCTCAAAGATCTCATGATGAAGAGACGCAGGTCGGTGCAATTCTAATAAAGAATGATTCCAGCGCTATAGTTGCAACCGGATACAACGGTTTTATACGCGGAGCTCAAGATGACGAACTGCCGTCAAAGAGACCAGATAAGTATGAATACATACTACACGCAGAACAGAACTTGATATTTAATTGCGCGAAGCATGGAATAGGTACGCAAAATACTACGCTTATATGTACTCACACGCCATGTCGACTGTGCATGCGTATGTTGTTTAGCTGCGGCATTACGCAGGTTATCGCCAAGTCTCTATATAGAGATTGGCAAGATATACTTCATATGGACGATCTGGCTGTGGATTACATGTTCTGTAAAGACACAGGCTATTATTATTTGACCTACCTATTGAACAAGCCAAAAACTAAACGTAAAATAGCCAACAAGCATAAAAAAAGATGACAAGAATAATCTTTATCGGTTCAAATCCCAGCAATTCTTCCTCTACTAATAGACCTTTTGATAACGATACTCTATCTAGGAGGGTATTAGATTCATGGATAAAAAGATTAGATGTAGAACTATCTATAGAGTATCTTAATCTAAGCGATCTTAAAACTAAAGATAATAAGCCTCTGTCGGCAAAAGACATAAGGGAGTCTGCGATTAGACTTAAAAAATCATTAGATGAGCGCAACAACTATAAATTAATAGCGTTGGGCAATAGCGCTGCAAGGGCATTGACACTGCTACAGTTGAGCTTTTATCATATGCCGCACCCATCAGGAAGAAACAGGAAGCTCAACGACAAATATTTTGTAGAAGAAAAAATAAAGGGACTCAAGAAATTTCTTGAGTCCCCATCCCATCTCTAAACTAATTTAATTAGTTGGCAGATTGTGCCTGAGATATAACTTCGTTACCCGCAGTCTTGCTTGCCATCTCTTGAATTATGCGTCTTTTGGTATCTAATTTAAGAGATTGAGCTCCAGCGGTTTGAACAGCTGCTATTAAATCTAATGCAGCCTTTTTACTAGCAAGTGCAACTTCAATTGCCCGCTTAAGTTTAGCACTCAATGGCGCGCTTGCAGCAAGTGCGGCTTCTAATTCATCAGCCAGGCTCTTTCTAGTTAGAGCGTTGATGAGGCGTTTTTTGGTCTTTGCAGTTAACATATATACTCCTACAGTATAGATTATATCATGAATTTATTTAGTGTTTAAATAGTGGCCATATAGTCGCGATTACGCCCACTAAGCCTGCAACTATACCAACAATCTTAGCAAACTTAACGATGGCACTATTTCTATAAGCTTTTATAGCTTGCGCTTCTATGTTCTGTATCTCTAACGGACTGAGTCTAACGTCCATCTTTTGGACCAGCGACTCTAGCAATTCGGTTCTATGCATGTGTTCTTTTAAGGAGTCCGTGTTTTGCTGGAGAATGTCGTTCATGCGCTTGAACTCTTCATACATTCTTTCGTCCTGCTTTAAATGATCGTCGAAAGCGGCTTTCTGAAGGGCCAACTCTTTATCGATGTTCTTTACACAACTATCGACATCGTCAATCTTTTCTTGTATGTAGCTTAGCTTATCTTCTGTATCTTTAGCCATAAAACGAATTGCAAAACATTAAAATTACATACACCTATCATATCATAGAGTGCTGATTAGGCAAAGGCATAGATATACAATTGATTTGTATAATGATTTGCGGAGGTAAATATGAATATTTTTTCCACCGATTTTGATCCTAAAACATCAGCACAGAACTTAGATGATCTCAGGGTCAATAAGATGATCATAGAGTCTGCATCTCTATTGGCCAATGCCATAGCGCATCATGGCGGATCTACTGCAGATCTGCCGATATCTAAGATATCCGGCAACCCTTTTAAGACAAAAGCGTGGCAGAAGCATCCTAGTTGCCTATGGGTAAAAGAGAGCAGAAGCAATTATGAATGGCTATTAAATCATACCATCGCCCTCATAAACGAGATAAAGGGCAGGAGGGGCACGGATCACTGCATGTCGTATAACATCCCCGTTTTGACGAGGGGAGCAAATTTTATACCCATTGGCGAATTGACGCCGTTTGCAAATTGCACGCCCTATAAACAAATAGAAGATCCCGTGATGGCGTATAAAATGACAATGATATATAAATGGGAGCACGATGCGAAAGAACCAATATGGACCAATAGCAATAAGCCTGATTGGTACAATTCAGAAATGATCTTACTTACCTCCACTACGGAAGGCGAGTTTAAATGGACAGGCGTTAGACTTTCTAGGTCTAAAAGAGACAAAAATGCTAAATGATAAGATAAAAGAACGAATAAACCTTATATCGCAAAAGATATACGATCTTCAAGACGAAAAGAAAACATTAGAATCAAGATTGTCAGAAATAGAAGTGAGAATGCATCAATTAGTTGGTGCATTATATGAGCTGCAATCTCTGATATCTAAAGAAGACGATGAGGCAAAGGAAGACTAGTTTTTAGTGTACGTGTCGCCGTCTTGCTTAACGCCCTCAGAGTCACCAAAATTAGCATCTTTACCTTGAAACTTTCTGCCCCAATAAAGAGCCGCACAAGCATAAAATAAATTTAATGCTTGAGCAATATCAATTCCACCTAAAGCACCAGACCATTTGCCAACAAGTCCCACAAGAACTGTATTAAAGCTAACAAATACCAGTGTTAGAGAAATACTTCCCTTACCCGTCTTAGGATCTCTAATAGTCGGTAGCGGTAATCCATGTCTATTTAAATTAGATGTAAAATTTTTCCAGATGTATGATATTTCTCTAATAGTCATAAATGATTACTCCTCGGTCCAAACAACATCTACGTTCATTAGATTTCCAGCTGAAGTAACCCCACCAAAATTCAAGGCAAGAACTTCATTAGAAGAACGAAGAGTTATGTCTTGCATGGTGGTTGCCTCTATAGTAGACCAAACCAATGAGTCTTCTACTGTAGCGCCAGTAGAGGGAATTATTAATTTTTCGGTATGCAATGCTCCTACTGTAGTACCTAACGTAGTTGGATTTGCCGTATAATATCGCACAGTGGCTGTAGCAGATTCATTGAAGGAGTCATACGGTACGGCTGTTAAATTGGTAAAAGTTCCACCTACATTTTGACTAGATCTTTTTATTAAACTTACGGTTCTAGTTGCGGTAGCAGTTTGAGTACCATCTACAGATATATGTTTTATTTTAACTACTTTTGAATTACTACCGGTTATAGTAAAAATATCAGTACCATTAGCTGCATACGTAAAATTTGCTGTAGCTGCAGCGTATGTTGATATAAACCCTGTCTTTTGTCTTATCGGTAAAGAATCTCCATCGAACGAGTTATTTATTTGTATCGAATCTTGGTTTATCAAATAAATATAATCAAACACTATATTCGTGTTTGTTGCGGCGCCTGTATTTAACACCTCTAAATTTAAATCAACCACATCATATGGTCCGGGTAAATGCAACCTATGTTGAGCTATTAACTGCTGGTCCAATAAGAAACTAACCTGATCTGGTTGAACTTCTATGTAATATTCATGACTTTGACTGCTGTTGGAGCCATTAAAATAATTAATAGCAGTGATTTGAAAATCGGTGGGATCCGTGGAAGATTGAGTAATACATCTTAATTGAGTATTATTTGTACCTGTAAATTCAAAATACGCACCTGCCCCAGAATCTTGAAAACCTACAGTTACAACCTGATTTGCAGATCTATTGGAAATGCTAAAATTTGTTCTAAGACTTATTGGACCATAATCACCGGCGTAGACAGCAGTAACTCTATTACCAGATGTAACGCCTGAAGATAACGTTAATAGAGAAGATCCGACGGAATACGATGCAGAACCATTGGTAGAAACTACCCAATCGGGTGAAAGCGATATACCAGAAAAATCGTCTCTGTACGTTCCTTCGTCTGTCAACATATTTCCACGAATCTTTAGTTGATTATCGGGATCGGTTAATAGCCTAGTTTGAGTTGTCCCGGTGTCAGGTATGTTTGGAGTATATTGATCGCCTAGAACCACACCGGCATCTACCGGTGTCTGATCTGAAGCTATAGTGACCGGCAAAGAATTAGCCATTGTGTCTTGGCCGGTAACGCCGGCAATATCGCCAAGAGACACTTCTAACGATCCAGAAGGATTTACCTTAACCGGAATAAATGTGCCGCCGCCAGAACTAGATTTACCTTCAATTATAGTTCTTGTAATCTGAGTAAGTGATCTATCTGAGATAGGATCAGACAGCCTAATCAACTGAGATCCTGCCCAACCAGCCCAACATGCACTAGAAAGAGTATATACACCAGAACCTGCTGCCACTTTTTTAACTTCAGCTGCAACCTTAAGATCAAAGTTAGAGAATACTGGAACCGAGGCATCGTTGATATTTGTGTGTCTGTAAATGGTTACCCATGTCTGGTTTGGAGCAAGTATCTCAACAATAAAACCAGCATGACCAAATAGACCAGCTCTAATACGAGAAAGTTGATCTTTAGATATATCCATTACGACCGGATTACCTGCAAAATCTACATATGCGCTGCCTGCAGCACCATTGCACGGATCTAGCCATGAAGATCGCTGCGCACTGAATATAATAGTACCGTTACGACTATATTTCAACGAAAAGATTCCATCCTCATGCGAGAAGAAAACACTATTGGCCCAAGTAGTCGCGTCGTCGGTGGCGCCGATTCTCAAAGTTACACCGATTATTGACACAGTAGGAAATGCCCACGTAAAGCCCCATCCAACTTCTGAATTTGGTCTATATTTAACAAAGTCCTTACTGATTATCGCATAGCGACCATTAGCATTAGTGCCAGTAGTAAGTGTAACTTGACCATTAGCTTGCGATGCTGAACCCGTACTTACATTTATAGCATCTATAAAATTAGTCCAATTAATGTCATCTAATTGGACCTCGATTTGATTTGTTCTAATTGATACAGATTGATTACCAAAAAAATCTAATGGTGCGCTTAGTTTATTTAGTATTGCGGTTGAGTTCACCGGCAGTGGATTTAATGTCGTATAGGCATTACCATTTTGATCGTGAAGCGATACATCAAGCGATGTTGTATCGCCGTATGTGCCAGAGCCTGTAACAGCAGTGACTTTTTTATTATATTTTGTATCGTCTGGCGTTAAATTTCTCTGCTGAACCTGTAGTCCAATATTGTCCCCGTCTGTAGCGCTAATCTCAGTATTTGTGTTTATTGAACCATCAGAATTAATCGCTAGAAAATCTATTCCATCTCCGATTTTTATAGAATCTTGAGTATGATTTAAATCTCTAATATCTAAGTTATTTGCAGTTACAGTTGCATTAACATTTGAGCCAGACACATCAACTTTATCAGTTGCAAATGTTAAATCTCTAATATCTAAGTTATTTGCAGTTACAGTTGCATTAACATTTGAGCCAGATACATCAACTTTATCAGTTGCAAATGTTAAATCTCTAATATCTAAGTTATTTGCAGTTACAGTTGCATTGGCATTAATAGATCCATCTGCGTTTATAGCTAATGTTTCTGTACCGTCACCTATTCTTACAGAATCGGCTACATCGCCAGTATTAGGATAACCATCCTTGTGACTTAGTTGTACCTCTAACTCTGCATTTACCGTGCCGATGTTTAAAGACCCGTCGGATAGCTGTACGGGGAGAGGGTTATCAACAGTATAGTATTGACCATGTTTGTCGACTGAAACAACTCTATCGGCTACAATAGGCTCTTCGTCATAGACGGCCCTAGTGTATTCTTCAAACGGTATTGATGGTCTTTTTTGCTCGTTAGCAGATATTTTAGCTGATAAAATTAATGTATATGCGCTTACATTAATTCTAGAATCTATGTTTCCGCCTTTAGGACCCACAAACATGACATTAGAATTTATGATTCTTTTTATTTCTATTTGATCTAAAGTTGGCAAAGAAGTAGCTGTAATTATAACTTCTTGTTTTACTTTAAATAAACTAGTGTCATTAACACTGATTAAACCATCGCTGCCACCGTCAGCAATAAACGATTGCGGAGAAACCGCAATCAGACGTTTTTCTAACATTACCACACCTTACCGTATTCTCACAACCATTTGCAAGAATAAATATTATATCACGATTAAGATGTTCTTGTGCGATAACTTATATATACGGTGTCGCTATTGTCCAATATAAACTCTAGACGAAGACCTGCCCAAGATATCTCTCTATTATTTATTAGGGCGAAATCAGTATTTATTATAGAGGCAGCGCCCGCTCCATCGACAGTTAATGTTATATCTTCATTGACCGGCGCAGAACTAAGAATTACTTTTTTATCTAATATGTTTTGATTACTTAAATTAAATGTCTGTGTTACTATAGCGTATTCTTGAGATGTACCAGAAAGACCTCTAGGTCCCCGATTAACAACTATAGTCTTTATCGGAGTAGACTGTTCCCTTATTACGATAGTTTTAACTATAGTTGTTGCCATCTTATTCTCTAGTAACTTCGGGTGATATATTGATGATGCCGGTGAGGATTCTATTTATGGCGCCATCTGGATAGGCTATTTTTATATCGTACGCATATTGCGTAATAGTTCTTTCTGCAGCAAAAGAAGGCATGATCTTTAATAAAGAAGTCTTAGCGGCAGGTAATCTTATTATAAATTCGCCATTTGCTAGATTAACAGGGACAAAGTCGAATTCGGTCTCGATCTTATCGCTAGATGCAGTCTTTCTGATATGACCTAATATTTCAGCGCCTGTCAAATCAATTGGGTTATTTTCAGAGTCTAGAAGGGCCATATTTAATATGAAATCTGAACCCTGATCGATATCAAAATTAGTACGACTTATAGACATAATTTACTATAATATAATTTATATATTATATCATATTATTATATGACTCATATATTTTACTAATTGCTCTACTGATTTTCCCGCCATCTACGATACTTGCATAAATATAATATATAAAGCTCTGTTTGAATTTAAATCAACTAATCTGTTGATTCTAATACTTTATTTATCACAATATAATTAGTTTGACAATAATTATTTCAGCTATTAGAGTGGCTCAAGCAGGTTTAAATAACCTACCCAAGCCACTCCGCGCATATTACGAGTACACCTGAACGAACTCAAGGTTGTCCACGTTGTCGCTGATCGCGCTGTAGTCAAGCGCTGAGGCGAGACTGCCCCCGTCGCGTATCCTATCTTACGGATATATTGAAGAAAACTCAATAAAACTATGCGTACTCGAAAATGATGATCGCGCCTTGGCTACCGCTGCCGCCGTTAAAGGTGCCGGTCGCCTGAGTGCTCAATGCGCCGCTCCCTCCAGCGCCGTAGCCCGTACCGTTCTCGCCGGAACCGTTCACTCCGACTGAGGCACCTCCCGCGCCAAATGGAGAACTTGCGCCTGCACCCGGTCGTCCCACTGTCCCGCTGAGGCGTATGCCTACACTTCCGGGAGTACCTCTTACGTTGATAAATCCCGCCGTAGGCGGCGCGGTGGCAGTGCTTCCACCGGCCACAAAAGCGACTGTAGTTCCAGCAGCGCCGACAAGTCCGCCAATCCCGCCAAAGCAGTTAATTGCGCTGCCAGTGTTAATCCAAGTTGTGCCGCCTGTGTCACCCGAATTCCCTCCTATTCCGCCCGCTCCTCCAGCTCCGATGCTGATTGAATAACTTGCCAAAGTAACGGTCAAATAAAGTCGTATGATATTTCCCGACATACCGCCGCCTCCGACACCCACGCTCGATGTTGCGCCGGTAACTCCACCGCCGCCTCCACCGCCCCCAATCAAGGTGATATCTGCATATTTCGTTCCGGGGGTAGGCGTATAGGTCCCGACTCCGACCGTAGATAAGACTCTAACTCCGAGCAGATTACGATTTGGAATTGAAACGCCATTTTGCCGATGCTTTAACTCGTTAGTTGCCGAGTTGTACCAAATATCCCCATTAGCCAGTAAGCTAGGATCGCTCGCGGTTGAACCAATCATCAATCCTGCTTCAGATGCGTTAGCCGTAGTTATTTGTTTTCCGGCAAAATTGTTCCCGCCAGCAAGATTTGCTTTTGTTGTGAATTGATTTTGAATTGAGCTAGTAACTCCCGAAAGATAGCCCAATTCGGTATCAGTCGCAGCCGAGACAGCAATTTTTCCTGAAGCGTTCGATATCACCGCGCGATTAACGGTCAGATCAGAGCTTGTGATAGTGCTGGCAGCGCCAGTGATGACAGCATTATCACCTTTAGGTATTACGAAATTGAATACGGCGGCGCTTGAAGTTCCGGCATTGGTCACAGTCGCGGATGATCCTGCCGCGCCAGTAGTGACGGTTCCAACTGAGATACTAGCAGCAGCTCCATTATTTCCAGCCACGCCTTGCGCGCCAGTATCGCCCTTCAAGCCTTGAGGACCTTGCGGGCCTTGATCGCCAGTATCGCCCTTCAAGCCTTGAGGACCTTGCGGGCCTTGTGGACCAGTTGCTCCAGTTGCGCCAGTTGCTCCAGTTGCGCCAGTAGGACCTTGTGGACCGGTATCGCCTTGTGGACCTTGTGGACCGGTATCGCCTTGTGGACCTTGTATACCTTGTGGACCTTGTGGACCAGTCATACCTTGTGCGCCACTCAAATCTGTTATATAACCATATGAAGATCCATCCCAAAGATAAAGTTTTGCGTTATCTGCGTCTTCTGCATTTCCAGTGTCAATTATAGCAAATTGACCCGAAACAATTCCCGATGGACTAGTATCCGCTAACAATTCAGACAATGAAACGTACACTTTAGCTATAGAAAAAGCTTGACCAGCAGGACCTTGCGGGCCTTGTGGACCAGTAGCACCAGTTGCACCAGTTGCACCAGTTGCACCAGTTGCACCAGTTGCGCCAGTTGCACCAGTTGCGCCACGCGAGCCAGTAAGACCACGAGGACCTTCTGGACCTCGAGGTCCTTGCATATTGAGACCGGATATAGGCCAGCCTGACGCAGTTTTGGGTCCATGGATGTGATAAATAGTCTTTTCTATAAAATAGTCGCCGACTTTGCCAAGATTAGGTGGGACGATATTTCTGTCGTTCACCTCATCATATTCGTAGAGGCCTGCGATGATCGTTGCGCCATCAACACCGTTAGCACCAGCAGCACCAGCAGCACCATCGGCGCCAGCAGGGCCAGCAGGACCAATCAATTGGACATAAGAAGAACTCCAAGATCCATCTGTTTTAGGGCCATATAAACGAACGTCTGTAGGGCTAATTTTAGCTAAATAGTAATCGCCGTTTGATCCAGTGTATTCAACTGGAGGCGATACGTTGTCAAAATTTTTCATAAGAACAACTAGGCTTTGAATAGCCCAACCGCTATTAATTAAAACGTCTTTGAGATCTGCTGTAAAAGTTATATCTAAATAATTTGCAGTTCTAACTATAGAAGCTATATGAGGACCGCTTGGACCATTGCTCCACCAATTTCCACTAACTATTTTATCTCCTACCCTAAGATCATTTAATTGATAATCCTGTGCTAAATTTACTCTTACTTTATTAGCCGCATCAAGAACCATTGGATAGCGTAAATCGTCTTGATAATATTGAAATCCCTCAATAATAGTTGCACCAGCAGGGCCTTGCGGGCCAGTAGCACCAGTTGCACCAGTTGCACCAGCAGGACCTTGTGGGCCAGTTGCACCAGTAGCACCAGTAGCACCTTGTGGGCCGGTAAGACCCTGTAAACCTTGTGGACCTATAGATCCATCTGCGCCATCTGCGCCAGCAGGACCTTGTGGACCGATAGGACCCTGCGGACCGATAAGACCTTGTTGGCCAGTAGCACCTACTAGCGATGTGCCAGATCCCCATCCAGAAAGTGTTTTAGGCCCAAATATATTCCAACTAGTAGTATTAATATAAAAATCACCTAAATTACCTGCACCAGACGATGGATTTGAAGAACCAGACAATACAGAACGACCATCTTGACCGCTTCCGCCTCCGCCCCCACTACTAATAGATATTCCGCTTACTGGAAAATAATTTATGTAGAGAACATCGTTTTCTTTTAATTCTGTATCTCCATTAATAGCTGAAGGTCCCATAAAACTTAAACGACTTATGGTTTCGCCGCTCGAATTCATGACTTCACTTAATGAATAGTCCACGTTCTTAAACAATAGAATTCGTGAATCAGTGGCAACAAATAAACCATCAGTATTTATTTTAAATTCTAAATCAATATATTGATTGTTTATTTGCTGTTCAGATAAGGTTATGACCTCACTGCGCATAGATTCTATTCCACTTACAAGCGAATCTACATATTGCTTACGAGCAAGATCATCTGCATCTTGCGGATCTGCTGGTACTTGAGGTATGGTTAAAAACTCTAATCTATCACTACCGTTTAATTTAAATAGATCAACATCTGCGCCATTTGCGGCATTTCGCGCGCGAACAGCACTATCGTTTTCTAATAGTATCTTTTCTGTTCCTACTGTTCCTGAACCTATAAATTTTTTCTTAATTCTAATATCTGACATAAAAATTTCCTGTTATCCTATACTTGTAAATAAAACATTATTATATTGTTCGATTAATTTTCCCAGTCCGACGACAATGTAAAATCATAATTCGAAGCAGATGCTATTTCGCTGCGCTTAATTACAGCAAGATTTCTAGATTCATCTGATACTATTATTTTATGTAATTCATATTTTTGACCAATCGATATTCCGCTTCTCTTGCGCATTTTTGCTTTTTTACCGGCGGTAAAATCTTTAAATGCTCCGACTAAACGTTTAGCCGAAGATTCGTGCTTGTAAATAAAGGCAACCATCTTCCATGCGGTTTGATCTTTAAACGTTGGATGGTTCAATATGCCGCTTAAAATATTGACATCGCCAGCGCTCATTTGAACCTCTGGAGCAGAATTTGCAGACTGGGATTGAGACACTAATGAACCGCTAGGTTTAATATTCTCTTTAGCAGAACCGTTTGGTGCATAAACACTCAACAACGACTGACCATTGGTGTAGTCAACATTGTATTGAATTACAGCGCCAGCCTGACGATTTCTAAATAGATAGTTTGAGAAACCAGCCCCAACACCGACCATCGATGTAGCAAGAATAATGTTACCTTCGCATACACCGTTTATGACTTCCATAGTAACAACAGAATTAAACATATTTTTGTTGTCACTTGATGCAATATACGCGCCAGTTTGAGCATTTATTACGTTATTTTTAAAAGTAATATTTTTAGCCGCACAGCCGACAACGTTTTGACCTATATAAACTAGATTTCTTGCTACGTTTGGTACTACATATGCTACGTTAGATACGGTCGCAGAAATAGTATCGTTCACTTGACCAGAAACCAATTTATTGATAGTGAGTATGTTTCCATTTATGGCTTGAACTGTTGCGCTAGATGCCCAAGCGCCAGATGGCGATTGCATTGTAGATCCGACAACTATTCCTTTAGTGCTAGAAACTTCAATTGTCGACGATGCACCTATAGATTTAATGACAGCATTGACAGTAAAAGTAGAAAATGCCGGCACATCTGCTGGTTCAGAGCCTGCGAATGTCTTGCCTTCAAATAGACAATTTTGAATTACTCCACCATCTAAATATGGATTTGCAGAAGACATTATCGCAGCATCGCCGTTTGCAACTATTTTACAACCGTCAATCATGAAATTTTTGTGTCCAGGGGCAAGACCGCTGGCGGTTACAAATGATATGGCAGCGGCTTCTGTACCAGGTGAAGTCCAATCAAAGCCGATAACGCAAAGATCTTTAATCACCATACCGTCGCTTGTATTAGCCATGGCTATTGTCGCAGGAACAGACGCTGGGTTGTTTGCCTGCGTAATGCTTATCCCAGATCTAGCAAGTCTAAAGTACAGGGTGACGTTGTCGTTGCTTGCGGTGGCTGGAGAACTTAAGGTCATAGTGCGTGTAGTCGAATTCCAAGCAGATACAGTTGCATTTACACCAACACCGTCAACTTTTTGACCAACTGCAACTGAAGTTGTATCTGGAAGTATCACGATACTAGAACCTGCAGTAACTGCACCGGTCTTTGAAATAGTGATAGTTTTGCCAGTAGTATTGCTATTGGATGTAAGGACATTAACCGGAGAAGTAACGCCAACCATAGCCACTGTAAATCCAGCCGAAAAAGAACCTGAAACGGTTACAGATCCAAGACCTGAAATTGCTCTTAAAGCGGTTTGAATAGTTGATACAGTTGCGTTATAGGCAATATTTACAGTTGAAGTCGCTCCGTAAGCTAATTTAAAAACACCGGTAGTGGGAGCAGCAGAAAATTGAACAGTCTGATAAGTGATAACGTTCTTAGAAAAGTTTCCTGAGGTTGGAGACGCCAAACTAAGCATCATTTGATTTCCGCTTATTGATGCAATTCTAGTTCCAGCAGTGATACCTGTTCCAGAAATAGCTTTTCCAACAACTGCATTAGTCGAATTTGCAAGCGTAATTGTTTGATCGCCAGCAAACCAAGTTCCAACTAAAGTATCATTAGCTGCCTTACCCTCTACAATTGTAAGATCTTTTCCAGCGCCTTGAAGAGTAAGACTCTTGCCTAAAAATTCTATGTTTTCTTTATAAGTGCCAGGACCGATGTTGATTACATCGCCGTTGGTCGCTGCATAGATAGCGGCCATGATTTGAGTATATTGACCTGTTCCGTCTTTACGAACCATTAATGTTGCCATGTTTTTTCCTTTACCGGCATTAGCCGTAGTTAACCGATTCTGATATGAACCGTAATCTTATCTGTTAAGATAAATATTAAAAATTAAATTAAATATTGTGTTGCGAATAGACGAGAAGAGCATATAGCCGTCTTCTCGTCTATTCATCAACTAATTGAGATATTATCGAACGTCTTTGAGATAACGAACAACTAAAACATCATCTTTTTGAGGTGCTTCATCGCTGCTCATTAAAGAAGAAGTAAACTTAATAACAGAAACACTGTTCTCAACGACTATATCATAGTCGATTCCAGGAAGAAGCATGAGTCTGTCGATAGATACAACCATAGAATTAGCAAAACCTTTATAGGTTAGGGCATATTCTTCTGCAGTAATGTCGCCATCTTCAAGTACTTTATACTGAACCATGAATCTGTCGCCTAATGCATCAACCTGACCATCAGCATAGTCTTTAGCTTCTTGCTTAGCAGTACCAATATTATTGGCTACGCTGGTAGCAAAGTTTGGATCAGAGCCAAGCGCATCTGCAAGTTCTTTAAGAGTATCGAGGACAGCTGGTGCACTATTGACAAGATCAGCGATTTCACTGTCAGTATAAGCTTTAGCTTCTGCAAGCTTTGCAGCATCTTGCGCAGCAAAATCAGAACGGATAGAAGCATCTTCAGTAGAGCGAGCAAGAGCCTCGGCAGAAACAGCAGCAACACGAGCAGATTCTTCAGCATCAATATTGCCCTGAAGAACGCCTTCAGCAGCCATTGCACGGGACTCTTCAGCATTTACGTCTGCAGCTCTATCAAGTATTTCTTGATCTAGATCGCCACGTATATCTTGAGCATATGCATCAACATCGCTTATAGAAGAAGTAAGATCTATAACCTTATTATCAACATAAGTTTTAGTGACTGGATCTGCCTCAAGCACGTCAAGACGAGCATCAAGGGCATTATCGCCAGCAATACGAGCAGATTCTTCAGAAGAAACTTCTTGGTCAGTGTAAGCTTTAGCATCTTTAAGAGCTTTAGCTACTGAACCAGCTGTGTTCTCATCACCTTCAAGCACGTCAAGACGGCTATCAAGGGCATTATCGCCAGCAATACGAGCAGATTCTTCAGAAGAAACTTCTTGGTCAGTGTAAGCTTTAGCATCTTTAAGAGCTTTAGCTACTGAACCAGCTGTGTTCTCATCACCTTCAAGCACGTCAAGACGAGCATCAAGGGCATTATCGCCAGCAATGCGAGCAGTCTGTTCAGAATCAATATTGCCCTGAAGAACGCCTTCAGCAGCCATTGCACGAACTTTTTCAGCATCAACCTGACCATCAGCATAGTCTTTAGCTTCTTGCTTAGCAGTACCAATATTATTGGCTACGCTGGTAGCAAAGTTTGGATCAGAGCCAAGCGCATCTGCAAGTTCTTTAAGAGTATCGAGGA